>Ga0307430_1002106_pt1 | contig 13584 bp, 11 predicted proteins | sample SalMarWE160130MG_FD_202159 | JGI IMG/M metagenome (GOLD analysis project Ga0307430, IMG submission 202159) | Salt marsh sediment microbial communities from the Plum Island Ecosystem LTER, Massachusetts, United States - WE1603-130 | ecosystem: Environmental > Aquatic > Marine > Intertidal zone >... | reverse complement strand
CTTGGCCGCTACCGGCGATGTAAAAACTATACGGGTTTTGAAGCCGACGGTCTTTTGGCCTCAGCCGCAGATTGATTCAGCAATGGTCAGCTTTGTCCGCGACCAGGCAAAGTTAATGCGTATTGAGAATATGGAGCTCTTCAGTCAGACCGTACATCTTTTTATGGGTCATCGCCGTAAGACTCTTATGGCCTGCAGCAAATTGGCCCGCGGAAAACTCGCAAAAATTGACAATTGGCCCGAAATCTTTGAGCGATGTTCCATCAATCCAGCACAACGTCCCGAACAGCTCGGCGCCGAAGACTACATCGCTATCGCAAACTTGTCCTCCAGCATTATTACGAGTATCTGATTCGAAAATGGATTGCTTCATATTGTTATGTATCAAATAGTCAATTTTCGCGAAAAAGTAAGGTTTTTGACAAGTTCTACTATACTGATATTTTGTCATGCCCGGGCTGTGGATGCATCTCGACAGTATGGTTACCCTCTTATAAGTGACCCGGTGTTGACAAAATGCAAAAATACATTTTGTTCCAAACTTTAATCTTGCAGGAAATTCATATTTGATGTATAATGTGTATTCCGGTAATATCGGGCTAAAATAGTGCAAAAATGCCGAAATAATGGAACAAAAGGTTGTTCTTGCGCATCTTGGAGAACGGGTGTAGAGTGTCTATAGAGAGATTAGGAGTTTTATTATGAGCAAACGGAAAGGTTTTACCCTAATCGAGCTTTTAGTGGTGATTGCTATCATAGCATTATTGATGGCAATATTGATGCCGGCACTGGCACGGGTAAAGGAACAGGCCAGAACAGTTAGTTGCTTGGCAAACCTGAATCAATGGAATCTTATTGTCGCGATTTATGTTGAAGAGAACGACGGCAAATTCTATAGCGGAACGACCTGGCAGGGATTCTGGTGGCTCAGGCAAGTGGACCTTAAAATTCAGGACTGGACTAAAAACAAGATATGGTTTTGCCCGACGGCCACGAAACCTCTGTTTAATGAAAATGGTGAGCGGGCACCAAGGTTTAATGTGTTCTCCGCCTGGGGTATCCATTACGATGGTCAATTGGGACCAAATGGCGTTTCCGGCAGCTATGGCCTAAATGGTTATGTGCTGAGCACACCACCAAGTGACGATGTATTCGAGGGAGGCCGATCAACTAAAAATAACTGGAGAACTCCGAACGTACCGAGCGGTAATTATATACCATTATTAGTTGGCGCCCTTCGATTTGATTTATGGCCGCTTGAGACAGACCCTCCCGGAGGGTTCGAGGATATGCCCTGGTCCAGCGGTAACCATATGGCCCGCTGTTGCCTCAACCGGCACGAAGGGTTTATCAGCAGTTCTTTCTGTGATTTTTCTGCCAGAAAGGTAGGTTTGAAAGAGTTATACACGCTCAAGTGGCATCGCCAGTTCAATACGAGTGGCCCCTGGACCCTGGCCGGCGGTGTTCAGCCGAGCGACTGGCCGGAGTGGATAAGGCCCTTTAGAGACTTTTGAAAATGAGCGTTATGCAGAAAAGACCGGTCCTTTGCAACTCGGCCTTTTTTGCTGACTGATGTTTTTGAAAAACCTATTTTTGGGTACAGTACAAGAAAGGTATCAATATGCTCAGAAGAGAAGGTTTCACACTAATAGAGCTTTTAGTGGTAATCGCCATTATAGCATTATTGATGGCAATATTAATGCCGGCATTACGTCGGGTGAGGGAGCAAGGCAGAATGATAAGCTGCCTGGGAAACCTCAGGCAATGGAATATAATTGCGTCAATGTACACCGAGTCCAATGACGGCAAATTCTGGGATTCTGATCCGGGGACCCCTGCCTACTGGTGGATGCGATACATAGATGAAAGATATAAAAGCTGGAAGAAGAACCCACTTTGGTTCTGTCCTTCGGCCACAAAGCCGATCATTGACGAATATGGCGTTCAGGCGCCCACATTCAATATCTTTAACGCCTGGGGTATATTTACGGGCAACAATCTTAGTGAGGATGGCATAGCAGGCAGCTACGGCATTAATGGCTACTGCCTTATACCGCGAAGTGCCACTACCTATGAGGGAGGTGTATCTGTCGAGAATGGCTGGAAGACCAGCAGCGCACGCGGCGCAAACAACATACCTTGGTTTATTGAGGCCCTGCGTTTTGACCTTTGGCCTTTACCAACTCATGCACCTGCCACCAACGAGTTTGAGGCCTGGTCCGGCAACAACATGGCCCGTACTTGCATCAACCGCCATCAGGGCTTTCTCAACGCTGCCTTTATGGACTGGTCAGTAAGAAAGGTCGGCCTGAAAGAGTTGTGGACGATGAAATGGCATAAACAATTCGACACGAATGGTCCCTGGACACAGGCCGGTGGCGTCCAGGCCAGCGACTGGCCGCAGTGGATACAACCTTTCAGGGACTATTGAAAATGATTATTGCGCAGAAAGGATCGGGCTTTTAGGCTCAATCGTTCTTGCTGAATAATATTAAGAAACTTATTTTTTTGGCACGGTACGAGAAAGGTATTATTATGCGCAGAATAGGGTTCACACTAATAGAGCTTTTAGTGGTAATCGCTATCATTGCGGTATTGATGGCCATTTTGATGCCGGCTCTAAATCGGGTTCGGGAACAGGGAAAACGTTCGACCTGCCTGAGCAATCTCAAGCAGTTGACCCTTGCGTGGATTATGTATGCCGATGAGAACGATGACAATCTCGTCAATGGCGATACGGGGGAGTACGGCATACATCAGAATGAGACTCCCTGGGTCCTCAGAGATTGGTCGTCTGGTATGACTACGGAACAGAAAACAGATGCTATCCTGAATGGAGCCTTGTGGCCATACATCAAAAACTTGAAACTTTACAAGTGTCCAACCGTCTCAAAGATCGTTCGCTCAGGCGCACATGTAGAAATCTTGCGGACATATTCTGTCTCTGATGCTATGAATTGTAAGGACTGGCCCGATATGGGTGCTGTGATGATCAAGAAAAGATTGGACATTCCCAATCCTGCTTACAGGATTGTCTTTCTTGATGATGGCGGTACAACACCCTCTGCTCTGGGTGGTTGGACCTGTTATGTTAGGCAGGAGCAGTGGTGGGACCCGCCGCCGGTTCGGCACGGTGACGGAACGACCTTTTCTTTTGCGGACGGGCACAGTGAATATCACAAATGGAAAGACCCGCGTACAATCGAGTTCGGCAAGCGGGTACCGCCGACGGCCTTCTCCGGGACACAAGCCGGCAATGAGGATATTCACTGGGCCGCTGTGGCTATGTGGGGCAAAGCGGCGCTACATCAGGATTAACACACAGCAGACACGGCCACAGGTGTGTTTCTTGTGCTAATAATTGATTCTTTGAAAAAACGCTTCTTTGGAGGACAAGGAGAAAAATCAGTTATGCGCATACGAACTGGGTTCACACTAATAGAACTTCTGGTGGTGATTGCCATCATTGCGTTATTGATGGCAATTTTGATGCCGGCACTGCAGCGGGTAAGGAAACAGGCAAGGGGGGTTGCTTGTCAGTCTAACCTCAGACAATGGGGCACCATCTTTGCAATGTACACGGACGACAACGAGGGCTATTTCCCCGAACGCAAGGGCGGCGGTGACGCTTACGGACGCTGGATGGATTCAATGCGGGAATACTATATCACCACCGAAGACATACGCTGCTGTCCGGTAGCCAAAAAAATCGCCAACCCGGACATGACACAGCCGCTCGATTGGTGGGGCGACACGTTTACCTCCTGGGGAAAGGTCCCCGGCTGGGATGCCGGAGGACAGCGTACAATAGGTTATTACGGCAGCTATGGGGTAAATGGCTATATTTATGTGCCGGTGGGCACAGTCTATGGAAAAGCGCCCGAAAGATTCTGGAGAACTATTAACGTCAAGGGCGGCAATAATATACCTATGTTCCTGGATTGCTATTTCTGGTGTGGATGGCCGGATGATGACGACACCCCTCCGGAATACGATGGCCATCAACTACGCCCTGACGAAAATGCAATGAACCGTTTCTGCCTCAACCGCCACGAGGGACACGTAAATATCATTTATATGGACTATCACGTCCAAAAAACAGGGCTTAAACAGTTGTGGACATTAAGGTGGTCTCGTGATTTCAACCCGGTTAATCCCTGGACCAGGGCCGGCGGTGTTAGACCTGAAGACTGGAGAAATTATGGGAACGGGTGGATGGCAAAATTTAAAGACTATTGAAATTAGTAAATGGTTATTGGTTATTCGGCCATTTGCTATTTACCAATTACCCTTCTGCAAAACTGAGGTTAGGCATAATTTGAAAAGAAAAAATCGTTTTCTGATTGTTTCTTTTCAAACAGTAAGTTATTATTTAATAAGCAGTTGGGTGATTATTTAAGAAAATCAAAAAAAAGATTTTCTTAAATAATATATGCCTAACCTCAGTTTTGCAGAAGCATGATTTACCAAATTTGAAAGGAGTACCATTATGAACAAACGAAGGGGATTTACGTTAATAGAGCTGTTGGTCGTAATCGCTATCATCGCGATCTTGATGGCGATATTGATGCCGGCACTTCAGCGGGTTAAGGAACAGGCAAGGGAAATGGTCTGTAGGGGTAACCTGCGTCAATACGGAATGGTACAACACATGTATTTGGACGACAATGATGACCGTTATCCTTATTCATGGACCTCGCTCGTCGCGAATGAGCATCCTGTGGGCGGGTACGAGCGTTACTGTCGATGGCACGACCCGAGATATCCGCCTGACGGCCCGTTGTGGCCCTACCTGGCGGAAAAGAAAGTCAATCTCTGCCCATCGTTCAAAGTCCTTGCCAAGTCCGAGGGCACAAGGCATCCCAACCACGACCCTTCAATACCGGTTATTCCTCAATACAGCTACAGCATGAACTCCTGGTTAGGCTCCAAGTCAGGGGACCCAGGCGGCTATTCCGCAACAGACTCCAAAGGACGCGGCGGGGTTTATAAACGTTCCGAGATAACGAGAAGTAAATCGGAGGTATTTTTCTTCGCTGCCGAGAATATGTGGATGAGGCCGGGCAATAGTAATGTACTCAATGACAACGCCTTGTGTCCCGACGGCCGCGATTGGTTCGGTACCTTCCATAGTACACCAAGTGCAGACCTCAATGCCGGCACAATCAATGCGGTTTTTGTGGACGCCCATGTCGATGAAGTGCGATCGGCCCTGGGCCCTGATGGTGAAGACTTGGGAAAGGAGTTCGGCAGATTCGAGAAACACGGCTGGCCAAACAAACAGCCGTTTCAATAATGCGTTATGTTCCACCGTAGGGGCGGTTCGCGAACCACCCCTACCAGGATTGTGAAAAGTAAAGTAATGAAAAGATATAAAGGAAGTGCTATTATGAACAAACGAAGGGGATTTACCCCGTTAGAAATGAGTCGAATTAAGAAAGCGCAAGGGTCTCGTGCGGCATTTCTAACGGGGTTTACCTTAATAGAGCTGTTGGTCGTAATCGCCATCATTGCGATATTGATGGCGATATTGATGCCGGCACTGCAGCGAGTTAAGGAACAGGCAAGGGAAATAGCCTGTAGGGGTAACCTGCGTCAATACGGCATAGCACAGGCCATTTACCTGGATGATCATGACGACCGTTATCCCAGTGCCTGGACCTCTCTTGTCAAGACAGAGCATCCTGTGGGCGGTTACCAGCGTTCCTGCCGATGGCACGATCCGAGATACCCGGCCGACGGCCCGTTTTGGCCCTATCTGAAGGCAGGTAAGGTCCATCTCTGCCCATCGTTCAAAGTCATTGCCAAGTCCGAGGGCGAAAGGCATCCCAGTCACGACCCTTCCATACCTGTTGTTCCTTACTACAGCTACAGCATGAACTCCTGGTTAGGTGCCAGGCAAGGGGACTCGGGCGGTTCTGCAGCAACAGACTCCAAAGGACGCGGCGGGATTTATAAGCGGTCCGAGATAACAAGAAGCAAAGCGGAGGTATTTTTCTTCGCTGCGGAGAACATGTGGCTTAGGCCGGGCTGCAATTGGGTGCTCAATGACAACGCCTTGTGTCCCGATGGTCGGGATTGGTTCGGCACCTTCCATGGTACCTCACAGGCAAACTTAAATGCCGGCACAATCAATGCCGTCTTTGTGGACGCCCATGTCCAGGAAGTGCGGTCGGCCCTAAAAGAAGACACCAGTGATAGGTCGGAAATGGAGTTCGGCAGATTTGAGAAATACGGCTGGCCCCATAAACAGCCATTTCAGTAATGTGGTGTCTTCTGCCCTTCGTTGGTCTGACAGCTTGAGATTAACTTAGATTATCGCTGTTTTGTGCCTGTGGCTGTGGCATTCAATGTTCACCGCTACTGGAAGCGACGCGATATGGCACGCAGCCGTCTCGATAAGAACTGCCAAAGCGGTTGTATCGCCACCGAGCCCCTGCGGGCCTAAGCCAATCGCATTGATTCTCGAAAGTAAATCCACCTCAAGCTCAGCGTAAAATTCATCGCTGTTTCTCTGGGCCAGATTCCGGCACAGGGCCTTTTTGCTCAGCAGACAGCTTAGTTCAAAATCGCCCCCAATTCCTACCCCAACGACAAACGGCGGACAGGCATCGGCACCGGCAGAGCCGACAACATCGACAATCCAATCAATTATCTGCTCTTTTTCTGCCGTGGGTTTGAACATCCTGAACTGGCTCTTGTTCTCACACCCACCGCCTTTGGTCATAACAGTTAGCTTCAACTTATCGCCTGGTACAATTGCGTGGTGGATTATAGCAGGTGTATTTGAGCCGGTGTTCTCGCGTTTATTGAGAGGCTCGGATACAACGCTTTTTCGCAGATGACCCTTCTCATAACCTGCCGCAATACCTGCGTTGATTGCATCGAACAACGTCGCCTGCTTCCGGTCGGCAGGGGGGGTAATCGCCACTTCAGAACCCTGTTCCACAAAGACCACTGCAAGTCCCGTATCCTGGCATAAAGGTATCTTCTTTTTAGACGCTGCTATGCGGGCATTATCGATGAGCTGTTCCAGTGTTTTTACAGCCCCCGGGTCGGATTCTTTCCGTGCCGCTTCTTCAAGAGCAGCTAAAACATCCTCAGGCAACTCATAGCCGGCTGATATACAAAGCGATTCAACCGTCTCAGCGATTTCTTCAAATTCGATATATCGCACAATTCGTCACCTGTGCGATTGGTGAGTGGTTAATTGGTGAGTGGTTAATTGACTACTCACTACTCACCACTTACTACTCACCAACGTTGACCTCGAAAGTTTTATACGTTGTATTGCCGACCGCGTCGGTGACTTTAATTGTCAGAACGTGGTCGCCTTTGGGCAAGTCTTCTTTTACATCTATTTTGATGGTGAAATTCTCGTCCGTAGTATCATATACCAAATCGTCCGGCACAGTACCTATCCAGTCGGCGTTACTGTCGATTGTATATTCCAGCTTCCCGATCGCACTGAGCTCATCCTGAACCTCAATCTCGAAAATCCTGTACTGTCCGTTGTTTTTAAGGGCGGATGTTGTTATGTTCTTAACAACCGGCCCGGTGTTATCAACTACTACCGGGTCACTTATCCTGCTGCCGGTCAGTTTGGTTGAAGTAGTATTGCTTCTCTCGTCGCTTGTGGTTACTCTGACCTCATATCGACCGTCTTCAACGGTCTTTGCGTCCCACTCGAAGCTGGCGGCTTCGAGCTCGTCTTTCAGCTCAATCCAGTTTGTTCTTCCGAGTTTTCGGAAATCTATTTTGTAAATCAGCTTATCACCGTTGTCGTCTTTGGTCCTGTAGCTGATTTTGAAAACTCCTTCTTTGCCGGGCTTGGCATCTCGACCAACAGTTACTGACTCGACCTTCGGCGCCAGATTCGGCACAGTGCTGGCAACGGCAATCTCTCTTATAAGTGGACTTTTATCACCGTCTTCGCTTTGCAGCACAAGTTTATATTGACAGAACCTTCCTAAAGGGCAGTTAAGTTGTATCGGCTCGGTAACTTCCACCAGTTCAGTCCATTCTGAAAAAGTCGGGTCGTTTACATCCTTGACGTTTCCGCTGCGAGAGGCCACCTGAATTGTGCATCCTCGTGGAATATCTGCTTCAAGCTGCAGCTTACCCCACTTTGCCGGCTGACCGGCATCGACAAGGTCAGAAGTGTAAGTCCCCTCCGAAGCGAAGCCGGACCCTAACTTTACCAGCTTTGCAGGATTTGCTGTTCCAAGATACACATCATCACCGGCCACGGCTATCGAGGTTACTTGTGATGCCTGCTCATCCTCATATATAACTGCTTCCTGCTCGGCGGCGGGGTCAATGCTGAAAAGCTGGGCGCTGTTTCCGGTTCCGGCAAGCAGCCTTGGGTTCCCGCCTTGCGGGGTGCCCCTTCCATCCTCTTCTGCCAGGCAGAAAAAAACAACAGCCTCGCTGAATATATTGTTCACAAAACCGTCTTTAGTTACCTTATATATGTAACTGGCTTTACCCGGTTTTGCTGGTTTGCGGGCCGGCGCAGGACCCTGCCCCGGTTTACTACTGCTTGGTCTTTTTGTATTTGCAATTTTAAGTTCACGTCCGCCGTCATTCTTGCTGGAGCTTTTGCCTTTTTCCGTTTTGGTCTCAGGCTGACCGGACGAAGGCTGTTGAGCGGCAAATTGCGTTTGGGCCTGAACAATCTTGGCGGATGTCGCCGCTGCATACAAACCGTCTTCCCCGGAAACCTCTGTAAATAATAGCGCTGTAATCTCCGGCTCGTCGCTGTCATATAAAACCGTTGCTTCTTTGGTACGCGGGTTTATCTTATATACAAGTCCTCGGCTGTCACTTCCCGCATAAATATAACCGTCCTCTCCGGTCGCAAGTGAAAGTATGTTTTTGTCGAGACTATCGTAAATAAGCTGGGCTTTTTTGCCGAGAGAATTGAGTCCATAAACCTTACCTTCCGGACCGGTCCCCAAATAAATATTACCGTTATAATCAACAGTTATAGCGAAGATATATTTGGCGTCATTCGGTTCATAAATAGTTTCCATCTTGTCGGCTTCGAACCGGCACAATCTGCATTTTTCACCGCTTATACCTGCTAAAAGTCTGCCGGACACATCGGTTGCTATCGCGAAAATATGCTCGTTTGACAGATGCTCCTCAGTATCAACGATTTTGCTGTCGGGCTCATTTGCATCCTTTGTTTTTTTCTCGGCTCGGCTCTTATCTTCTTCTATCTGGTCTTCTTCTAATGGGTAAATCTTCGTCAGTTTGTTCAGGCTATATTTATAAATGCCGCCGTTAGGGCTTGTGCCGAAATAGACCGTTCCACCGCTGACAACGATACTGTTTATCGACCAGACATCTCCAAAGTCCTCGAATTCCTCGACCGGCGTCTCGTCTGCCCGCCCGAGTTGGATAGTCCCTCGTGAACTAATTACAACGTCATCGGTTTGGCCCTTCAATAAATCCGAACTGCTGGTATGACGTGTAATCTTACTGCTAACCGCCAAGCAAGCCGAGCTCAAAACCAGACAGAGCAAAGCCGTAAAGGTTAATCTGCAATTAACGTGGAATTTATCTCTCATAGCAACTCTCCGAAAAAAATGACTTAGTGAGTGGTTAATTGGTGAGTGTTTAATTGACTTCTCATTACTCACTACTCACCATTTACTATTTACCATTCGCAACACGACTTATTATTTTTCTACTGTTATTTTCATGACCTTTTTGTCGATAACCACTGTGCCGGTTTCTAAACTTTGCTCAATCCAATGTTGATATGGCTGGATTTTCAGCGCCCTTTTCGCGTTTTGCAGCACCAAAGCCTTGGTTCCCGGCAGGTCGGGCAGCTCAGCCCGCTCCAGGGCAACACCACCGGGCGGCAGAGACAAAAGAAAATATAACTTATCTCTACCAACCCCTAAAGAATAATTAAGCGCCTCAATCAAACCCGGCACACTTTGCGCAATAAATTTATAAGGGACAGCTTTCAGAAGAAACCGCTCGTAATCCAACGAGCCGCACACTGTCAGGTCATATCTTCCGGGTACCAAATCTTCGGGTATTTCTAAGGTGCACTGGTATTTTTTCTTTCCCGCCAGAACAGATTCTACAATGACTCCAATCTCGATATTTTCGCCGGCCTTGACTTTTGAATCTGACAAATCCAACGACCATATATGTGAAACAATGCTCCTCGGCACTATGCGAATATCATAATCGATAGATTTTATACCAACTTCCTGATACGGATTATTCATAAGCAGCGCAACCGAGCCGATGCTTTCTATTATCAACTCAATCAGACCACGATCTGTGGAGACGTTTTCAAAGTTAATTGATTCGGCATCCTCTAAACCGATAGCTACGTTGTATTCGACCATGTGGTCCGGGGGGAAATCGCCGAGCTGAAAAGCCGCCCCAGCTACAGCAGACTGAAGCAACATCGGGGTAAGCAGCCGATTATTAGCAACTCGGCAGTTGTACACGCGTTTCTCGATGTCGTTGTAACGGTCTATGCGCATTGTTAGTGATATCGTTTTGGCCTTTGCACCAATCCGCCCGAAGACCGCCATCGATTCATCAATTGTCAAGGCACCGACCGTTTCCAACACGCTGGCCAACTTGAAAGAACGATATATGCTTGATACTACCGTGTGCACTTTCCCAGTGGCCATCGGCAAATCTACAGGGCCGTAACCGAGAAAGCTGTGACCGAAGCCATAGACCTTATTGTCCACAACTTCGGTTACAGTCCCAAACGTGCTCATTGTTATATCACCACTTACCAGCGGTACGACAAGACAGGCTCCCGGCACTAATTCCACCTTTTCGCTGTCCTCGACATTGTTACTTCCACCACCGCCACCTGCGACAACCATAAATCCGAAAGGCTTAACCAGCTCATCTAATTGTTCGCAAACTCCCCTCGGCAAACCGGAGGTAATCAGAGGACACGGCAAAGGATTAGCGCTACTAAGATTACGGCTTCTTTTGAGAAGCCCGCTTCTAAATTGTCCGTCAATCTCGGCGAAATCAATAGGCCTGGTAAAATCAAACACAGACAACCTCTGCCCGGCGCCTTGCTTGGAACGGCCAACTCGTGTTCCCCGGCCTACTTTAAGCATTTCCTCAATAGGTGTTGCCCCGTAAAGCGGGTCCTTGCTGTAATACGAAGCGTAAGCCAGCGCCCCCGCTAATCGTCCGTCGATATAGACCGGCGAACCGCTGCAACCGGCCACAGGGCCGGTGTGGATAAAACGCTCATCGGTACCCTTAACATAAATCAAATCCATATCAGGGCCAACGTCGTGCACTACATCCACAACTTCCAGGCCAAACTTCTCAATCCCGTCAACCCCATACTCCGTCAGACAATAAGCCTCCATCCCCGGCTTAATTTCATCAAGGCTGATATATTTCGCCGGGTCCCAGATGCCTTCTAATACGTTTGCCTGTGCTGCTTTGGTTCCGCTTTGCAAAACTGCTGATGAAAAGATTACCGAAAAATAAAAAGTAAAAAATAAAAGCCTTCTGTCTTCTGCCTTCTGTCCTCTGTTTTCTGTTTTTATCTCGAACATCTATACCCTTTCGACTAATTATCAGTAAACGCCGTTAGAAATAAAACCGCCGCAGGTATCTGCCCCGCTTTTGGCCAGAATTTCTAACGGGGTAAAATTTAACCGATTAACAGACCTATTGCAAGATAAAAGAGATTTTGTTATAATACCGATTTAAGTCCTAAGTCTTCTGAAAAATCAAGGTTAGGCATAACTCTAAATTGAATCCTGATAACGAGGAATGAAATGAAATCTGAGCACCGGCACGAACTAAAAACCAATGAATTGGCCGAATGGCTGAGCAATCTGCCGCAATGGACGAAGGAAAATCTCACAACTATTATCGTCATTTCAGCAGTGATTGTTGCGGCCGCAGCCTTTTACGTTCGGTACCGCTACAGCAAAAGCGCAGCAGCCGAAGAACAGCTTGAGTTTACTAATCTGCTTAACCAGCTATCGGCCAGCAAAATGCAAGTCCTTAATGCCCAGGCCCAGGGAAGAGACCTTTCATTTATACTCCTTCAGCCTGCCAACAGTCTTGGAAACTTCGCCCAAAACGCCAAAAGCGACCAGATGGCTGCTTTGGCACTTATTAAGCGGGCCGAAGCCCTGCGGACGGAACTGCATTACCGGCCCGGGACCGTAAGTGAGCAGGATTTAATGGCGCAGATAAACCAGGCAAAGGCTGCTTACACCGAAGCGATCCAAACCCGCCTGAAGAGGACATCTAATCCGTCTTTAATGGCTGCGGCTGAATTCGGCCTGGGTCTCTGTGAGGAAGAGCTTGGTAACTTTGAAAAGGCACAGCAGATATATCAGGTTATCGCCGAAAATCCTGATTTCGAAGGTGCCGTAGCCGTTGCTCAGGCAAAGCACCGCCTCGAAACAATGGCCGATTATAAGCAAAAATTGATTTTCAAGCCGGCACCAGCTCCTCCCGATACTTCGCTTTTGCAAAGTGAAACGGACTTCAGCGAGCTCATTCGAGCCGAAGGGCTTGCTACAAAGCCGACAATCCAGATAAAACCAGTTGACACCAATCTGCCTGTTGAGGTTAACCTGCCCGCTGCGACGCATCGCGGCGAGCCAATCGATGTAAATCAGGCATCCCAGACGCCGATTATCCTCCCTGAGGTCAACTTGAAAGTCCCCGACCCCAATGTGTCCGTCAAATGATTCACAAAAAAAGATACTCGATGCTCGATGCTCGATACCCAATACTAATCGAGAATCGAGAAACGAGGATCGAGAATCGAGTTTGACGCTGCACGTCGGAAACTCAATTAAAGAACGCAGGCTTGATAAGTATCTCCACTGTCGTTTCAGCGACCTGAGCCGACGTTTAATCCAGGACGCAATCAAGGCAGGTTCCGTACAGGTTAACGGCAAAATCGCCAAACCCAGCTTCAAACTGAGCCCGGGTGACAAAATCGATTTGACACTGCCCGAACCACCCAGCAAAGAGATTCTGCCCGAAGATATCCCGCTGAATATCACTTATGAAGACTCCTGCTTAATCGTCCTGAATAAACAGCCCGGTATGCTGGTGCATCCTGCCCGTGGTAACACACACGGCACTTTGGTGAACGCACTTGCGTTTTATTCAGATAAGCTGTCGAGCGGCCTTGGTGAATTTCGTCCCGGCATTGTACATCGGCTCGACAAGAACACCACCGGCGTTATGGTCGTTGCAAAAGACGATACCACCCAGTGGAAAATCGCCAAGCAATTCGAACGCCGTCAGGTTAAAAAAACCTATCTGGCCATCGTACACGGTACGCCTGAGCTAACAGCCGACCGCATAAAAGTGCCGTTGGGTATCCACCCAAGAACAAGAGAAAAATATGCAATCAGGCCGGAAGCTGGCAAAGAAGCAATCACCTTTTACGAGGTCCTCGAATCTTTTCGGGGCTTTTCTCTGTTGAAGCTCACACCCAAGACCGGCCGAACCCACCAGATACGGGTCCACCTCTCATACATAAAGCACCCAATCGTCGCCGATGATATGTACGGCGGCAGAGTCGTTTATCCCTGG
>Ga0307430_1002103_pt1 | contig 13597 bp, 6 predicted proteins | sample SalMarWE160130MG_FD_202159 | JGI IMG/M metagenome (GOLD analysis project Ga0307430, IMG submission 202159) | Salt marsh sediment microbial communities from the Plum Island Ecosystem LTER, Massachusetts, United States - WE1603-130 | ecosystem: Environmental > Aquatic > Marine > Intertidal zone >... | reverse complement strand
CTCCGGCGCCTTCCCGATTCCGCCGCCGCATTTATAAAACAGGTCATCAAAAAAATGCGCTATCGTAAAAAGGTCCGCTCAGAGGTAATGGCAGAACTTGCAGCGCATTTTGAGGATGAGCTAAAAGATTGCAAAACCGATGAGCAAAAAAAGCAGATAGCTCAGCAGCTAATCACCGACTTCGGCGATGTGAAACTGTTAGCTGTTTTACTACGCCGGGCCCAAAAACGCTGCCGACCTCTCTGGCGAACTATTGTCGCAAGGACGTTTCAGGCTATCGGAGTTCTGATTTTGTGTTTTATCCTCTATGTCGTCTGGTTCTTGACAGGAAAACCGGTTATCACCAACAATTACGTTGCTGAGCTTAACAATATGGTTTGTCCTGTAGCCGATGAATCTCTAAATGCAGCACCATTGTACCTCAAGGCGGTTGACTTATATGAGGAGCTGTCGGACGACTTTCTTCTTTTCTTCGCGCAGAATCAAAAGGCAATCGTTGATAAGGAATTCACGCGGTTTGCAGATTTGGCCAGTAAAATTGATAGAGTGCTTTCAAATAGAGAGCGTCGGAATTTCCAAGAAGAAAGAAAAGATGTCCAGGACGAAGTATACGGAGCTCTGTCCCGGTTTCTGGGAAAGAAATATAATGAGCTTACGGTTGAGCAAAGAAATATCGCCAAGAGATGGGTCCAGGAGCACAACGATGCTCTGGAGCTTATTATTGAAGGCTCTCAAAGGCCGTATTACTGGCGAACATATGAATCCAACGATGAAAGCCCGGGTGAAATGATGGGTGTTCTTATGCCTAACCTTTCTGACTTTCGCAGGTTGGCGTTTTCTCTGCGATTGCGAATCTGGTTAAATGCCGAGCAAGGTCGTTTCAAAGATGCTTTTGACGATGCGAAATCCTGTTACCGCTTTGGCCAGCATTTTAAAAAAGGGGACAAAATTTTGATTGAGCAGCTTGTGGGAATTGGTATTGAAGCATTATCTGTTCAAACTATTCGAGATATTGTAGGCGGATATGAAATTGACTCGACAATATTGGCGGACCTTCAGGATAGCTTTGAGCAGATTGTTGCCGGTGAAGATTTCGTACCAAGTTTAGAAGTGGAAAGATTGTTTATCTATGACGAAATCCAGAGATGTTTTACTGAAGGCCGCTTTGGTGGTAGCCATTTGTATCTTTCCAGAATAAGCACTTTGGCAGATGGCTCTCAAAACGGCCTGGATGAAATACTTGTTGGAGCGATATTTTCCCCGCAGCAATGGCCGAGGGCTGCAAATGTTTTATTCGCTCATCCCGGCAAGGAGCAAACCAGAGAAATGGCCGACCGTTACTATAATTATTGGGACAAGTTGTATCATAAAACGCCGGGCCAAATTAGAGCAGAAGGAATAGACGCCGAAAAAGAAGCTATGGAAATCATTAAGGGCAATGTATTCCTGCAAATCCTTGCCCCAGCCCTTGTCAGGGTAAACGAAATAGCCAATCGAAATAAAACCGAGGTCTATGCAACTGTTACCATCCTTGCCCTGCTGCGGCACGAAAAGGACAAAGGTTCTTACCCGAACGATTTGCAGCAGCTCATAACTGCCGGCTATCTTAAGCAATTGCCGATGGACTCTTTCAGTGATAAGCCGCTGGTTTACAGAAAAACTGATGACGACTTCATCCTTTACAGCGTCGGCCCTAATTTAACCGATGAAGGCGGTGAATACAGCAGGGACTCAAAGGGCCGAATTAAGAATTGGCTGGACAATGGCGACACGGTCTTCTGGCCTGTGCAAAAATCTGATATAAAGCAATAACCATATTCCAAAAAAGTATGGAAAGTGAGAACGAAACAAAAAGCCGGCTTAATAAGTTGCCTGCCTGTGCAAAAGAATACATAAAGCAGGTCTTAAAGAAGATGCGGTATCGCCGCAAGGTTCGGCGGGATGTGCAGGCCGAACTGGCAGCGCATTTTGAAGATGAGCTGAAAGACTGCAAGACCGATGAAAATAGGGAGCAAAAAGCAAAGCAGCTTATAACCGAGTTTGGCGATGTGAAACTGTTAGCTGTTTTATTACAACGGGCCAAAAAACGCTGCCGACCACTCTGGAGAACGGCTCTTGTGCGCAGTTTGCAGGTGTTTGGAATTATAGTCCTGTATTTTCTAATATGCTCTAGTCCGATGCTTGTGGGTAAGCCGACTATAAGCATCAACTATGTTGATTGGCTGAACGAGCTTGTCCGGGCCGACAGGGATGAGGCGGGCAATGCAAGGCCGTACTATGAAAAAGCCTTTAAACTATATGTGGAAATGCCACAATGGCTAAGCAAAAGCAGGGCGAAATGGCCCACGGACTTCAATGATGTACAGTTGAGTTCCCTATCGACCTGGCTGGAAGATAACAAACAGGCTATTCAAGTACTCAGGCAAGGCTCAAGACGCTCTGGTTGCTGGAGCGAATACCAGAGTGATGAGACTGAATTGAGCAAAGCTCCTCTGACTACGGTCTCAATGACTAATGCCATTGTGGCTAATGCTATGGAAATTTTGCCGAGCTATAGACGTCTGGCATTTGCTTTGCAATGGCAGATTCGATATGAAGCGAACAACGGAGACATCGACACGGCATTGAGTGACTCTGTTGCTCTGATGAGATTTGGCAGTCATTTACAAGGCCACGGCTTGTTAATTGAGCAATTAGTCGGCATCGCGATAGAGGCTCTCGCTAATGGTACGTTTTTTATGCTCTTAGAACATGTTGGCGTGCCGGCGGATGTTTTGAAAAGCGCTCAGGAAGAATTAGACAAGCAGTTCGGCTCGCAAGAGCCGGTTATCTCTGTGGAAGCGGAAAAAGTGTTCTGGTATGACATAATTCAACGGACATTTACTGATGATGGGCAGGGTAGTGGCCGTATGTTGGTGCGCGGCCTGCCCTATGTGGCCACCGACGACTGGAAGGAAAGCCTATGGAGATTGATTAGCTTCAGCTATCCGCACAGGCAAGAGATGGTAGCGATAATTGATGGATATTTTGAACGATTTGCTGAAATACTTGCTGAAACGCCATGGGATATGCGCAATTACGCTATAGACGAACAAGAGGGGAACGAAGATGTTCGTATAGCACCTATTATGTTGAAAATCAATATCCCCGCATACAGAAGAGTAAGTCAAATCGCCTGGCGAATGAAAACAGGCAGACAGGCCTTATTGACGGTTCTGGCAATTATGCGGTATGAGAAAGAAAAAGGCCAATATCCAGCAGACCTGGATGAGTTGGTCGAGGCAGGTTATTTGAAGAAATTGCCGATGGATCCGCACAGTGACGGCCCGCTTGTTTATAAAAGGACAGATGAGGGATTTTTGTTGTATAGCTTTGGTATAAATCTCACAGACGATGGGGGTAAATTGGGCCTCGGCTCACAAGGCACGCCCAGGATGTGGGCAGATAATGGCGATTGGGTCTTCTGGCCTGTACCAAAACCGCAGGTAAAGAAATAACGGCAGTTCAGAATTATATAGCCAGGAAAAAATCTTCAAAAAAACCTCTACGGGTGGCAGCCTCAAAGCCGAAGGCTTTGGGGACGGTTTGTTGACGAGCATCGAGTATCGAAACAAGGAAATTCTTGAAATTCCATTTCATAGTCCATATCATATCCTACACGTTTTTTAAAATAAGACAGGTAGGGTGTGCAGAGCACACCAGTCAAAAAAGATTTTACAGGAGGTAATTATGATTTCTTCAAGATGTCCACTAAATTGCAACTGTAATCACAATCTTAGCCGGCGGCAATTCATACGCAGCTCAACGGTATTGCTTGCAGGCTCGTCGTTTCTGAGCGGCTGCGCATCGTTGTGGCCGCAGAAAATACTAACCGGGCCGATGCGTCCATGTGGGCCGGCCTCGAAGTACGTTCCGACAATCAAGGCGGCGTTCGTCCGGCGAAAAGAAGATTACGGAATGTGGTGGCCCGGCGCAGTCTATGACGGCCAGGCCGCCCGGCGAAAGTACACCGCGCAATTGATGGAGACAGCCAGTATGCTTGGCGTGGAATTCGATTTGCGTTCTGAACCTATCTATAGCGCTGCTGAGGCCGACGCCTGGCTGGCAGAGGCCAAAGCCGACAGGGTTGACGGCCTGATGCTGGTCATGCTGGACCGCCAGCAGCACGCCTGGCCCACTGCTCACAAAGCGGTCGATACCGGCATCCCAACGGTAATCTTTTCGCCGTTAGGCACGTCGTTTACTACCAACACAGTCCGTCTGGCCGATGCGCCCGGATGTGTGATTTATGCAACAAACGATTTTAGCCAGGCTGCTTATGGGATGAAGATGCTGTCTGCGGCTGCAAAAATGCGCCGGGCACGCTGTGTTGTGATAAAAGGTCGGCGTCGCTCGGAAGCTACCCTTGCCGATACCGGCATCACAATGCGAGTCGTACCGGCAGCGACATTTATCGAGCAGTACAACCAGACCGCTGATAGCAAAGACATCCTGGCGATGGCCGACGATTATATTCGCCGGGCTCGCAGGCGCACAGGAGCGACTCGCAGGGACGTTGTCAACGGCGTCAAGAGTTACTTCGTAGCCGGCAAGATTCTCGAAAACGAGCAGGCCGATGCGATAACGATGGACTGCCTCGGCGCCCTTGGCGGAATCGATGTGAGCCTGCCTTGCATCGCCTGGTCGCGAATGAATGATGACGGCATACCCGCTGCCTGCGAGGCCGATTATGGCGCCGTCGCCTCACATATGATTGTGCAGTATTTGTTCGACCGTCCGGGTTTTCAGCAGGACCCCGTGGCCGACACTTCCGACGATTCAATAATCGGTGCGCACTGCTGCTGTGCCACAAAGCTCAGGGGTTTCGACCAACCACCTGAACCGTTTGACATTAAGCATCACCACGGCAACCGGGATGCGGTACCGCGCACTCTCTGGCGTAAGGGTCAGCGGGTTACGAGTATCGACTTACTGCCGGGCAAAGGGGACGGCACTTCCGAAAACGATACGCCCTCGAAGGTGTTGATTTCAGCCGGTGCGGTCCTTGATAATATGGACGTCCCGCCCAGCGGCGGATGCGTCGTATCGGTCAAGGTCAAATTTGACGGCGATCAGGAAGTCCTCAGCTTCCCCGGCTTTCACCAGATATTCTTTTACGGCGACTACAAAGACCAAATGAAAGATTTCTGCCAGCTATGCAAGTTCGATGCACAGGTCGTTTAGCCGTCACCGATACGGTGATGGCGTAAGAATGTTTAGCCCCCCAATTTTATTGGGGGGTTGTAATGAGGATTAGGCAATATGACAAGCAAATGTAAAACACATCATATTCTTGAGGTCGTTTTGTTGCTTATTGCTCTGGCTGGTATTCCCACGGGGAATTCGTGGGCGGATGAGGAAAGCAAATATCTTAAGGCTGTCCGTGAGTTTGCCGACAACGTGCTCAAATATGGTAGAGATACCTATGGCCCCAAGCACACGCCTTTATTTGTCGACGGCTTAAACATCCACACCCATGAGCCGGTGAAATGGATTGCGCCCAACGGAGACAGATGGATTCTTTCTAATTTAGCATCTCAGCAGAATCTTTTCCGCACGCTAGATGGTTTGACCAAGATAACCGGCGACCCGAAATATCGGCAGGCAGCTGTGGAGGCGATTAAGTATGCCTTTGAGAATCTGCAAACTCCTAACGGACTCCTGCATTGGGGTGGACACCAGGCATATGACGCCGCAGCGGATAAACCGTGCGGGAGGGGGATACATGAACTCAAGTCGTTTTACCCCTATTACCAATTGATGTGGGAAGTCGATCCAAAAGCAACGAAGCAATTCATCGAGGCTTTCTGGTCAGGTCATATTCTGGACTGGTCGAACTTAGATATGGACAGGCACTGCTATGAGATGAAAGCGGCCCTTGAGAAGCCATGGAAGCATGAGTATAAAGGCGGTCACGCATTTTTCAAAGGTAAAGGACTTTCCTTTTCTAACACGGGTAGCGACTTAATTTATGCGGCGGCGTGGCTTACAAAGCTGTCCGGACAAAAAGAGCCTCTTGTGTGGGCCAAGCGCCTTGCCTATCGATACGTCGAGACAAGACATCCTAAGACAGGAATCAGCCACTGGATGTACGCGAAACCTTCATGGAGGGTACGAGAGTCCTACGACAGCGTTATGAGGAAGCTTGTGCCTGGAACGACTGATTTTCTACCGAGTGATTTTCCATCCTACGTGTTCACTAACCCCATAGCCCGTAAATATCACCGTGGTTACTGTATGCCAACACCGGAAATATCCGTCAGCGAACAGGTCTTCATATGGCTAAGCCAATTCCTGTTGGGAGAGATGTTAGGCAGCGAAGGGGGCGAGTTTAAGCAGTGGGCACTGGAGGAATTGACCGCCTTCGGCAGGGCTAGTTATCGCAAGAAGGACAATGTCTATGTACCGATTCTTACTGATGGTACGAATTTGGAGGGATATGTCGTCAAAGAAGATGGTCCGCTGGGTCCTAAGGGTGTCACTTTGGAGCCGGTTCCAGCCGGGCCGTCAGATCTTTGGGCTTACACTATGGGATATTGCGTTACGAGAGATGAGTTTATGTGGGAAATGGCCCGCAGCATTGCTCTAGGCAACGAATTTGGAGACATGGGGACAACGTTGGAAGCCGAACCGAAGCTTAACATTCAGAACCGTTGTTCAGACCCTTACGCTCTCCTGGATTTTCTTGAATTGCACAAGAATGCACGCAACAATGCGTTTTTGGAGATGGCAAAGAAAAACGGCGACAATATTCTAAAGACGAGGTTCCACAAAGGATTTTTCGTTGCAAGTAACAAGCACATTTACACCAAGTTCGACGCGATTGATTCGCTCGTGTTGTTACACTTACACTTAGCACTTGCGGGAAAGGCCTCTACAATACCAGAAGTGTGGCCGAGTATGCCTTTCTTTGATATGCCCTACCGTCAGAAAGAAGCTGGGGGCGACAATAAGATTATCTACACTCTGACTAAATCCCCTGAGCCTCCCATGTCACTCCAGGAAGTAGCAGCTGTTGGCGATGTCGGTCTAGTTAGAGCGCTCATTGAGGAAGGAATCGGAGTAGACGCCATAGAAGACGGTTTCTGCAAGACAGCTCTGCACCGAGCGGCAATAAGTGGTCACAAAGATGTAGTAGAACTGCTTTTAGCCGAGGGTGCCGATATAGACGCAAGGGACAGTTATGCCGCTTCTTCCTTGCACTACGCAGTAAGACGTGGCCACAAGGATGTGGCAGAGTTGCTTATCACCAATGGTGCTGATGTCAATGCGACAAATGCGGCTGGTGATCCACCTCTTCAGTATGCGGCGTACAACGACCACAAGGATATCATTAAATTACTCTTAGAAAAAGGTGCTACGATTTCTACCGTACATCTGGCTGCGTATATGGGAGATTTAGCGAAATTAGAAGCTTTTATCCAAGAAGGTGTTGATATTAATACTTTGGATGGCCATGGTTATGCACCTCTGCACTACTCAGCCCAAAATGGACAGAAGGAAGCAGCAGAACTGCTTATTGCCAAAAGGGCCAACGTAAATGTTAAGAATTGGGATGGTCAGACACCACTTTATATAGCACTTAGCCGAGGCCACAAAGATATTATTGAGCTTCTTCTGAGTAAAGGGGCCAATATCAACACAGTCGACAATAAAGGTAATGCTCTAATCCATCATGCTGCTGAGGCAGGTCGTAAAGATATCGTTGAATTATTAATTGCTAAAGGCGCTGATATCAACGCCAAGAATAATCAAGGTCAGACACCGTTAGATATAGCCGTAACTAATAACCGCAAGGATATAATTGAGCTACTCCTTGCCAAGGGTGCTGATACCTCGATTCATATAGCTGCCCAGATAGGAGACCTGGCCAGAGTAGGAAAGTTCGTCGAAGGTGGTGCCAATGTTAACGCGAAGAATAATCAGGGTATGACGGCTCTGCACTTGGCAGTCCAGGAGAAACACCAAGACGTCGCTAAATTCTTGATCACTAAAGGGGCAGATATCAATGCCAAGGACAAGTCCGGTTATACACCGTTGTACTATGCCGTCTGGAATGAAGACAAGGATATGGTGAGACTTCTCGTTACTAAAGGCGCCGATGTTAACTTCACGCCTGAGAAGGACTATCCACCCCTTCACTACGCGGTTTGGATGGAAGATATAGATATAGTAAAGCTTTTCGTTGCTAATGGAGTCAAATTCGACGTAAAAGACAATGACGGTTGGACAGCTTTTCGCTACGCAGCTTCACAAGGAAATCGTGAGTTGGTCGAATTCTTCGTCAGCAAAGGAGCCGATGTTTCCAGCTTCCATATGGCAGCCTGTGTGGGGGATTTAGCCCGTGTGAAGAATTTTGTGGAACATGGAACCGATGTTGATACAAAAGACGAGCTTGGCTGGACGGCTCTATACTGGGCAGTCTGCACCGGTCAAAAGGAGGTAGCTGAATTTCTTATCGCCAGGGGCTCTAACATCCATACAAAGACGAATGATGGCACGACTATACTCCATCAAGCAGCTCAAGCTGGTGCGAGGGAATTGGCGGAGCTGCTTATCTCCAAGGGCGCGGATGTAAACACCAAAGCCAAGAATGGAAATACACCATTGCATAGCGCAGTCTCAGCAGGCCACCGCGAAGTGGTAGAACTACTTATCACCAAAGGTGCAAATGTTGATGCAAAAGACAGGAATGATCGGACACTACTACACAGTGCAGCCCTGCGGGGCGACAGGGATGTGGTGGAAATACTTCTCTTCAAAGGTGCCGATGTGAACGCAAAAGACAGGTGGGGCCGAACTGCCTTGCGGTTCGCGGAACAGATGGGCTATAAAGAAATCGCCGAACTCCTGCGCAAGCATGGGGCAATAGAATGATAATTGAGTATTTACAGGAATAATGACAATGAAAACCACGTTTAACCTTATATATTTTTCTGTTGTTCTTTCTTTGGCCTTTTTTTCTGTTCTATTTGCACAGGCTACGGATTTTACGGCGGTGCGGGCGGAGGTGGATTTTTCTAAGAAGTTGCTCGACTGGGTCAGGTTCTTGCGGGAAGAAGAAGGATTTCCCATCAAATATATCTCGCTGCACAACGAAGGCGAAGATTGGATGCGCTGGCCTGCTGATGGCAAATCCGGCAATATCGGCAAAGGGCACGACTATAATATGTTCTGGCCGCCCGAGCAGGTCGTTGACTTTCTAAAGTTTATGCGGCCAATGTTCGATAGGGCGAGCTTAAAGGACGTCGGCATTACCCCCGGTGAGTGTAGCAACTGGTACCGCTTCAGCGCCTGGGGTTACGCTGATGCCATTGCCGAGGACACTGTTGCTCTGAAAAATCTCGGCCTGATTACTTCACATGGTTTTTACGGTGGAAGTTACGGCAGGTGGTTTGGTGAGCATAGAAGTGTTGGTATCGATACCCTGCGGGCCGAGCGTCACGACCTGCACGCCTGGGTTACTTCGACAAGCTGGAGCAAAATGGATGCGACCAACCTCAAGGAGATGCACGGAAATATCTACACCGCCAAGGTAAACGCCATCACGCCCTGGGCCTGCATCCAGAGACCGACAAAATGGGTCGGCGGCGACCCAAATCCAGGCACTGCCTTTAAGATTTCTGAGGACGGCACATACAAGGTAACGTGCGGTTACTATTATTACAAACAGCTTTGCCGGGCGGGCCAAACCGGTATGGCAGTAGCGAAAACATTCGCTATGGATTCAGAGGTAGCAGTCATTGCATTTTCCCGAAACGGCACAAAGAACCCCGATGTTTTTGTGTTGGTGAATATTGGCAAGCAGGATAAACAGGTTGCCGTAAAAGTCTCGGGAAGTGATGGTAAAATTTTTGATGCTTTCCGCACTACGGATGATAAAGACCGGTACAAACACATTGGCCGATTCAGTCTGAAACACGGCTTAGTGAAATGCAAAGCGCCTTCAAGGTCAGCGACGACATTTTTCGCCAAATGAAAAACCGAGCAAGCTTTATGTGCTTGCTCGGATTGAATGCGACGAAAGAGTCTTTCGCGAAAGGATGTTTTATGGGCCTTGGTTTATAGTTCGCTGGGCTTTTCGCATACGTCGGCGGTTCTTTTCTGAGGGTTTTTCATAATAGGCCATTCTCTTCATGTCTCTGATTAGCCCCTCTTTTTCGCACAGCTTTTTGAAGCGTCGTATCATTTGTTGGACTGATTCGCCTGCCCGCGTTCTAACTTTCAGCATAAAAAAACAAACCTTCCTGTGCTTCTTATATCAGAAGCAGTCACAAAACAACAATATACTTAATTCGTCAAAAATTGTTCGTTTCATTACTCTAAAGCAAATTTTCCATTTTTTCAAGCCAAAAAATGCTCGCGGGTGGTTTTTGCATAAAAATGGCATTTTTGGCCGATAAAATCCCGATATTCGCCGAAAAAAGGCGAAAATTTGCCAAATTTTCAGGATTTCTTGAGAAATATGGGCAAATATGTTAAAATAAAATGCTAAAATTGACTGATTCTCTGTGTCATTCCCGCGGAAACGGGAATCCATACTATTGTTACGTTTTTGGATTCCTGTTAACTGCTCCCCGCTTTCGCGGGGACAAGTTTACCACTGCAAAAGCAGGGGCAGGCACAAGCTTCACAGTAATGACAGGCTGTGTTATAGTCTTGTCAAGGCGGCACTTACGACAAAGTTTGGCTAAAAATCGGTCGATTTAAGTAAAAAACAGCGATTTTGGAGGTATATTGTAGTTGGAGAAATTGCGTCAGACTCTAAGAGTCAGAAAAGAACGGGCGATTCTGGTCGCCGCTGTTCTCCGCGTCCCCGATGGGCCGGAGGATTTGGCTGAGCTTACAGCTTTGGCTGAAAGTGCCGGCGCCGTTGTCGTGGACAGATTCCAGCAGAAAATCCGCACGATAAACCCCGCCACATACATAGGTAAGGGCAAAGCCAACGAGCTTGCCGGTAGAGTCAGGCGATTCAAAGCCGACGTTGTGGTATTTGATAATGACCTTTCCCCCGGCCAAATCCGGGAACTTGAAGAAATTATCAAAATCAAGGTCCTCGACCGCAGCGAGTTGATTTTGGACATATTCGCCACGAGGGCAAAGACCAGACAGGCCAAGCTCCAGGTCGAATTAGCCCAGTTGGAATATACATATCCCCGATTGGCCCGTATGTGGTCGCACTTAGATAGCGTAGCGGGGGCCGGCGGAGGAACCGCAGCCGGTGCTGTCGGTGGTATAGGAACAAGAGGCCCGGGCGAACAGCAGTTGGAAATCGACCGGCGATTGGTCAGCAAAAGAATCACCGAACTAAAACGCGAGCTTGTAAATATCGATAAGCGCAGGATTCGCGAGATTAACGCCAGAAGGGGATTGTTCAAAATCTGTCTCGTAGGTTATACCAATGCGGGCAAAAGCACGCTCCTGAACACACTCACTAATGCGGGGGTCTTTGTCGAGGACAGACTCTTTGCAACGCTGGATACGCGAACAAGAAAATGGACGCCGAGAAGAGGCGCTGATGTGCTGGTCAGCGATACGATTGGTTTTGTGAAAAAATTGCCGCATCAATTGGTCGCCTCGTTCAAGGCAACGCTCGAAGAGGCCGTCAATGCGGATTTGCTCCTGCATATCGTAGATGTGGCCAGTCCTGATGCACTACAGCAAATCGAATCTGTAAATAGCGTTTTGAAAGAGATTGGCTGTGCACAAAGACCGATTTTGGAAGTGTTTAACAAAGTCGATATTGTAAGAAGAATCGGCGACTTTGAGATGCTCCAAACGCTTTTTCCCGATGCGGTTTGTATATCAGCCAAGACCGGCTACGGCCTGGAGAAATTAAACGAAGCGGTCGCCGCAAGGTATAGAGGCAATGAGCTTCTGCTTCGTGTTGCCAGCAGCCAATCGAACGGCAAGGTCCAGAGTTTCCTGCGGGCCCACGGCCAAATTCTAAACGAACAATACCAGGACAGCTCCGTTCTGATTGACGCCAAACTTGGCCGAAACCAGCTCCCCGATCTAAAACGTCTCGGCCCCGAAGCCATCCAAATCATAGAAGCGTGAAGCGAGAAGCGTGAATCGTGTAATAAGCAGAAAAACCGTCGCCGCGTTTGAAATCCGCCTACGGCGGACAAGATTGGGTTTGTTTGGTTTTGTTTTTTTGGGGCCTGAGGGTGGTTTCATTTTTATAATCCTCTATAACATATAAGTTTGCGTTCATTTTGGGCCTTTTCGGCAATCCGCCTACGGCGGACAAGATTGGGTTTGTTTATTCGGACTGCGAAATCATCGTTTTTTCTGTAATCCTTTGTTATAAGAGAGTTTACGTTCATTTTGGCTTTTTGGAAATTGGGTTTGATTGGGTTTGAATTGGGTTTGTTTTGACCAAGTGTCCCATTGTGTTTATTTTCATAAGCCATTTTTGTTAAGATACTTACGTTCATTTGACTTTTTCGGAAATTGGGTTTGTTTTGCATAAAAAGGCTGATTTGTAGAGAACTCTCTACAATTGTCGAATACCTCCAACCGCAGATTACGCGGATTAACGCAGATAAATTGAATATAATTAGATGATTTTTGATGCTTTCACCCCAAGTTTACGATTGACGATGGAAGATTTTTTATATTTGTTTAGGATTTAGCATTTGGCTTCTTATTGCCGGAGGCGAAAAAAGTAGCGCCTCTATAATTAGAGCTACCTGCGCTTTTGATGCGAAAAAAGTCCTCGATTATCGATTCGGGATTCTCGTAACTGGATGTAAGCAAAGCAGTTAAAAAAATTTTAAAAATTCTGATTTTTGTTAGAGGGTACCCGCGCTTTTGGTCGAAAACTGACGGAATATTTTACCTATCTTAACGCCACGGATTGCTTGGCGCGGCTTCCGGCCGCAACCAAACTAAAAAATTAAAATGTAAAACGCAAAACTTCGGAATCCCGGCAAGCCGGGATAACTCTTTATTATCTAAACAATTACGTCGGCCTTGTCGAAAAAACACGCATAAAAAACAAGAAGTTGAAAGATTGTATTACAGATTTACCAAGTGGGATGCTGGCTGCGGATAGTCTCTAAATATTCCTGCTTCCATTCATCAGGCCGCGGGGCGGGCGAGTGGGCCATACAATCTTCGATGGCCTGAAGTGTTTGTTCAGTCAGGGCGGGTTCCGCAGAACCCATCTTCCCGGCAAAGATTGCCGGCAACAGTGCTGCGATTAGTACGCTTCGAAGAACATGATATTTATCCTGCATTTGCAAGACTCCTTTCAATACCGCCGGCGCCGTCCGGCGACGTCCGTTTGTTGCGATAATTGCTCAAGCCCGGCTAAGCTGGCGCCCCCTTTATGGGCGCAGTCCTTCAGCGCCAACAATTCAGTTACATTTTTGCTTTATTATCTCCCGAGCCAATTTATATTGGCCACGTCATATTCATTTTCCGTATTAGGGCGTTCGCTCTATCGAATACCCTAATCTGCCCCAGGTTGCCCTTTGCAGTCTCTGAAGGTCATGCAAGCCGTCCTCGGTCTGCGGTTCGTAGTCCCTCTCTTGCAGTACTTCGGAGAATA
>Ga0307430_1002100_pt1 | contig 13605 bp, 15 predicted proteins | sample SalMarWE160130MG_FD_202159 | JGI IMG/M metagenome (GOLD analysis project Ga0307430, IMG submission 202159) | Salt marsh sediment microbial communities from the Plum Island Ecosystem LTER, Massachusetts, United States - WE1603-130 | ecosystem: Environmental > Aquatic > Marine > Intertidal zone >... | reverse complement strand
ATTGGACAAAGACGCAATTAAGAGGCATACAGTGTATCCTACATGCGACTCATGGTGTGGTAGGTCCTAGGAGACCATTTTTTGAGAAGGCTTTTGGGAGAGACGCAGACGAATTTAGATACATAATTGAACAGCCTGAGGAAACTATCTTTTATCGTGGAAAGATGAATACTTATGCATCTGTTTCATCTACGTCACACATGTTTGCAGCAACCTGAGATGAAAAATTCGTCAGAATGTGTGGGGCATTAGGGAGTAGGCCTGTAATGGTGTTCCCGAACGAGTAGCTAATGCGACTGGTTAGATATTGAAGAGGAATGTGATTACATCGCCGTCTTTAACGATATAGTTCTTTCCTTCGACATGTACAAGGCCCCTTCTTCTTCCCTCAGCGATGCTACCGTATCTCACCAGGTCATCGTAGCCGATGACCTCCGCCCGGATGAAGCCTCTTTCCATGTCTGAGTGAATCTTCCCTGCTGCTTTTGTTGCACTAGAACTCGACATTTATTAACTTGGCCGTGACACCAAGCTATCTTAAGAAGGTTGCTGTTTGGGACGCAGGCTGATTTCCAGCTCAGCATCAAGCGCATCAGCCACCCTTTTGACGGTAGACAGGGATGGCAATGAACTTCCGCTCTCCAGCCTGGCTATACTCTCTTGTTTCGTATTCAGCAGTGCCGCTAGCTGCGCCTGGGTTAGCCCTTTTGCCAGGCGCAAGCGTATCAGCGCCGCCGCCAGCCTATATTCAGGTTCAAGCGCCTCATATTCTTTCTTGAATTCGGGGTCTTTTATAAGTTGTTTCTTATGTTCTCTCCAGTTCATATTCTCTCCTTCCTGGATAGATAATCATATCGCCTCCGCTCTGCTATCTCTATATCCGACCGCGGTACCGGTCCAGTTTTCTTGTTGAATCCATGTAGCAGAACAAACACCTGCCCAGTAGCCAGAAAATATATGATACGGTATCGATTCTTACCATACCGCACCCTCAACTCCCAAAGCTGCTTCTCAAGATGCCTGGCATAAGGCATTCCCAGCTCAGTTCCAAATTCCTCCAGCAAGTCCAAAGTCCTGGCAACTCTCGCTTTCGACTTGGTGTCCAGAGAATCAATGAATTCCTCAATTTGACATCGGCCGGTTTCCGATTGATAGTAGTCGATACTCCACACTACATATGTAGTATAACAATATTGTTATATCCTGTCAACCCGGTAGCTTACCAAGATCACCGAATGAGCCGAGAAGGACATTTCAAAAACTCATCCAGTCTGGAGGTGGAGCATACAAGGCCTGTGAGTCGTCTGGTTAGACGGACGATAGTTCTCTGTTCACTCCAAAACTGCACTTTTCGTCAGAATGTGTGGAGAACTAGGGAGTAGGCCGGTAATGGCGTGCCCGAACGAGTAGCCAAGGCGGCTGGTTAGACATTGAAGAGGAATGTGATTACATCGCCATCTTTGACGATATAGCTCTTTCCTTCGACATGTACAAGGCCCTTCTTTCTTCCTTCAGCGATGCTGCCGCATCTCACCAGGTCGTCATAGCCGGTGACCTCCGCACGGATGAAGCCTCTTTCCATGTCTGAGTGAATCTTCCCCGCTGCTTTTATTGCAGGGGTGTCTCTCTGGATTGACCAGGCCTTCACCTCATCAGAGACAAATGTGAAGAACGAGATAAGCCCCAGCAGTTCATAGGAAAGCCTGATCATGCGGTCCAGCGCCGTCTCTTCCAGTCCCATGGAGGAGCGGAACTCCTGGGCATCGGCATCTTCTAGCTGAGCCAGTTCCATCTCCAGCTTGCCACAAAGGGCAGCAACGTTCACTTGAGGGCGCAAGTATCGGGCACGCCACTCCGCCTCCAGCGAGTTTGCTTGGGGCAGGCTTTCTTCTCCGATGTTAGCCACTAGGAGAAGCGGCTTGGCGGTGAGAAATTGGTAGCCCGAGATAAGTTTCTTCTCGTCCTCGGCTAGCTGTTGCTCTCTAATCGGGACATCTTCTTCCAACGCCGTTTTGATTCTTGTCAGAAGCGCTTGCTCCCTGGAGAGGCCTTCTCGCTCATGAGGTTTCGCCGCTTTGAGGGAGGGCTCAATCTTTTGCAATCTCTTTTCCAAGATGGAAAGGTCAGAGAAGGCAAGCTCCATGTTTAGAATATCGGCGTCTCTCGCCGGGTCAACACTTCCTTCAATGTGGGGTACGCTGTCATCCTCAAAGGTACGTACCACGTGTAAAAGAGCATCTGCTTGGCTCATATGCACGAAGAACTGACCGCCAAGTCCCTCGCTCTTGCCCAAGCCCTTAGGAGGAGCTCCTACATCGACATATCGCACCTCGGCTGCGGTCTTCTTTTTGGGGTGAAATATCTCATCCAGACTATTAAGTCTGGGGTCGGGCACCTTGACAATCCCTATATTTGGTCCGCCTGAAGTATAGGCGTCAATGTCGGCCTTGCCTTTGGTCAAGGCATTGAAAACAGTGGTCTTACCACTTTTAGGCAGCCCAATTATCCCGATCTCCATTTTCTCACTCTACACTTTATTGCTGGTTCCCGTTGCATGGCGAGCTTTTATTTCTCTTCGCCCAAAAAGGGCAGAAAACAAAGTTTGATTAGAAGGTTATAATAACGGCAGTTGATCCTGTCGTAAATCCATATATACGATTTTCTGTCCAGTAACATTGTGTTCTCACCGCTACTTTAGGTAATATCGCTTGACCTGCTCAGACCTATGATAACATATTCCAAAAGATGGTTCTTTGCCCCCTTTACAAAAGGGGGATTTGTGTGGACACCTCAAGACTATTAATCTCTGTTCTCTTGCATAATCCCCCTTGCCCCCTTTACAAAAGGGGGATTTAGTCTTGCCCCCTTTACAAAGGGGGGAGTTGGCCTTGCCCCCTTTATGAAAGGGGGATTTGGGCTTGCCCCCTTTACAAAAGGGGGATTTAGTCTTGGCCCCTTTACAAAAGGGGGATTTGGGCTTGCCCCCTTTACAAAAGGGGGATTTAGTCTTGCCCCCTTTACAAAGGGGGGATTTGGGCTTGCCCCCTTTACAAAGGGGGGGATTTAGGCTTGCCCCCTTTACGAAAGGGGGGAGGTGTAGGTAAGGGGGGAAGATGTTGGTAATAAGGAGCTTTCAGTTTTCTATCGTGAAGATGCATAATCACTTGGTTATAAGTCTGGTCGGGAGTTAAAATATGCATTAGAATAGGGGAGCGACCATTACGGCGACTGCCCACCAATACACAAAAAGTAATATGGCAGATGCCGTTCATGGTGCTCCCTTTGGCTCCGATCAGGACAGGCCCTTCGATAAGGATAGGGCGAATGGAATAGACCTATTTTCGAAGCAAGGACAGATGAAAGCGTTGTTTTATATATTGTATGGTGCTGATGATTTCTCCTTGAAGGAGGAATTGGAGAAGATTAAAGCGGGTTTAGACGATGGGGATTCCTTAGCGTCCAATGCTACAGTTTTTGAAGGAAATCAGGTTAGGTTGAATCAGTTGATGGATGCCTGCATGGCGATGCCCTTCCTGGGTTCTCACCGTCTCGTAATCGTTGAGGGACTTCTTGGTCGCTTTGGGAAACGCGAGACGAAGCGCGACAAGGGAGGCAAAGAGGAGAGGTTGGCTCTAAAGAAATCAGCAGCTTTCAAGGAATGGGCGGCTCTCAAGGAACGAGTCGCTGAAATGCCCCCGACCACGGTGCTTATCTTAATCGATGGTGATATAAAGAGGGATAATGCCTTGCTCAAACAGATTTCGTCTGTGGCCTCAGTGAAGGAGTTCGCTCACATCAAATGGACAGCGTTGCAGAACTGGATCCAGCGGCGAGTAAAGGAACAAGGGGGTAAGGTGTCCCCACAGGCGGTGAAGATGCTAGCCTCGCTGGTGGGGGAGAACCTTTGGGTCATGGCCAGCGAGATTGAAAAATTGCTCATATATACCTCAGGGCGGAGCATTGAGGAGAAGGATGTGAATGCGGTGGTAAGCCACGCTCGGGAGACGAGCGTTTTCACTATGGTTGATGCGCTTATAGAGGGGAGAGCCCCAACGGCGGCGTTATTGTTGCACCAATTGCTTCAGCAAGGCGCAACAGCGCCCTATTTGATAGTGATGATTACCAGGCAGCTTCGCATACTGGTTCAAGCAAAGGAGCTTAGTCAAAATGCAGCGTCTATGGCCGAGATTAAGGGTATGCTGGGTTTGACCTCAGATTACGTATTGACGAAGGCGCTTGAACAGAGCAATCGTTATTCCATGAGACGACTGGAACAGGTTTACCATAAACTGCTGGATACTGACCTCTCTATAAAGAAAGGAATATCGACAGGGGAGGTTGCCCTTGACTTTCTTGTTGCCGAGCTGTGTGCCTAAGTCTTGTCAAGGCTTGTTGCCCTGAACCTGCCTTCCTTTAGCTCAGTTATCAACTCTTGAAGATTAGTGACCCTTCTTTCAAAGAAGGTGGCACAGCGACCGATGTCTTTGACCGCGTGGGCATCACTTGCGGCGGTGCCCGGTATGTTTAATCTCTCAGAGATTTCCTTTGAGAAAGCATTTTCATTCTCAGAACCTCTGCCATTTAATACCTCTATAGCATCAACCAGTTCAAAGAGCGGGCTTTCGCATGCCCGGGTGAGCGCGGGATAATATCGCTCCCCTTCAGGCCCCTCATCTATTAGGTAGTGGCGGCGATAGGGATGGGCGACGATGATGACGCCACCAGCCTCATCTACCAAACGCCTCACAAATGAAGCGCGGTGCATGCCAAAGATATACTTTTTGAGCCCAAAGACCAGAAGGTGTGCCTCTTCAGTGGTTATTTCGACACCGGGGAAAATAAGGAAATTGTGCCTCTTGCACAACTCCGCAATATCGTCATCATCCCAAAACCTATCGTGCTCGGTGAGGCAGATGGCATCGAGGCCACTGTTTTTAGCATTAACGATGAGCTCATCAGGTGTTAGATAACTGTCCTCGGATTGAGGTGTGGTATGCGTATGAAGGTCAATGAGCATTTGATATTCTTAACGATAGAGCCATTCAAAAAAAGGTTAGCGTGTGACCCTTTCTGTTTAGCTAGGCCTATGTTATCATAGGTTTGCCAGAGCGGGCAACTGTGACGAACAATAATGGCTACTTAAAGTAGATATCCTCATTAAAAAAATAGATTCAACTTCCGGAATAATCGATTATCAAGGAGGCAAGCTTAGTACAAGACATATCAAGAGGATAGGGTGTTGATTCGTGTTTAAGTTTGATTAGATGGGTGGTGACTTTTAATGGAGGAAATAATGGTTGCTGTTGGGGCGGTGATTGAGGATGATGAAGGGAGAATACTACTGGTAAAGCATGTGCCTGAGAGAGGGGGATTCTGGCAGGGGAAATGGATATGTCCCGGGGGAAAATTGGAAGTGGGAGAGAGTATCAGGGATGGGATCGAAAGGGAGGTTATGGAGGAAACCAATCTTAAGATAAACCTCACTACCCCCCTCATACCCTTTGAGCGGATCGTTAAATCGGAGGGTAAAACGACGCTTCATGTCATATATATCGACTTTCTAGCGAAATTAGTGGGTGGAGAGCTTCGCCTTGACAGCGACGTTGGCGAAGGTATCTGGGTTCACAAGGGAGACATCCCCAGGATTTGGGAGGAGCTTCATGAGGACACCCAGAGGTTAATGGAGATAGCGGGGGTTATTTAGGGCTATTGGGTTGAATCATTATCCACTCGTACCTGATGTAAAGTTCTGCACCGTCATGCTGGTGATTCTTTGCAATTAATGTTGAAGCAAGGCAACATGGTCATCCGACAACGTAATTTTCTTGACAGCCTGCATTCGTGGTGATAGACTTCGCCATGCAAACTGACTAACGGTGTTGTTGATTTGTCCTTAAAAAAAGTAGGTATTCTCTATCACCCAAAGATCGCTGCGGCGAAAGTTCTTGCAGAGGAACTGGTAAATTACTTGCCCTCACTGGAAGCTTCTGCTTGGCACTGTTCCGCTTGGGAAGAAGAGAAGGCAAAGGCTCAGATAGATGGCACTGATTTGCTCCTTAGCATTGGTGGTGATGGCACTATCTTAAGGGCAGTACGCGCTGCCCTCGGGTGGTCTGTTCCTATTGTAGGGATAAATCTTGGGAGGCTCGGTTTTATGACCGAACTGGGGCCTACGGAGGCTCGTGAGAAACTTCCTATTTACCTGAAAGGGGAGGGTTGGATTGACGAAAGAGCTATGCTTGAGGTAGAGCTTGATGGCAAGAGCTCCTTTCATGCTCTCAACGACCTCTTTATAGGACGTGGCGCTATTCCTCGACTCCTGTATATAGACACTTATATAGATGGGGCTCATTTGACCACCTACAAGGCCGATGGTGTTATTATGTCCACAGCGACGGGTAGCACGGGCTATTCTCTTGCCGCTGGTGGCCCTATTCTTTATCCTCAAGCCAGGGAAATTATTTTAAACGCCATTTGCCCCCACCCCACCTTTGCCAATGCCCTGGTGCTTCCATCCACGGTTGTGGTAGAACTGAGGGTGCACACCAGCCATCAGGCGATGCTCAGCATTGATGGCCAGGTCAACCTCGATCTGGGGGATGGGGACTCTGTTAAAGTGAGGCTTAGCCCTAACGTTGCTCGGTTCTTGAGGGCTCAGCCACCTACCTTTTTCTACAGCACTTTGATGAATAGATTGGTGCAGAAGTGAAGTCTGAAAAGGCGCGCATAGCTGATATTCCTCAAATTCAGAAGCTTGTCAATCACTTCGCTGCTAAGGGGGAGATGCTGCCCCGTGCCTTGAGTGAGCTCTATGAGAATGTCAGAGACTTACATGTCGTCCGCAGTGGCGAGGAGGTCATTGGTTGTGCTGCACTTCATGTGTTCTGGTCAGACCTGGCTGAGATCAGGGGAGTAGCTGTGGTTGAAGAGATGCACGATCAGGGAGTCGGCGCTGTGATTATAGAGGCATGCATTGATGAGGCGAGAAACCTCGGTATTAATACTATTTTCTGTCTCACCAATAGCCCTGATTACTTTGAGCGCTTTGGTTTTTACCAGGTAGATAAGAAAGAGCTGCCACACAAGATTTGGGGAGAATGCCTGAGGTGCCCCAAGTTTCCCGATTGTGATGAGGTAGCCTTGATTTATCCATTGGGGAAATAGAGTTCGATGGAGGAGAAACTGTTAGCGAGCAAGAGAATATACGAGGGGCGCTTGGTAAACCTCCGTCAAGATGCTGTGATGCTTTCCAGCGGGCGGGAGACGACGCGGGAGGTGGTGGAGCATCCCAACTGTGTTGCCATTGTTGCCATAAATTCAGAGGATAATGTAGTTATGGTGCGCCAGTTTCGTAAGCCAGTAGAGGGTGTACTTCTGGAGATCCCAGCCGGTGTGATTGAATCTGGTGAGGAGCCGCAGGCGTGTGCCCTCAGGGAGCTTGAAGAGGAGACTGGATATATGGCCGGGAAGATGGAGAGGATTGGCGGGTTCTACAGTAGCCCGGGATACTCAACCGAGTTTCTGTATCTCTTCTTGGCTACCGATCTCCAGAGTGGTCCCACTCGTCCCGACGAGGATGAGATTATTGAGGTGGTATCCATCCCATGGGAGCAGATACCAGGCCTTATCGTAGCAGGTGAGGTTTGTGATGCAAAGAGCATTGTCGGCCTCTTCACCGTTATTTTCGGTGGTGAAGGGGTAAAGAAGTGAAAATATGCCTCTTATGTAATAGGGGCAATATGTACTGTGGCGGTCAGGGGGTTTACCTCTATTACTTGGCCCGAGAACTGCAAAGATTAGGGCATGAGGTTCATGCAATTGTTGGTCCCCCCTATCCGGATATCCCCGAGGGTATCACGGAACACAGGGTGGAAAACATGAACCTCCTTGAGTTTGGATTCCCTAAACAAGATCCTTTTAAAGTCTTCACCCCCCTTAACCTCTATGAACTGGCTGTAACACAAATTGGCATGTTTCCCGAGATGTTTTCTTTCAGCTTGAGGGCCTATAGCAAGTTACGCCAGCTCCTACGAAATCAACGTTTCGATATCATTCATGACAATCAGACCCTGGCATACGGCGTTCTAATGATGAAGGCCTTTGATATCCCCATTGTGGCTACAGTGCATCACCCGTTGCCCATCGACAAGAAAACCGATCTGGCCTATATGGAGAGGACTTGGGGAAGGATAACCAGAATACTTTTCTACCCCTTCGTAATGCAGCACATAGTGACCAGGAGGATGGATCGGGTCATCACTGTTTCAGAGAACGCTGCTGAGGAGACTATGACTGCCTTCAAGGTTCCGCGGCAAAAGATAAGGGTGGTTTACAATGGTATCGATACTGATATGTTTCACGGGTCTAATGGCGATGGGAAGGAGCGTGGTCGCCTCATAGTTGTGGCCAATAGCGCGGATCGGAAAAAGGGCATCATCTATCTGCTTCGGGCGGTCCAACTGCTGAGGGAAGAGATGGATGTGAAACTCACCATCGTTGATAGGGGTGCCCCGGATAATAAGTATACACCGAATTTGGTCCAAAAATATGGACTGGATAGTTGCGTTTCTTTCACCGGCAGGCTGAGTATAGAAGACCTGGTCAAGCAATACGGACGGGCTGAGGTTGCAGTGGTTCCTTCGCTTTATGAAGGGTTTGGTCTACCCGCCGCTGAAGCGATGTCCTGTGGCCTTCCTGTGGTCGCTACCACCGCTGGGGCGCTGCCTGAGGTTGTAGAGGATGGCAAGAATGGCATTCTGGTTGCTCCACGAGACTCTCGTGCTCTAGCAGGTGCAATCAAACGTCTGCTCAAAGATGATCACCTGCGTAAGACTATGGGGGAGGAGGGGAGACGAAGGGTGGTAAGGCAGTTTGACTGGAGGGAGGCAGCGAGGAAGACGATCGAGGTATATCGGGAGGTGCTCTAGGTGCTCACAGTTAACTTCAAAATGTTCAAGATAGAAGATGGCGATATATTCCTGGACGCCGGTTGTGGCGAGGGAAGGCATAGCTTTGAAGCTTGTCGCCGTAACAATCATGGCATCGTGTGTGCCATGGATATGGATGATTTGAGCCTGAGGAAGACGCACTATGTGCTGCACTACATGGATTCCCAACAGGAGGCAAATGGTAACTGGAACGTGCTTTTTGGTGATGCTTTGAATCTGCCATTCAAGGATGCCTCCTTCGACAAGATTATCTGCTCTGAGGTTTTGGAGCACGTCAAGGATGAGGATCAAGGAGTCAGGGAGTTCGTCAGGGTACTGAAGCCTGGTGGTGCGCTGGCAGTCACTGTCCCTACCTACCTTACCGAGACGGTCTACTGGGCGCTTGATGACGACTACTACAACCATCCTGGCGGCCATGTCAGGATTTTCACTGCCAAAAAATTAATTGCTGCTCTTAGAAGGAACAATCTAGCCGTTTATGCCATCCGCTATGAGCATGCCTTTCATTCTATCTATTGGCTTCTTCGTTGCATCTTTGGTCTGAAGAATGAGCAGGCAAGGGTTCCTGCGCTGTACCGCAAGTTCTTGGAGGTACCCCTAGCCACTAGGTCCAAGTTTGTTCCTTGGATGGAACGCATTTTAAACTTCTTCTTTCCCAAGAGCATAGTTGTGTATACAAGGAAGACATAGGAGGCACACAGAGTGAAGATATGCTTACTGTGCTATCGAGGAAATATGTATTGCGGCGGCCAGGGCATTTACACGTACTACCTTACCCGCGAGCTCCACAGGTTAGGGCACGAAGTAGATGTCATGGTGGGGCCGCCGTACCCCGATATCGCTGAAGGCATAAGGGTGCACAAGCTGCCAAGCCTCAACCTCTATGACTGCAGTATTGAGGGCAGAAACTGGCTACCACTGGAGAACCCGTATCGCATCTTCAGTCCTTTTAATCTCTTTGAGTTTATGGCAACAAAAATGGGCATGTTCCCTGAGATGCTAACCTTTAGCCTCAGGGCTTACCAAAGGGTGCGCCAACTCCTCCCTGGGCATCGCTTTGATGTTGTCCATGATAATCAGTGCCTGGCTTACGGCCTTCTTCTCATGAAGGCCTTGGGCATTCCCGTGGTGGGCACCATCCATCACCCCTTACCCATTGATTTAAAGGAGGACATTGTCCAAGCGCGGCATGTTTTCGAGGCGATCAGGCAATGTCTGTTCTACCCTCCGATGATGCAGGGCATTGTGGCCAGGAGGCTGGATAGGGTGATCGTGGACTCCTGGAGTTCGGCGGAGGAGGTGGGGGGGGTATTTAAGGTGCCTGAGAGCAAGATGAGAATGGTTTATGTAGGTGTCGATACTGACGTGTTTAGGGGTGTTGATGGGCATGGGAAGAGGCCCAATAGCTTGATAGTAGTAGGGAGAACTGAAGACCGAAAGAAAGGTATTCTATACCTGCTGAAGGCATTACGGCTACTTAAAAATGACCATGTAGATGTAAATTTAACCGTGGTGGACAACGTGATCCATGATAATTTTGCCCCTAAGTTAGTCAGAGAGTATGGGCTTGAGGATATGGTTAGGTTCACTGGAAGGATAAGCACTGAGGAGTTGGTGAAAGAGTATTCAAAGGCAGAAATAGCCGTCACAGCTTCTGTCTATGAAGGTTTTGGCCTTCCTGCTGCCGAAGCTATGGCCTGTGAGGTTCCCGTGATTGCCACTCGGGCAGGGGCGCTACCTGAGGTAGTGAAAGATGGGAAGACGGGAATTCTGGTGCCGCCTGGGGAACCTTTTGAGCTTGCTAAGGCAATCAAACTGCTGCATGAGGATGAGCATTTGCGTCGCAGAATGGGCAACGACGGAAGGAGAAGGGTGGAGCGGTACTTTTCTTGGGAATTGGCAGCAAAGCAGACTATCGATGTTTACGAAGAGGTGCGATCAGGCTCTAATCACGCTTAGGGGTGCCCTTGATGATGATTACATCGCTCAGCGATGGGACTCTGTAGGCAATCTTATCAAGAGAAAGCAGGATGGCCTCAGAAAACCTTCTGGGTGGTATTGAAATAATCTTGCCCCAATAAGGAGCAGTCCAGAGCAACGAGATTGGAAGGATTTCTCTAATCTCGAAACGAAGACCTACCATACTTGTGATAATGGGATAATCAAACCTGTAGGTGTGATCTAGAGGAATCTCCCAGGGGGTCCTTGGGTGGTCTCCTTTGATAAGTTTCTTAAGCATAGAATGCCAGGCTCTTCCGAGCCGACAGCTAAGGCTTTCGAAATTGGCAATAGCGATTATTGCCTTCCCCTCTGGTTTGAGAACCTGAGACATCTCCTCAATGCTCCTCTGGGGATCGGGGAAGTGGTCCAGAGCGCCTTTACATACAACCTTATCCAGGGAATGCCTTTTGAAGGGTAAGGCCTCGCCGATGCCGCGTACCAGGACAACCTCGCTGTTGCACTTCTTTAAATCGTTTTTTGCCTCCTTAAGCATTCTCCCCGATGGGTCAAGCCCTATGACCTTCCCTCCGCTTTCGGCAAGCTGTAGTGCATCGGCAGCTTTGCCGCAGCCGATATCTAAAATCCACTCCCCTTTTTGTGGGGCAACCATCGCTTGAGTTCCCTGGGTCATCCTGTCAAAGAGAAAGACGGTATCCCGGTAGTGAATGCCATTAAATACCTCCTCGTCGTCCCAGTCGAGGTCAACCTTTAGCTGGCGTTTTGTAGAGTTCATGAAGATCCCTTTCGGTACTTGGCCATCCCCTCCTCATATAGGTCACCACCATGGACATCGTTGATAACAATGGCCAGGAAGCCCTCCACTTCAAGGCGCATGATTGCCTCTGGACCTAAATCCTCGTAGGCCACCATATCGGCCTTCTTTATCGATCTGGCGATCAGTGCACCAGTCCCTCCGATGGCAGCGAAGTAAATGGCTTTATATTTCTTGATTGCGTCCTTTACCTCCTTGGAGCGTGAGCCTTTCCCGATCATCCCCTTGAGCCCTGCGGCAATCAAGCGAGGTGTGTAAATGTCCATGCGCCCGCTGGTCGTGGGTCCTGCAGCACCGATAACCTGCCCCGGCTTGCTAGGGGTGGGACCCATGTAGTAAATGATTTGACCACGAATATCGAAGGGTAGTTCTTTGCCAGAGTCCATGGCCTCGATGAGCCTATAATGGGCAGCGTCGCGAGCGGTATAGACAACTCCAGTGAGAGTGACCAGTTCTCCCGTCCTAAGAGATTCTATTACCTGTGGGTCTAACGGCAACGTGATATCCATATGCTTCTGTTAGAATTTACAGATTACCTCAGGACGCTTATATAACAGACGGCGTAATGTTCGCAATCTACTATTATGTGCATGTTCTACCTTAAGGTTCCTACATAATGCGCAGTGAGTTGGCGCTCTCTGACTTTGGGATCGGTGTAATCGGGAAGTAGCATGGGTGCTATCCTATCGGTATCTATTCCTGCATCGTCAAGCTCTTTGTGGTAGGCTTTAACATGCTCCAGGGTCAGCTTTCCCTCCTTGGCCTTCTCTTTAGCGAAGATTGCGGCATTTTTACCGGCGATTCTGCCAAAGAGGTGCACTCCGAGCAAGGAGTTGCCCATCAGACGGTTCTCTCCATGAACCCCTCCGGTCACCTCTCCAGCGGCAAAAAGACCGGGGACACTAGTCTCGGTTTCAGAATTGAATACTAGGCCTCCATTCTGGTAGTGGAGAGTGGGATACACTAGCATAGGCTCTTTGGAGATATCGAATCCGTGTCTCTTGAACTGCTTAAACTTTCCAGGGAATTCTTTTTCCACTGTCCCTTCGCCGTAAAGGTCTTCTATCATGGGAGAATCCAACCATAATCCTAACTTTCCAGTTGGTGAGGGCACACCTTTACCTCTATCTAAGCACTCTCTGATATAGGCGGCTGATTCCACATCGCGAGGCTCTCGCTCAAAAACAAACTGCTCTCCATCAATATTTACCACATTAGTACCCGCCGATCTAAACTTCTCGGTAACTAAAACACCTTCTATCTGCTCAGGGAAAACGACACCGGTAGGGTGATATTGAACTGCATGGAGATCACGAAGTCCTACCCCTACCCTATAGCCCAGAACTATGCCATCGGCAGTGGCTCCATAGTGATTGGTGGTCATGAACCCCTGAATATGGATTCTGCCTTGTCCACCGGTAGCCATGATTACTGCTTTTGCCTTTATAGTGAAGTATTCCTCGGTCTCCATATCGTATATTATGGCGCCAGCGCACTGTCCGTGCTCATTAAGCAGTAATTCCACGACGGGTGAGAACTCAAGGACGGTAATATTTTGGCGATTTCTTGCCTCGTCACGGATGGTGCGCATAATCTCTGAACCAGTTAGATCGCCGGCGTAGTGTAAGCGTTTTCTGCAATACCCCGCAGCCGACATGCTTTGCAACCTTCCTTCGGGGAATTTATAAAACATAACACCTAGACTCTCCAGCCACTGGAGGAGCTCAGGTGCTTTGGTAACCAACGTATATACTATCTCTGGATCATTCTTGAAGCGCCCGCCTCCCATAGTATCTAGATAATGAATGGCAGGGGAATCTTTCTCGAATTTGGTAGCTGCTTGAACTCCACCTTCAGCCATTATGGTATTGGCATCACCATGGC
>Ga0307430_1002094_pt1 | contig 13638 bp, 10 predicted proteins | sample SalMarWE160130MG_FD_202159 | JGI IMG/M metagenome (GOLD analysis project Ga0307430, IMG submission 202159) | Salt marsh sediment microbial communities from the Plum Island Ecosystem LTER, Massachusetts, United States - WE1603-130 | ecosystem: Environmental > Aquatic > Marine > Intertidal zone >... | reverse complement strand
TGAAAGGGAGAAAAAGGAGGTTAAATAGAAAAGACCTGCGATAACAGACCTTAAAATATTCCTGAAGATAAGTCAGTGAAATATGGGCTGTATTATGAATTTTGTGGAAAAGCGTAAAGGTAGTAAGCTTTAACAGTAGTAGTTAAATGCAGTTGATCAAGGAGTACGTTAGGGTTTCTTTTTCATTTTTTACTTCCTTTTTTTAATACATAGGCCCATTCTTCACCAGAATAGGCCTATGTATTTGTGGGGAGCTGATACTCACGATGTATCTGGGCAACCAGCGGGAAACCACACTTCCTCCGCGTCCCGTGTAGAGTGTGAAAGGAGGGTTTAGAATTGAGGAAGGTTAGAGCTATTGTTTATGGTGCAGGGGCAATGGGCCAAGTAATAACTAAGTTTATGGTTGACAAGGGGGTTGATATTGTTGGAGCTATTGACATAAACCCGGATATAGTAGGCAGAGACTTAGGGGAGGTGGTTGGCTTAGGTTATCCCCTCAATGTAAAAATTGATGATAACGCCGATGCTGTCCTTTCAGAACAGGAAGCTGATATTGCTATTGTTGCTCTCTTTACCGAGATGGAAAAGATGTACCCATACCTGAAGAAATGCATTGAAAACGGTTTGAACGTAATAACGACTTCAGAGGAAGCTTTTTATCCTTGGACGACCTCTCCCATATTAACATCAAAACTGGACAAGCTGGCAAAGAAACATGGAGTCACCGTAACTGGCAGCGGCTACCAAGACACCTTCTTGGTTAACTTAATAACTCTGCTGACAGGCACTAGCCATATTATTGAATTCATTACTGGCAAAGAGAAATATAATATAAACGATTACGGTTCAGTGGTTGCGAGACATAACCATGTTGGGCAGACTAAGGAAGAATTTGACAAAGATACTGAGGAGCATGGGATAGAGCCAAGCTATTTCAGAATGAATCTAGAATCCCTTATTGCAGATTTAGGTTTAACCATCAAGAAACTAAGGCAGCGCACTGAGCCGACAATAGATGATGTGGATATTGAGTGCAAAAGCCTTGATATGATTGTGAAAAGGGGGCAAGTTACCGGGATTTCCAACATAATTGACGTTGACACTGAGCAGGGGATTACCTTTCGAGGAGAGATGATTGGGAAAGTTTACCGAGAGAGCGAAGTAGACATAAATGAGTGGTTTATTAAAGGTGTGCCTGATACATATTTGAAAAATGATCGAGTCGCAATCAGGACGACAACCTGTACCCAGATGGTCAATCGTATCCCTGATGTTATTAATAGTGAGCCAGGCTATATTACGGTTGAAAACTTGCCTAAACTGAAGTATAGAGCTTTCCCTTTACATTACTATCTTAAAAAATAGGAAATCTCATATTTAAACATTCCTTGAGCGTTAGAATATCAGGCAGGAGAAGGCCGAGGATGAAGTAGGAAGCGTGTCAAGTCATTTAAGTAGGTAACCCAACTTCAGGTTGCTACATTCTAAAACTTGGCTTAAGTTGCTCCAACCTGGCCATCATAAGTCTCCTTCCTGTTGTTCCTCTGTTTATCTCTCAGATCTAGTCCAGGCTGTATATTCCTGATAACATACTTTCTTGCCTACCCGGTATTACAACAATATCCACCCAGGATCTGGGATTTTCCTTCCTAGTTTCGGCTTTCAATTACCTTCTCCTTAATACCTTGAGATACTCATTCCGCGAGTGCATATCCATCCTTTCCATGTAGTCAAGTCTCACCTTCTTTGATGATAGTAATAACCAAGCTACATCCTAACCGTTTTCGGTTACTTTTTGTGCGACTTAGCAATCTCCCCTTCGGTGACATTCTAGATGATCCAATTCGGTCCCTTGACAAGAACAGTGCCTCCCCGATTTGAAAAAGCTAATTATCTTTAGCTGCTTAAATAGCAATACTAGCGGGGTTACTCCTATCCGAGGCTGCTAGTAGCGGCGCATCTACAAAGGATGCTCCTGGTTCTGCAGCTGCTGGCATTATGATTACTTACGGCGCGCACCTCTACTTGATGAGCACTTAACATAGGCGGATTTGCAGAGGTAATAATCTGGACCTTTGTTGGGTTGTCGGCAAGATGTTGGCTCCTTTAGCCCTTTAACCTTTTCCTGCCTCGTGTGGCTTATCCATGGCATTCAGGGGCAGCAAAGGTTTATCTCGCAGACGGAGCCTTTCTGCCTTGACCCTGCTATTTGCCTTTGACCTGCAACTACCACTACAGAAGAACTGGTGCCATCCCTTTTTCTTGTGGTGGTTAACATAGCTTTTCTTCTTGGTGAATACTCGACCGCATTGTGGACAGGTCAGCTCTACATCCTCGATCCTATTGTGCAAGTCAGCTATATAACAAGCTTTGCAGAGCTCGCCTTTTGTTCGCCGGTTAAGTTTTTTGCCACAATTGGCGCAGTATCTGGGATTGGGATGAGGTGGTTTTTGCGGTGGATCCCCGAAGCTTTTCAGGACTTGATTCACGCGTTGCCTTGTAATATTAAGCTCTCTGGCAATATCTATCTGTCGCTTGTGGGGGTTCTTCCTCTTAATTGCAGCTATTTTCGCTCGTGATGTTTTCTCCTCAACTCCAAGGATAACTGATTCCGCTTTTCTACCGTAGCTTTCATAGAACGCTATCTCAGAAAGTTCCTTTCTCGATGGCGGGGTTGGCTGCTCATCGGGATAACCCAAAGGGAGCAAAAGCACTACCGCGATATTCGTGGGGACTGCTAATATTTGAGCCGCTTTTGAGGCATCGAATAAGCCTGCAGTCACAGTAGCTAGCCCAAGTGAGTGGGCTACTAGTATCATGTTCTGTGCTGCTAAACCAACATCAAACAAATACAACCCCCTTCTATCAGTCAATGGATGTGGTGTCTCTTTATAGTAGTCCGATTTCTTGAGCTCGCCACAGGCTGCAATAACTACTGGAGCATTCCTAGCAGCAGGAGTGGAAGGATTTTTCAGGGCGGTAGTACAAAAGCGTCTCCGAAAGCTTTTTCCTTATCTCTGCATCTCGAACAATGATAAACTTCCAACATTGGCTATTCCTCCAAGAAGGTGCCCAACGAGCAGCTTCCAATACAGCGTTAACGTCTTCATCAAGTATAGGTTCAGACTTATAACTACAGACCCTGCACCTTGTCTTTATCGCTTCAAATACTTTCACTTTACCTCCTTATTTGTTTTATTCCTCCGAAGCACCTTCACCGATGAGCGGTAGAAAATAGCATCCACCTAGATTTTCCACCTTAACCTGTATTTCCCAGACTCAGGGCAAGCTACCTAAATGTCTTTGTGGGCTCCTTTTCTCCCAATCTCAGCTGCTTTCCTAATTTCTCCTGGCTGTGGCATCTACTACAACTGCTAACCAGCTTCTCAGGATAGGAGAATCCCTCCATCCACAAGGATAGTCTCTCCCGTTATATAGCTGGAAGCATCAGATGCTAGATAAATCATAGTGCTCACCATTTCACTGGGTTCAGCTATGCGTGCCATTGGTATCCTTTTTAGCATCTTTTCTTGATAACCCTGAGCTACATCCCAGCGAGAGTCGCCGAGGTGAGTCGATACATTCCCAGGGGCTATAGCATTTACCTTGATATTATACTTAGCCAGTTCCAAAGCCATAACTTTAGTTGCCATTATGACGCCAGCCTTGCTAATAGCATATATACCGATATTTGGCTCTGGCTTAAATCCATCCATCGAGGCAACGTTAATGATAGTCCCTCCACCTTGTTCTTTCATTATTCTAGCTACAGCCCGACTGAGGAAGAATAGTCCTTTCAGGTTTAGATTCATGATGGCATCCCATGCCCTTTCCTCCACATCCAACACAGGAGCATAAACAGGACTGGTGCCAGCATTATTCACCAGTATGTCGATCTTACCAAACTCCTCAGTTACCTTGTTGACTAAATCATTTATCTGCTCCATCCGGCCGATGTGAGCAGAGACTACCAGTGACCTCCTTCCCAAGATCTTGATCTCATCGGCTACCTTTTCCAGATCAGGCAGCTTGCGACTAGTTACCACCACATCTGCACCAGCTTCGGCAAAGCTCAGCGCAGTAGCCTTTCCTATGCCTCGGCTACCCCCAGTTACCAGAGCTACTTTACCGTCAAGTGAGAATCTAGATAAATTCATGTATTGCCTCCTATCTAGAGACCAATCCCTGTTGCTATCTTATCTAAATGGAAATAAGCATCACCTAAGCTAAGCTCCCAGACTTTAGCCCTTTTGTAATAAAGATGTAAGTCATGATCTTCAGCAAAAGCGATGGCACCATGAATTTGATGAGCTAGCGCAGTTAGCTTCCGAAATCTTTCACTTGTCCAAGCTTTAGCCATGGCTACTTCCTGAGTAGCTGGAAGCCCCTTATCAAGGAGCCATGCTGCTTTATAGGTAAGCCAAGAGCACCCAAGGACATCAATCTGCATATTAGCACAACAATGCTGTATTGCCTGAAAACTACCAATAGGATGATCAAACTGAACTCTCTGCTTAGCATAATCTACTGTCAAATCTAAAACCTGCTTCATACCCCCAACTATTTCAGCACATTTAGCGACTGTAGCCTTCTGCAAGACCTTTTCAATAGAATGCCAGCCATTATTAACTTCCCCAAAAACGCTGCTATTGGATACCTTTACTTTGTCAAAAACAACTTCACATTGCTTATCACCCGCGATTGTTTTAAGTAGTGTACAGCCTATTCCCGGATTCTTGGATTCAACTAGAAACAATGTGATTCCACTGTCAGGTCCTTTACTATGACCAGTTCTAGCAACACAAATAAGATAATCAGCTATGTGAGCGTCGGGAACAAACAACTTTGTTCCTTGGATACTGAATCCATCATTTTTAGGTATAGCTTTTACTTTAATATCGGCTGCACTATATCCTGCAGTTGCTTCAGTTAATGCTAAAGTTAAGAGCAAATTCCCTTGAGCCAATTTAGGTAATAGCTCTTGCCTTTGCTCAACATTGGCAGCTTCGAGCAGGGTTAGTCCCCCAAGAACTACTGTAGAGAAAAATGGACCAGGTAGACAAGCTCGGCCCATCTCTTCCAGAAGTATAATTAAATTGCCAAAGCTCCCTCCGCCACCACCATATTGCTCAGGTATAACTAAACCTAGCCAGCCCAGCACTGCCATCTTCTTCCATAGCTCATCAGTATAGCCTTTCTCATCTTTAACCATATTGCGGACCAAGCTCTTAGGGCATTCAGTAGTTAAAAAATCCCGTGCCATTTTTTGTAACATCTGCTGCTCTTCAGTTAAGCTGAAATCCATTTTAATCTCTGCTTATTTATCTAGAAGGTAAACCCAAGCCCCGCATGGCAATAATATTTCGGTCAACCTCAGAGCTACCCATCTCCAATGAATTACCTATGCAGCGAAGATAATTCCAAGCAGCTTCACCATCAAGATAAGCCCACTTGGAGCCTTTAGTTAGTATTCCATAAAGCCCTAACACCTCCATACTAGCAGCAGCTACCCTTTGATTTAGCTCAAGTGTATACACTTTAACTGCTGCTGCCTCATAATCTGGGGCCTCTCTACTTTTTTGCATCCAAGCTATTCGGTAATGAAGCAAACGTCCCACCTCACACTCGATAAGCAATTCAGACAAACGATACCTTAGTGCAGGATTTAGAGGCTTCCTTTGCTTGACATAGTTTATGACATCCTCAAGATAGCGATGAGCTATAGCATAGAATGGTATGCTCCATCGCTCAAAGGCAAGTAGAGTCATAACCACGTACCATCCTTTATTCTTATCCCCTACCATGTTCTTTTTGGGAACTCGAACATCTTCGAAGAAAACTTCATTGAATTCATGATTATTAGCCATATTTATTAGAGGATTAACACTAATACCTGGAGTTTTCATATCCACCAGGAAAAAACTCAAACCTCGATGCTTTGGAAGTTCTTGGCTTGTTCTGGCTAAAAGGATTGCCCAGTCGGCTTGATGTGCTCCACTGGTCCAGACTTTTTGCCCATTAATCACGAAAGTGCTATCCTCTTCTCTTGCTACAGTTTTTAGTGAAGCTAAATCCGAGCCAGCATCAGGTTCACTTAAAGCTTCACACCAAAAGACTTCACCTTTAGCGATTCCTGGTAAGTGCTCCTCTTTCTGTTCTTCACTAGCAAATTTAAGCATTGTAGGAGCTATCATGGTAACACCAAAAATATCTATCCCCGGGCAATGGTTATATTCCAACTCTTCCTGCAATATAAGTTGTAAAATTGGTGACGCACCTTGCCCACCATATTTTTTTGGCCAGGTTAATGATAGCCAACCTTTGGCTCCAAGCTTAAGTGACATTTCGCGAGTAAAATTTCCCACCTCATCATCATGGCTGTAAAAATCGAAGTAATAATTCCGCCATTTTAATTCTGAAGGTAATTCGCTCTTTATAAATTGACGAACTTCGCTACGAAACGCTTCCTGTTCCTGAGTAAACTCAAACTCCATTTTTCTACACCTTGATTATCGTAGCATCAGCCTGAGCCAAACCGCCGCATATAGCACCCAGTGCATATCCTCCACCTCTTCTTCTTAATTCATACATAAGATTCATGATTATCCTTGCTCCACTTGCAGTGTTCGGATGCCCAATAGCTACAGCACTCCCATTAATATTTGTTCTATCCCTTATCTCTTTGAGCTTTTTCTTATCATCCTCAGCAAATAATTTGGTGGATACTAATGGAACACAAGCAAAAGCTTCATTTATCTCCATACATGCCATGTCATCTATACTTAAATTCGCCTTTTTCAGAATCTTTCTCCAAGCATAACCCGGCCCTTCTGGCATACGATGAGGTTGAATGGCAATTGATACACTTGAAACTACTGTAGCTAGAGCTTCAATACCAAGCTCATTTGCCTTCCTACGCCTCATTAATAGAATTGCTGTAGCACCATCATTCATTCCAGGAGCATTTCCTGCAGTAATTGCTCTAGTGCCATATACAGTGTTCAATCTGGCAAGCCTATCAATGCTAGTATCTGGCCGGTATTGCTCATCAATATCCAATACCTTTGGTTGCTCCCCTTTCTTCTTTGGCTCTATGGTAAGGGGCATTATCTCTTCCTTAAACTTCCCCATATTCCAGGCATCGCCATAATTTAGATGACTACGTAACGCCCACTCATCCTGCTCTTGCCTATCTATCCCATATTCGAAGGCTACGTCATCGCTATCGACAGCTACAGGATTAAAGTCCTTATAGCCAAGCTGGAATAGAGGATCTTCCATCACGACATTTCCCAAACGAGAGCCACTAAATCTAAGCCCTCTTACAATAAGCGGCTCTTGGCTAAAAGAAGTAGCACCACCAGCTATGGCAGCATCTATTTCACCTAATTTTATAGACATGGCAGCTAATTTAACAGCGTGCATCGCCGATACACATGCCATATCGAAAGACATAGATGGCGTCTCAGCTCGAAGACCCGCCTTAAGAAGTGATTGCCTAGCAGCAACAGGAGTGTAAGGGTCTTTACAAGGAGATGTATCTCCTACTCCCCAGAAAACTTCCTCTACTACATCTGAACTCAAGTTAACCCTTTTGATTAGTTCCTTCATTGGGATAGCCCCTAAATCATAGTAGTCGATATCCTTAAGCGAGCCACCATATCTCCCAAATGGTGTTCTTACTGCAGATACAATCACAACATCGTTCTCATTAGACATTATCAATCCTCCCTTTATTTAATAATTGTAAAAGCCGTGTTTTGTCTTACGACCAAGCTCACCAGCTCTAACCATAGACTTTAGCAATGGAGCAGGACGTAAACGCTCGCCAAACTCCTTATGTAGAGTCTCCAAACCATGGAGTACAATATCTAGACCGGCAAGGTCGCAGAGCTCAAGTGGTCCCATTGGGAAGTTACAACAAATTCTCATTGCTTTATCAACTTCTTCAGGCTTATTCCCATCTATAATGCAATAAACTGCTTCGTTCAGCATTGCATCCAAAATTCGGGAGACAATAAATCCGGCGTAATCTATTGCCCCACATGGTTCTTTGCCTAGGCTCTCAACAAAGGCTTTAGAAGTTTGGAAGGTATCATCGGAAGTATGTCGTCCTCGTATTAGTTCAACTCCCTTCATTACAGGTGCTGGATTCATAAAATGCATTCCAATGACTTTTGGCTGCCTTTTCGTGGCTGCCGCCATTGCACTAATAGGTAATGCAGATGTATTTGAAGCTAGAATGGTATATTGTGGGCAGATATTATCTAACTCCTTAAAAGCTTTCACCTTCAAGTCTAAGATCTCTGGTATAGCCTCAATAACTAAGTCAGCATCCTTAGTATCACTTATGCTAGTTGTAGTATTAATATGACTCTGTATATTTAACTTATCACCCTCAGTTATCGTACCTTTCTTTACTTTTCTACTAAGACCTTTTTCAATATTATCCAGACCTCTCTTTATAAACTCATCGCTAATATCTTCCATGAACACTTTATAACCAGCTTCTGCTATAACTTGCGATATCCCGCTACCCATTACGCCAGCACCTAGCACGAGTACATTCTTGATTTCCATAGATTTTACCTCCCCTCCAGTCGGGGTCTCTATTTTCTAATAAGACCTAAATAATAATACTTTCAACTAACGCTATGTAGCAGAAATTTAGTTAGCTTTGAAAAAGCATTCTTCAACTGCTTATTTCTTATTTCTGTAGTTAAACTACCTTAATATTATTCTTGCATCTACTATTGAAGCACCTTTCTCAAATGCCAATACAGGATTTAAATCCAGCTCCTTAATTTCGGGATTCTCCATAGCTAGTGCAGATACCCTCATAATCACATCCACAAGAGCACCAATGTCACTGGGTTTCTGCCCTCTTACACCTCTCAAGATCGGGAATCCTTTTATTTGCTCAATCATATTATAAGCATCCTTTCTTGCTAAAGGAGCAACTCTGAAAGAAACATCCTTCAACACCTCGACAAATATTCCTCCAAGTCCAAACATAACGGTAGGCCCAAAGGTATTATCTCTCGTCATTCCAATTACAGTATCTATGTCTTTATCTTCCATAGGTGTGATGATTACTCCGTATATTTCTGCTTCCTTACTGTAAATTTTGGCATTGTTAATAATCTCGCTAAATGCTTTTAACACTTCGTTTTCATTTTTTAAGTTTAGCTTAACACCGCCCGCATCTGACTTATGAATAATATCCGGAGAGACTATTTTCATTACCACAGGATACCCGATCTCCTTGGCAATCTTAGTCGCCGCCTTTTTATTTTTTGCCAATTTAAAGTCCGACACTGGTAAACCATATTCTTTCAATATGGACCTAGCCTCAGTTTCCACTAAGTTCATCCGATGAGCACCCTTCGCTTTACCAATAACCATCTTTACCTTGTTTGATCTATCAGTAGGTAAATACATCGGCTGCTCTTCATCCTCTCTCAAGCTATCAAGGTATTTCCTATATTCTACTAAGCAGCTCATGCATTTCACCGCTATTTCCACATTGCCATATACCGGCACGCCTTGGTCGCTCAGGATTTCCAGAGACCTTGGTTTTTCCAAGAAAAAGTTACTCTCAAGTATAATGGGTTTATTGTATCTTCTTTGCAGTTGACTAATTACGGGAGAAATTTCCTCTTCTACATTCTCAAACCCCGGGAAGGTATCTTTATAGGAGCCGAAACCTCCGCAAATAACTATGCCATCAATTTCTGTGTCCTCCAAGAGAACCCTGGAACAGTTAGCAAAACACCAGAGGTCAGCTTCGCTTGCAAAATCTACCGGGTTCTTCAACGAATGTACTGCCCCTACTGGTATGACTTCGCTCAACTTTTCTTGGGTTTCTTTGGAAAGGGAAGGAATCTGCAAGCCCTCCCTCTCAGCAGCATCGGCCGCCATTGTTGCATCCCCTCCACCATCAGACAGGATGGCAATTCTATTACCTTTGGGAAGGGGGCATTTAGCTAACGCCTCTCCAACATCTAATAATTCATATGAGTTATCTACTCTGATGATTCCCGCTTGCTTAAAAGCTGCATCGTACACTTCATTACTACCAGCCAAGGCAGCAGTGTGAGAGGCAGCAGACCTGGTTCCTGCAGCACTAGTCCCTGTTTTTAAGACTATCACTGGTTTGCTTTTTGTTGTTTCCTTAGCTACTTTTGAAAACTCTCTACCGTTCTTGAGCCCTTCCATATACATAAGGATTACTCTTGTATTTGGGTCATCTTTAACATAGTCTAAATACTCGTGGAAAAGTATATCAGCCTGGTTGCCAAAGCTAATCCATTTACTAAACCCCAATCCACGCTTTTTGGCAAAGAAATTTAGGTTTAATCCAAAGTTACCGCTCTGGCTTATCAAGGTAAGGGGGCCCCTTAGAAAAGATACAATAGTTGCATTTAGACCAGCGACAGAATTATAAATCCCGGCGCAATTTGGCCCCACTATTCTACTGCCTCCCATGCGAGCCGTTTCTAGTAACTCTTTCTCAAGCTTCTTACCTTCCTCCCCCGTTTCGGCAAAACCGGCAGTGATAATAATTATCCCTTTGATACCTTTCTTCACGCACTCTCTGATTGCATCTGGAACAAACTTGGCTGGTATGCCGATAAGAGCTAAATCTACAGGCTCACCAATATCAGATATTGTACGGTAGGTCTCCTTGCCACAAACTATGCTACCTTTAGCATTGATAAGATAAACTTTCCCTTCCCAAGTACTCTCAAGCAAAGATTTTGATATCCAATTACCCCATTTTAAAGGGTTATCCGAGGCTCCAATCACAGCCACCGAGTGAGGATTAAATATGAAATCTAGGTCTTGGGCCATTTTTCTCCCCAGCTAAATTTCAACTTCTCCTAACACTGTCTTCTGTTCAAAGAGACGAAATCCTTTCTTAGCAAACATACCCAGGAATGCCTTAGGGTCAATACAAGCTTCAGGAGGTAGAACACCTTTCTCCTTAATCTCTCCGCGGCCTAGCATTTGAGCACAGATCGACGCTGGGATAGCAGTTCCTGGTGCCATTGCCCCCGCTGACCTATAAACATAAGTTAGAATTTTATTTCCCTCTTTGCCTTTCACAACAACATCAAGCGGCGCTGTGGTATACTCCTCCACTTGCTTTCTGAAGGAAGCTCCTTCTTGCATAACTTGCACTATAAAGTCTTCAGGCACTATTGGATTACCATTCACCTTTACAGGTTCTCTATCGGCAAAACCATGCTTAATTAGGTCAAAGAATAACCCATTTACCCACAATGGTAGGAAGCATCCTTTATTTACTACTGTCTTCACTCCCTTAAAATAGCGAGGCATGGTTATTGGCTCGGGATGTCCCAAGTAATAAACAGGACATTTGCCATAAGGCTCTCCAAAATCTACAATCTCTTCGCCTCCAGAGCCTCCTGGGACATTTACCAATTTCCCGTCAAGATATTGTGGGATCTCACCTCGAAGAGCATGAAACATGTGAGCCAATACGCTCGGACCGGCGGGGTCATTTAGTGCAAATCCCCATAACAAACGAATTTCATCTACTTGATCTAGTTTCTCAGCTGCATATTTTGCAACTATATTGCCAAATCCCGGACTACTACCAAAGCCAATACAGATGGATATACCTGCCTTCCTCGCTAATTCATCCAAGTCAAAAGAAGCCATAGTGGTGTCGTAATCATCCATAATATCAAGGTAATTGACACCAGCTTCTATAGCTGCTTCCATAGTTGGAATAGCAAATTTATAAAATGGCCCAACGCAATTAATCACAACATCGTTTCCTTTTAATATCTCAACTAGTGTCTGAAAGTCAGCAACATCAACAATTTGCGTGGATACTTTATCACTAACCTTGACTGACTCGTGGAGATTTTCTTCATGTATCTTCCTATCAGCGATAATAACTTTTTCAACCTCAGCACCTTTAATAAGATCACGACAAACTGAAGAGCCCATAATTCCAAATCCACCAAGTACTATTACTTTCATTCTGTCCTCCTTTTTTTCTAAGCTTTAAACATACTGCCATTCTTTACTTAAGGAAGCTGACCCACTAGTTCTCGTAATCCTAGCTCCTCTAAGATTAATTTCAGCGGCTTACCAGTTTCAGCATCCCATCCCAATGCTCCATAGCCCATCTTCTTTATGGCTCTGAAATCGAGTGCCCTTCCCGCAGTTGGTCCTGTAGGTATCGGTCCCGCCAATCTTTCAGGTATATGCCATTCGCCTGGTTTTACCCCCTCACGGAAATTAAATGCTTGACGCAGGGTCTTGATCCGGCGACCTGCCTTTAACCCTTCAACTAGGCTCAAGTCCCACCCTGTTATTGCGGATAGCACTTCAATTAGAGGAAAGGTTTCGGGGAACATTCCAAACCAACACAGACCAGCTGAAGTTGTCAATTGATCTAAATCACTAGAGATGGCAAATACCCGTATGTTAGCCTCAGGCTCAAGCATATTCACTTTCTGTGGAAATTCTAATTCAGGAAGGAGAATAAACGGAAGTCCCTCCTCATAATTATCCATCACTTGAGTATTTGTATGCCGCCCCGGAGTAGGATCACAAACATAACCCCAGCCATGGGCGATGCTGGTTCTAGGGTCGTGAGCTGGTAAATCCTGACCACCAACATGAATAGCCCATTTCTCAGAACCTTTGCCTATACGCTCAGCAGCTAGCTTAGACCCATCAGCAAGCACCGCTCCAAATCTCTCTCGCCGAGCTATCTTTTCCACCATATTTACCATAGCGCGCGCGTTGCCCCAAGTAAGCTCAATACCATCAGTATCCTCCTTGGTAATGAGGCCATGCTCATAACATTCCATAGCTAGTCCTAGAGCACTGCCCACTGAGATAGTATCAATTCCCCCTCGATTGCAGATATCATTAGCCTTAATCACTGCCTCAACATCATCAATAAGAAGGTTAGAGCCTAACATGCCTAAGCTTTCATACTCCACTTTTGCTACTCCACTTACAGCAAAGGGTCCCTTCTGAACCGTGAGCCAACCTTTGCAACCCAAAGGGCAACCCGAACAGGCGTGCTTTCTATACTGATATTTAGTAATTGAATCACCCTGTAGCTTAGCGTAATTAGGAAATGCTTCTTTACCATGAAGGGTCCAATTCTTGATTGGACAATCGCCGCTGCCAAGGTAATCCTCAAAAAAACCACAAGTACCCCAGTTCTTGAATAGAGGCACCACAAAGTTCGTTGTCCCCTTGACATCTTTTATGTAATTCCGGTGTATCGTACCAAGACGCTTAGCATCAGCCACTGGAACCGTTTTGGTACCTCTAACTGCGAATGCCTTCAAGCGCTTAGCCCCCATTATCGCTCCCAGTCCAGACCTACTAGCAAAATTCCCTTCATGTGCTATCCCCGCCGATAGCGATTTACTCTCTCCAGCAGGTCCTATGCAAGCAATTCTTACTCCCCGACCTAACTCATCTTTTATACCCTCATCAGTTTCAACGGTATCTTTGCCCCACAAATGAACAGCATCTTTAAATTCAACCTCGCCACCATTCAAGTATAAATAAACCGGATTCGGAGAGACACCACTAAAGAAAACACCATCATAGCCAGCTGTCTTTAAGCTAACA
>Ga0307430_1002091_pt1 | contig 13667 bp, 8 predicted proteins | sample SalMarWE160130MG_FD_202159 | JGI IMG/M metagenome (GOLD analysis project Ga0307430, IMG submission 202159) | Salt marsh sediment microbial communities from the Plum Island Ecosystem LTER, Massachusetts, United States - WE1603-130 | ecosystem: Environmental > Aquatic > Marine > Intertidal zone >... | reverse complement strand
GCTGGCCATATTTCTGAGTAAAGACTATTTTGTTATAACTATCCTTGCTAGATTTAATCTCCTTAATAACCTCTTTATAACCATACTGCCAATATTCGCTTGATTTAATGGGGTAATGGACATAATACAAATCCAGATAGTAAGCAAAACCATAAAGATAACCCACCAAAAGAAATCCCCCGACCAAAAGAGAAAGTAATCTTTTTCTTGTCTTTAACCAAAAATAGACTTGACTCATTCCTAAGCCGATTAAGATTGACAAAGGTAAAATCATATTTAAAGAACGGATGGCCTGGATAGAATCTCTTGTTAAGGCACTGGGTAAGGGAGAAATAATCAGCCACCACCAAAGAAAACCGCTCCCTTTAAATTTCCCTCTTATTAAGTGAATTGTTCCGAAAAGGAGAAAGATTATATCAAGATAATAAAGCATGCCGATATAAGGAGGGCCATGTCGCTGACTGCTCCAATCCCCTTCGAAAAACAAAAACCTGCCTGAGAAGTGATTAAAGTAACGGCCTAAAATTCCGTAAGCATAAGCTAAATTCTCATGATGGAAGAGGGTAAAGTAAAACTGATTATGGTTATCTTGAGCCATAATTTCCTCAACCTCTGCTTCCGGTCTTTGATAAGAAAAAAGGCTCATCACCTTTAGCCGGCCGCCACCGCCAAAGAAAGTAGCTGAAAGAATCGGCAGGGATAAAATCAATAAAAGTAAAGCCGAAAAGAGAAGATGTTTTTTAGAAAACCTTTTAACTTCCTTAAAGAAGAAAATCAACAAGCCCAAAATAGTTAAAGGAACAATCATCTTTCCACCCTGATAAGTCAAGACAGCCGCGCCAAAACTTAGAGCGGAAAAATAGAGAAACTTAATCTTCTTCTGCGATTTTAAGAAACAATAAACCCCCAGAAGGATAAAAAGCAAAGCCACGTTGGCCTCCCAAGCACCCCGGGAGAAATTAATATGCCAGGGCATCAAAGCCAGCGCCAAACTAATAAATAAAGATTTTGTCTTATCTCGAAAAAACAAGAAAGAAACTTTATAAACTAAGAAAACACTTAAAATGCCGGCTAGGGCCGAAGGCAAACGAACAGCCAATTCAGTTAAACCAAAGATGAAAACCGAAGGAACGGCTAAATAAGCATAAAGAGCTGGTTTGTAATCACCAAAAGACTTTAGAATTAAAGGCAATAACTGCCCATATTCATCCCTGCCTGTCTTTAATAAGGAAAAGGCATTATAACCTAAGGCTGTTTCATCCCAAGTCAAAGAAACAGGGAAACTCCCTAATTTAAACAACCTTAAGAAAGAGGCTAAAACAACGATCAACAACAAAAGCCAGTTATCTCTAAAAAACTTTTTTACCATTTGAGTATTTCAAAAGCCGGTTTGCCGTCTAAAAAGTAAATTGTCTCTATCTTCTCCAAATTTTCCGGATAATTCCCCGGCGAGGTTATTAAAAGATAATCCTCCCCTTTCTCTTTTTCCATCGATTCTATCTTCTCCTTTATTTCCCAATCATTGAGAAAAACAAATTTATCAAAACCATCCACCCAATACCAATCTGCCTTAGAATATCTTAATAAGTAAGGATCATCTAAGTATTTTTGAGGATTCCATTTTAGATAAAAAAGAAGGAATTCATGGGGCTCCCCATATTTCTTGGTGATGAAAAATTTATCATAATTATCATATTCCTCCCTAATAAACTCGGCAATTTCTTTATAACCATACTGCCAAGACCAGGAATAATCTTTTCGGTAATCAGTAAAGTAAGCCCTAGTAAAATTAAAGGTAAAAAAGAATAAAATCAACAAATAGAAAAAGCTTAAAATAAAAACAAACTTTTTCTTTTTAATCCATTCAACTATCTGGAAAAAACCAAAGGCCGTTAAAATCTGCGGTACCGGCAAAACCAATATCGTTCTTAAAACATGAGGATTATCTCTGGTCGCTGCTGCCGGGATAAGAGCCAAAATCCACCAGAAAAACAAAGCTTTGTACTCTCTTTTTCTAAATCCCTTAAAAAGAGAGTAAAGGCCAACTAAAAGAAAAGGTATCTGCAGAGGATAGACTATCCCTCTATCCTGAAGATTATATTGATAATTATTTCCTCCTTTAAAGAATAGATAAGCAGGCGACAAATTCGAAAAGAAATTCTTACTAAAGGAAAGAGAGAAATAAGTGCCTTTGTTATGGACTAGAAGAGGCAAAACCGAGGGCAAATGAGAATTAGTCCGATTGTCATTAATCCGGTTAATTGCTCCCTGGTCAAGAACACTTACCCAGCTGAATCTTGCCTGACCTTCTTGAGAAATAAGAGAGTTGAGGAAAGGAATAAATAAAAACAAGAAAATCAAAAAAACTACTAAAGAAGGCGCCAAGTTTCTCTTAAAGAAACTGCCTAGTTCTCTTCCATAAAGAAAAATTAAAACCACTAAAAACAAAGGGACCATCACTCGGGCGCTATTGTAAGTATGTAATGATAGCCCAAAGAATAATAAAGAAAGAGGCAGAAACCATTTTCTACGAAGACCGATTAAAAAGAAGTAAAAGCCGGCGATAATCAAGAAACTGGCCAAATTTGCTTCAAAGGCTGGTCTTGAAAGAAAGATATGCCAAGGAGAAACAGCCAAAAGCAAAGAAGCTAATAAAGCCAGCCATTCATTTTTACTGATCCTTCTGACCAAAAGATAAGTAAAGAAAACGGCCAGAATTCCGGCCAAAGCTGAAGGAAAACGAACAGCCAATTCATTTAAACCAAAAGAAGAAATGCTCAAAGAGGTTAGATAAATATAAAAGGGAAGTTTGTAATCTCCATAAGCCCTGAAAATCAAAGGCATTTTCTCCCCCCACTCATCCTGGCCTGTTCTTAAAATAGAATAGGCATTATAACCATGAGAAACCTCATCCCAATTCAAAGACGGTGGATTTGAAGAAATCTGATAAAACCTTAAAAAAGAAGCCAAAACTAAAATAGCTAAAAGCAAGAAACCGATTTTATAGTCTTTAAAAATCCTCATGGTTGTTCAATTACTAGAAAAGCTGGTTTTCCTGTCGGATAAGGAATTATTCTGTAAGATTTTGCTTCAGCTAAATTTGCTTCTCCATCTTTAACCACTAAAAGTGTCTTGGTAAGTTCTTTATCTACCGGCCAATGAATATCACGAAACTCATATTTACCTAACTTATAATGGCCTAACTGGTCAACAAACATTAAGCCATCTTTTTCATACCTTAGCCAATCTAAAGATTCTTTTTGAAAAGATTCTGGATCCCATTTTTTATAAAAAGCTAAATAAGCCTGAGGTTCAGAAAATTTCCTGCTAATGATTATCTTTTCAAATTTATCCTCCCTTTCTTCTAAAAGCTCAACTAAATCTTGCCAACCATAGCCCATCGCCTGCGGAGTAACTTCAGGAGACTGAGTAATATAAACTCTTAAAAAGTTTATCAAAGAAAAAAGAACAACCAGGCTCATCAACAAAGGAGCAAAGATTTTTAATCTTTTTCCTTTAATCCTTTGCCATAACAAAATCAAGCCATAGGCTGAAAAAATTTGTATGGCTGGCATCATTACAGCTACTCTGTTGGCATGAAAACCAACACCAAAAGCCAAAGAAGCAGCTAATGGAGCAAGAATTATCCAAAAAACCAAAGGTAATAAATTCTTCTGCCATTTTTTTATTAAAAAGAAAATCGCACTAATTAATAAAGGTAATTCAAATAGATAAAGCAATCCTTTGCCGGGAATCATTCCATAAGTGGCTTCTTTAGCTCCCTGAAAGAATAAGAAATTTAAAGAAAAGTAAGAGAAATAATTCTTTAAAAAAATATCACCAACTCTACTAATAGCTCCTCCCAAAAAGCTTAATAAGAATCCAATTAAAAAGAAAACTAAAACTGAATAAGAAACAAGATATTTTTTAGAAATAGGCCAAAGTTCTTTTCTTTTCCAAAGGAACAAGAAGCCTAAAAAGATTAAAGTAACCAGCCTTGCACTATGATAAGTAAAAAGATTTAAGCCAAAAAACAAAAAAGATAAAGTTAAAAACCCAGGTTTTTTTATTCCTTTTAAGAAAAAATATAAACCCGCCGGAAGAAAAAAAGTTGTCAGATTGGCTTCAAAAGCGCCTCTTGATAAAGAAAAATGCCAAGGGGAAATGGCTAAAAACAAGGCCGCAATTAAAGCCAATTTTTTATTTTTAAATAATTCATTGGCCAAAAGATAGGTAAATAAAACTGCCAAAGTTCCTAAAATAACAGAAGGAAAACGAACGGCAAACTCACCTAAGCCAAACAAGGCTATGCTAGGAATAGTTAAGTAAGAATACAAAGGCGCTTTAAAATCACCAAAAGATCTTGGATTTAAAGGTAAAAATTTACCCCACTCATCACTACCTGTTTTTAAAATAGAATAAGCCGTATAACCCTGGGCTGCCTCATCAGCCGTAAAACCGGCTGGAAAAGAAGCAAGGCCAGGAACTCTTATTAAAAATGCCAAAGCTATTATTAAAAACAAGGCAAATTTAGACCAATTTCTTTTCATAGTAGAACTCCTTTAATAATATCAAAAAAAGAACAATATTTGAAAAAGAAAGTATTCTTGGAACTAAAGCATTATTAATACTTAAAAGATTAACTAATGCTTCGAAACGAGGCATCCACCAAAGATTATAAAGATTTAAAAGGTAAACAAAAGATAAAATAATAAAAATAATCATTAATCTTGAATATTTTTTCTTTAAAAAGATTAAAAAGACCAGCAAAACTAAACTCGGGTAGAGATATCTTTCATGCATGTTGGTTAAAAACAAGAAAGCGGAAAAAGAATAAACAATTCCTAATTGCAAATAATTTCTAAAATCAAAGCTTTTCTTTTTCAAAAACAAAGCAAGGGTAAAAATAATACTTATCAAAGAAAATATTATCCTCCCCCAAGCTTTGGCTTGCATGCCTAAAACCATTAAATTCTCCTTTAATGAAAAATCAATACCATAGAATAAAGTCCATAAATTAAAAGCGTTTCCTGAAAGCATGTCGCCTTGTCTAGGTAAAATACGATTAGCGTAAAGATACCATAGCCAAGTAAAAACATTACCATGATGGACGAAAGGATAAGCAAATAAAAGAAAGATAGCAATATTGGCCATAAAAATTAAAAGTAATCTTAACCAGATTCTTCTTTTTTGCCAAATCATAAAGATTAATAAAGGCAAAAGGATGATTAAAGAAAGCTTAAAGAATAAAGATAAGATAAAAAAGAAAACGCCAAAAAAGAGTTTATCTTTCCAAAATAACCATAAACCCAACAAGGATAAAAAGCTAATTAAAGAATCTGTTTGACCCCAAACTATAGAATTATAAATTAAAGCGGGATTAAAAAGAAAAAAACAAGCTGCTAACAAAGCTAACGTATTCTTCTTTACTAAATCTTTAACAACTTTATAAATCAAAATACCAATACCTAGATCACTAAAAACAAAAGGCAATTTAAGTAAAATTATATGGAGATTTTTTTCTAAAAAAGGCATCATAAAAGAAGGAAAAATAGCCACATTTACATTAACAAACATGATGGAGTTAAAAAGAAAATCTTTTAATCTAGCAATAAGTCCAAAAAGGAAAATACTGGCTATGGGTTGATTGGGCCAGGATAAACCCCAAAAAATCTGCTCATAAAAATCTTTAAATCCGTATTGCCAAAGTTTTGTTCCCCAATCAACATGATTAATAATATCAACATGGGCCGGAGTAAAAATCAAAATAATCCTTAACAAAAAGGCGCCAATAAAGACACCTAGTAGTTTTTTCTTAAAACTTTTATTCATGGGTTACCAAATAGAAAATGTGACCACCTAAAGGATCATCTATGGTTTCTAAAACTTTAACGCCTCTAGGTGGTGTTTTTTGCCAATCCCAATCACCTACCACATCATCTTTGACAGAAGCCAAATAGAGAGTGTCTGTATCTAAATTATCCCACCAACCTTCACCTTTGGGACTAACAAAATAAATATTTTCTAATTTAAAACCATTAAAACCAGGCAAAATATCTTCCTTTACTTCATCACCCTTAAATAGTTGATGGAAAACCTTTGGTGGATATTTTGACCAAAAAAGGTAGCGTAATAAAGCAGGTTCATAACTATTATTAATTAATATAAAATCATAATTATTTTTGTTTTTTAGAACTGCACTTATAGCTTGCTTATAACCATAATGCCAATAAAGCCAGGATTCTTTAGGATAATATTTAAAATAATTAAACAAATAAAAGGAAAAATTAAAAGCCAGTAAAGCAGAAACTAAAAATAAAACTAGCTTAGTGGTTTTTACCTTTTTAGCCCAATCAATAATTTTACTTAAACCTAAGGCAGATAAAGTTACTAAAGGAGGAATCATTAAAAATAATCTTGTGGCATGATTGCCACCATCTTTAGTCAAAGCACTTGGAATTGGAGCCAAAAGCAGCCAAGAGATAATTAACCATTTTCCTTTCCCTTTAATCTTAAAAAGGGCAAAAAGCCCCAAAAGCATAAATAAAAACTCAATAATATAAAATTGTCCTACTCTGTTTATTGAATGACGGAAATAAGAATCACCCGAAGAAAAAAGGAAGTCTGGAGAAAAAGAAGAAAAATAATTTTTAGTGATATTTAAAGACCAATAAACCGGTCTGTTAATAAATACTTTTTCTAAAAGACCAACTTCAGCATCTCCATGAAATGTTCCTCCTAATCTTAATAAATGAATTTCTTCTATTGTCTTTTGGTCAGAAAAAACAGAAATTAAACCGAATCTTTCTCCTGCCTTACCAGAAAGCAACTGATTAAAAATAGGAATCAAAATTAAAACGAAAACGACTAAAGAAATCCAAATTTGCTTTCTTTTAATTATGGAAAATAATTCTTTTCTATAAATAATAATCAAGGCTGGTCCTAGAAGGGCCAAAAAGACATTTGCCGTACTATATGTATACAAGGTAAGGGCAAAAACAATTGCTGAGGGTAGAAAATACCAATTATTCTTGATACCTTTTATAAAAAAATAAACTCCTGCTAAAAATAAGGACAAAAGCAATGTAACTTCAAAAGCGGCTCGACTATAATGAAGATGCCAGGGGTTAACAGCTAAAATCAAGGCTGAAAGTAAAGCCCATCTATTATCTTTAAAAATAATCCTTATTAAAAGAAAGATAAGAAAAATACTTAAAATACCAAAGAGGGCTGGGGTCACTCTTACTCCCCACTCAGTCAAGCCGAAAATTAATATAGAAGGAATGCTAGCGTACATTAATAAAGGAGCTCGCCATTCAGCTAATGAGTGAATATAAGAAGGCAATAACTGACCCATGTAATCCCGACCTGTCTTTAATAAAGAATAAGCATGATAACCAACATCCACTTCATCACCAAAAAGACTTAATAAAGGCAAATTATAAAATCTTAAAAAAGAAGCTAAAAAGAGGATTAAAAATAATAAAACTAGATATGTTTTCTTTTGTTTTTCCATTATCTTAATCTATCTTACCACGTAAGCGAGATTTAAAAACTTTTTTTAGCCAATTTATATCTAAAAAATAAAAAAGAAGGTAAAGAAAAAATAATAAATTAGCCGCTGTTAAAATCTTAACAAAGATAGGATTTGAAATTAAGTCTATAAAAAATTTTATAGGCGGAATCCACCAATTATGATAAAGATTAAATAAGAAGCTTAAGGAGAAGAAGATATAGGCCCATTTAAGCTTTCTGCTGTCAATGATAGTTAAAACCGCCAAAAAAGGAATAACCGGAAATAAATATCTTTCATGCATCCTGGTCATAAAAAGAAATATTATAAGAGTAATTAAAAGACAAGCTTGAAAAATCTTATCTATCTTTCTGTTTTGCCAAAGCTTAATTAAAACAACTAAAAACAAAGGTAAAGAAAGCAAAATCCCCCATGTTCTGTAATCTAAAAATTCCTTAAAAAATATTTTATCTGAAACCTGACCAACACCAAAAAGCAAAGCCCAGAAATTAAAAGCATTGGCGCTTAGATAAAACATTTCTTTAGGACCTGAAATAATATTGGCGTAAAATCTAAAAAACCAAGAAAATGGTTCTTTAACAAAGAAAGGTAAAGAAAAAAGTAAAATTAAAAATAAAACTGAAAAAAACGTTTTTAAATATAAATTGAAATTAGGTTTGTTTTTCAAAAAAAGAATTAAAATTACTGGAGCAAAAATTAAAGCAGATGGTTTAACCATTAAAGATAAAACAAAAGCTAATACTCCAAAAATTATCTTTTTTTCAAAAAGTAAAACCAACGATAGAAAAACAAAAAACATTACCAAAGATTCTATTTGGCCCCATAATCCACTTAAATAAAAAACAGCCGGATTAAATAAAAATAATAAACTTCCTAACAAAGCAAACTTGCTCTTTTGTTTTTTCAAAAAATAATAAATCAAAGCACCTAAGCCTATATCGGCAAAAATACCAGGTAACTTTATAAAAGCTTGTAAACCATTTTCTTTAAACCAAGGTATTAAAAAGGAAGGAAACAAGGGGAAATTAATATTTATCCACCAGAGAAAAGAAGAAATTTTCTCATAAAGAAAATTTGCTGATAAAAAAGAAAAAATCGCCAATGGTGGATAATTAGGAAAAGAAAAATAATTAAGATTAAAAGATTCGTAAAAACCTCTTAAGCCAAAATCTTTAGCGAAATTTACCCAGGCAATATGATTATTTATATCGCCGTGATAAGGTCCAAAAATCAAAACTAAACGCAATAAAAAGGCAAAAATAAAAAGCCAAATTATTTTTTTGCCAAAAGTCTTTGTCACTTTTGCTTAATCCATAAAATAGAAGTAATTAAATGGTAATTAAGAACTCCATAATATATTTTACTACTTTCCAATAACCATCAGTAGGTCTTTTCTAGCACTTTTTTACCACTCTTTGTACTTTCTGTTGCTTCAACAATTAAAAAAGCTGTGGCCCCATTCTTAAAAGTAATTTTTTTGAGAATTTGGTCTTGAGATAAATCTTCAGGCGGTAAACTCCAAGGACTCCCAATAAAAAGCTTTCCTTTTTGATAACGATCTTGGGGCCAATAAATTTCTCTAAAAGTAAAATTTTCAAAATCAACCGAATCTTCTGTTAAAACCTTCCGCCTTGGTGAATTATGAAAAGAGTAAGGATTATATTGACCATAAAACAAGAGATAAAGATAAGGCACGCTTACTGTATCAGGCCCCTTAGTACCAAAGGTAGGATCAATAACAATCTCATCGTATTCATCTTTATGCGCCCAAGCATATTGAGCCACATCTTTAAGTCCATAGCTCCAACATTCCGAAAAATGAATAGGGAAATGAACATAATAAATATCGCCATAATAGACCAAGGAAACAGTGATAATAATTAAAGCAGAAAGACTAATTAAGGCTTTTTTAAAAACCGCTCTTTTGCTAAACCAAGACAGTAACCAAAAACCTCCCACTCCGACAATTATTTGAGGCATGGGAATCATTGTTAAACTTCTAAGAGGATGCTGGGGGTTATTAGCTAAAGAAGCAGCTAAAGGACCAAGCAGCAACCAATAAAAAAATATCTTTTTCTTTTTTCCTTTTAAAACCTTTTTCTTAAAAAGAATAAACCATGCGCCAATTAAAAAAGGAACCATCTCAAATAAATGGAAAAGCCCAACATCAGGAGCCCCTGGCAAAGTTAACTTTATCCCGTCAAAAAACAAAAAACGCAAATTCCAATAATCAGAGTAGCGTTTTAACCAAAAGTTGAAAAGAATAATCGGGTTGCTGGCAAAAGCATGACCCAAAAAATCCAACGGCTGATTAAGTTCTCTATTAATTTCATAATCTCGGTTAATAAAGGCATGAACCGCTCGGGTCTGTCCTTCCGGCCCAAGCATCAATTGCAAGAGAGGAATACAAATCAGTAAAGCCGTAAAAACCGCTAAAAGTGCTTTTTTCTTATTCTGCCAAAGTTCCCGCCAAAAAATAATCGCCATCCCCAAAACTAAAAGAGGCACAATTACTCGTTCAGCATGATAACTATACATCGCTAATGAGAAAAAAATTGCCGAAAGCCAAAGAAATCGACAACTTTGTCTGACTGCTTTTAAAAAAAGCCAGGCCCCAGTAATCATAAAAAACAAGGCTAAGATTGCCTCAAATGTCGCTCGAGAAAACTGAATATGCCAAGGACTGATTGCTAACGAGAAACTCGTCAGAAGAGAAACAGTTTCGTTTTTAGTTAATTCTTTGGTTAATAAATAAACAGCAATAATCGTCAATGTTCCAATTAAAGCAATTGTCAAACGAACGCCAAATTCATTTAAGCCAAAAAGCAAAATCGCCGGCATGCTTAAATAAATTAAAACCGGCGGCTTAAAGTCTCCAATCGAACGAAAGGCTAGTGGCAAAAATTGACCATGTTCATCTCGAGCCGTTTTTAAAATAGAATAACTATTATAGCCAATGGCAATTTCATCAATACTTAAGGAAACTGGATGAGAGGCAAGTCGCCAAAAACGAAGCCCTCCTCCTAAAAGAACAATTAAAGCCAGAATAATAATAATTTTCTTTTTCATTTTGAACTTTCTTTTGGTTGTTCCAAAAGACAATTATCGCTTATCTTCTCAGCGACTAGATAAATAGTTTCCCCTTTTAAATTAAGAATTTTATCTGTTATTTTATAACAAACCTTATCTGATGGCTTATTATCTTCCCCTAAAATTCGATAATTATTAATTATTCTCTCCTCCATCGGCGCAATGACAAAAAGAGGATTTTCGGAGGGGTTAACTGCCCATGTATCACTCTGGCCAATAGTAATGTTATCGAACATACTTAGCCATCGGTAATAAAACAACCCTTTCTCTTTAAATTGTTCAGAGGGATAGTCAAGATAAAAAAGCAGTTGCGGCCCTAAATCTGGCGAATAAGCATCAGAATAAAAAATCTTATCAAAATTGGCCTCTTTATTCCTAATCAATTCTACCAAATCTCTAACTCCATACTGCCACTTATCTTGAGCACGAAACGGCTCCCTGTAAATAGCGTCATAAAAAACAACACTAATATTAAATAGTAAAAACAAAATAACTAAATAACGGAAGATACTCTTGAAACGAGCAAGAGAGTAGCCAGTTAAAATTGCCAAAACTGGAAAAACAAAAATCAATTTCTCTTGATTAGGTGAGGGATAACTTAAAACTGAGGGTATAACTCCCAATAAAAACCAAATTAAAAAGAGCCATTTTCTCCTACTTAATTCATTTTTTTGAAACAAAAACCAGAACCCAGCCAAAAAAAATGGTAAAAAGATAAATAAAATTGGCCCAAAATTAGAGAGTCCATGAAGAGAATTACTATCGCCGGCGATAAAATATAAACGCGGGTTTAAATGATCCAAAAATTGAGCCCCCAACTCAATAAGGTAAAAACTTTTATTATAAAAAAGCCGACCCAAAAAAGGACTTCCTCCCTGTAGGCTTTCCCCCCGCATTTGATTAATACTATTAATAATAGTGGGATTTGTAAAAAAGCCGAGATGTCCGCTTAAAAGATTTTCTTTTGCTCCTGGTGTTTGAAAATAAAAAAAGGACCAAGAAATTACTAATAAAAACATTATCACAGCAATTATCATTATAATTTTTATCTTTTTTCTCTTCCTCAAGACTAGAAACAGCCAGAAAAATAAAAGAAAAAGGTTAAAAAGAAGAGCCGATGAAGAGGTTGTTCTTGATAAAAAAACTTGCCAAGGAGAAATAGCAAAAACCAAAGTTGCCCAAAAACAAAGCTCTTTATTTTTAGAGAACAAGTTCCGACAAATAAAATAAAAAGATAATAATCCAAAAAATCCAAAAACAGCAAAGGGTAGTCTCACAACCCATTCCTTAAGACCAAATAGTTTAACGGAAACAGCTACTAAGTATGAGGAAATCGGCCATTGATAACCTTCAAAAGAGGTAAAGACTAAAGGAAGTTTTCGTCCTGTTTCATCAGTTAAAATTTCTGATAAAAGCTTTCCTCGATACCCTAAAAGAGCTTCTTGGGAATGAAAACCAACAGGATATTTTCCTAAAAACAAAAAGTACAAAAATAAAGCAACAACAAAAATCAAGATTAAAGGAAATAAAAAATGGTTATTTAATTTTTTATTAAAACTCTTTGCCATTTTTGTTTAGTCCATAAAATAAAAGTAATCAAAGAATATTTAAATTTTCCATGATACAATTTACTGCTTTCTACCAACCACTGATGTGTTTGTTGAGGAATACTTTTCCCACTGGCTCCATGAAAATGAATAAATTCCGCTTGGGGGAAATAAAAAACCTTAAAACCTGCCTTCTTAATCCGACGACAATAATCTAAATCTTCAAAATAAAGAAAGTAGCGTTCATCCAACAAGCCAATTTTTTTAATAACCTTTCTGGGGATTAAAAAAACCGCCCCACTGATAACCTCCACTTCCACAGGACTCTTGCCTTGAGGCGTGTACTTCAAAAAAATTTTTGAATTTATAATTGCCCGCCATAAGGTCGGCAGATAAAAACAAGAACCCTGGACCGAACCATCTACATCTAAAAGCCGCCCGCCAACAGCCCCCAAAGAAGACTTTTTCTTGGCAAAACTAACCATAGAGTTTAAAGAATTTTTCTTAAGAAGAATATCAGAGTTTAAAAGTAAAATAAATTTACCCTTACTTTTTTTAATCCCCTGATTAATTGCTTTAGCAAAACCCAAATTCTCTTTATTCTTAATAAGAAAAGCGTCCTTAAAATCTTTTTCGACCATCAAGGCCGAACCATCAGTAGAGTTATTATCAATGACAATAACCTCCAGTTTTCCTTTAAATCCATTTTGAAAAATTGAAGCCAGACAGTCTTTAAGTAATTTTTTGGTATTGAAACTGACAATAATGATTGATAAATCCATTTAATTGAACAAAGAAAAAACTTCTTGATCGGAAATTTTTGCTTCTCTGATTTCTTTGAATCGTCGCCAAAAAACTTTCGGCAATTTTATCAAGGCGGCGGCAAATGGTTTAAGAAAACCAGGCTCTCTGAAAATCTTTTTCCATAAGTAAATTTTATGTTCATAAAGCATTTTAATGCTGGTGATGTTTTTCCAAATAAACAGCAACTGATTCCTTTGAGAGATAAAGTCAATGTATTTCTTGGAGAAATTAAGGCCAATTGTTCCTTCATGCTTGTGTTTGACAACTGATTGAGGATCCCAGATAACTCTTAGCCCTCTTTTCCAAGCCCGATAAGATAAATCAACATCCTCCCAATAGAAAGGATAATAAAGACTGTCAAAACCGCCAAGTTTCTCCCAAATATCTTTTCTAAAAGCGGCACTTCCCCCAGAAGCCCAAAAAGAGATATGATTCTGCTTGGCTTTTTCCCCAGGTCCATGAATAACAAAGCCTTTTTCCCATTTGGCCGTAGCCCAACTCCATTGTTTTTCATTTAAAGAAACAGCAGAGACAGTCGGATCCTGAAAATCAAAACGAAGAGTGTTTAAAAAATCCTTTGCCGGTAAAACATCACTATTAAGGAGGACAATAATATCCCCCTTCGCTTTTTTAACGGCATCATTACAGTTTTTAGCAAAGCCTAAATGCCGATGAGTAACGATCTTTACTTG
>Ga0307430_1002087_pt1 | contig 13677 bp, 11 predicted proteins | sample SalMarWE160130MG_FD_202159 | JGI IMG/M metagenome (GOLD analysis project Ga0307430, IMG submission 202159) | Salt marsh sediment microbial communities from the Plum Island Ecosystem LTER, Massachusetts, United States - WE1603-130 | ecosystem: Environmental > Aquatic > Marine > Intertidal zone >... | reverse complement strand
GTCGGAAAGGATGATACGCTGTTCGCGGTCGCATCCGGCATCGTCAAATACACTACGCGCCGCGTTACGGCGTACACGGGCAAAATCAAGCACGTCAAATTCGCGCACGTGATGCCGGTGAAGTAATCGCTTTAAACAATCGAAAAAATCCCCTTTGCGGGGGATTTTTTCATATGGCGAAGGTTTGCGGATAGTGACCGACCGTTCTGTCAGCTCGTTTGCCGGTTGGCTGATTTCAATTATCACCCCTTCCCGTCAGGAATCATGAATCCTTCCGGCAGCGATTCCTGCTCGACCGGAGCCTCATCTCCCTCATCGGAACCGCCGAAGAGGGACTGGAAAAAGCCTTTGGATTCAGAATCACTTCCATTCTGCGTGTCGCCCCCTTCCTTGCTGAACGCATTGCAGGCCGCGATCAGGATGATGGCGACGATCGCGTAGATGATGAGCTTCCCGAACCTCGATGGTTCGTGAGGCGTCGCGGTTTTAACATCCGTCGGCTCCGCCGGCTTTGGCGGTTCCACGAATTTTGGCGGCTCTAACGGCATCTGAACCATGGGCTCATCCCCTCCAATGTTATCTTGGGATGTCATAGAGTCCTACTGAAACACATGGGAGGATTCTTTGCAAAAAGTCCTCATCCGGATCAATTTTTAGGCTCAACGATCGAATACCGAATATCAAAAATATCATTATCGAATTTCCGCGTTCGATATTCGTTATTCGACATTCGATATTTACCGCTTCCCTGCCGCCGCTTTGACGAATCCAAGAAACAGCGGATTCGGCCTCATCGGCCTTGAAGTCATCTCCGGATGGAACTGCGATGCCACGAAGAACGGATGGTTCTTCAACTCCACGATCTCGGCGAGCGATCCGTCCGGTGATTCGCCGCTTACGACGAGGCCGGTCTTTTCGAGCTTCTTTCGGTAGTGCGGATTGTATTCAAAACGATGCCGGTGCCGCTCCAGGATGAGATCCTTTCCGTAGAGCTTTCGCGCTTTGGTACCGGAAAGCAATTTGCACGGGTAGTCTCCAAGCCTCATAGAGCCTCCGTAATCGCTGTTCTTCATCTTTTCCTCCTGTTCATCCATGAGGTGAATAACGGGCTTCGTCGTCGATGGGTTGAACTCCGTGGAACTCGCATCTTTCCACTTGAGGATGTGCCGAGCCGTCTCAATCACGGCGAGCTGCATGCCGTAGCAAATTCCGAGAAACGGAATCTTCTTCTCCCGCGCGTACTGGATCGCCAATATCTTGCCCTCAACGCCCCGCGTCCCAAACCCTCCGGGAATGAGGATTCCGTCCACGTTTTTCAGCTGGGTCGTCATCGCCTTCCGATCCCGTTCGTATTCCTCGCTATTGAGCCATTCAATCTGGGGCTTCCTCCCTGCGGCCCAGGCGGCATGCTTGATCGCTTCGAGTACGGAGAGGTACGCGTCGCTCAGCGTAAAATCTCCGGTTGAGAAGTACTTGCCGACAACGCCGATGCGCACGGGCCGTTTGGCTCCGCTGATGTTCTTGAACAGATCGTTCCACGGCTTCATGCGTACGGTTGCCTTTGGCAGTCCGAGTTTCTTTACGACGCGTTCTGACACGTGTTCATCCCGAAACCTCAGAGGAACTTCGTAAATCGAATCGCAATCCGGCGCGGAAATGACATCCGCCTGCTCTACGCTGCAGTTGATGCTCAATTTCTTTTTACGGACGTCATCAACGGGATTGGAAGAGCGGCAGATGATCATATCCGGCTGTAGTCCGGCTCCGTTCAATGTTCTGCACGCGTACTGCGTGGGCTTTGATTTCATTTCTCCCAGATTCCCGGGTACGGGTAAATAGCTCACTAAAGCGACCATCACGTCTTTCGGCTGTTCGAGCCGCATCATCCGCGCCGCCTCGAGGAATAAAATGTTCTGGTACTCTCCGACCGTTCCGCCGATCTCAATGAGCGTGACGTCCGCGTTCGTGCGCTTCGCCGCCACCTTGATCCGTCCGATGACTTCCAGCGGAATATGCGGCACGACTTCCACGGTCTTTCCGTGGTACCCCATGGCTCGTTCACGCGTAATAACGTTCCAGTAGATGCTCCCCGTTGTCATGTAACAGTCGGAAGACAAATCCTCATTTAAAAAACGCTCATAGTTTCCTATGTCCTGATCGCACTCCTGTCCGTCCTTGGTGACGAAAACTTCTCCGTGCTCAACCGGATTCATCGTGCCCGGATCAATGTTCACGTACGGGTCTATTTTTACCGCTGTAACGCGCAAGCCCCGCGCTTTAAGCAGGGCTCCGATGGATGCTGTTGCGACGCCTTTGCCCACGCCGGACATGACGCCTCCCGTTATAAAGATATACTTACGTTGTTTTGGCATAACGGGACTGAATTATACCAGAAGGGGATGAAGCGCGCATGGAGTAACTTACCCACAACCTTGCGTCGTAAAACAATAATGTAGCAACGAACGTAAGCTGATCTCATTATGAATAGCGGCCAACATCAAGGCTCGAGGAGAAGCTCAACACGCCTAAACCAAACAGCGCCATACCAAATATGAGATACCGTCTACCAGATACCATTCACGAACCGCTCTTCACTCCCCGTTCTCCGTTCCTTCTCCCTTTTTTTCTCCTCCTTCCGCGCGATCTCGCTCCATGGTTCGTACGCGCCCTTTGAAGAGGGTGCTCGGGTTTCATACCCTCCTGCTCCGTAATGATCCGCATGGCCGTTGCGAGGATCTTATCCAGATTCCGATATCCGGATATGGAAAATACTTTGTGTGCTTTAAGCCACGTCCCCTCCCAAATCGCTCCCTCTCCGATAACCTGCGCCTTTGCGGAAAGCGGCGCCTCGAATAAAAAGAGGTATACCGTTTTTTCGATCACGCCCTCTTCGCGCTTAAACCGAAAACTCGTCTTCCCGAGCGGCGCCACGAGGCGAAGGTTGTCGAGATTCGTCTCTTCCTTTATTTCCCGGACCGCGGTTTCCGCGAGCGACTCTCCCAATTCCTGGTGCCCTTTCGGGAACGTCCATCTTCCGAACGGGTCTTTGATGAAAAAGACCTCGATCTGACCGGCGCGTTTACGATAGATAATACCGCCGGCGCTCAATTCGCGTTTTGCCGGTTTCCCTAAAAGCTTCCGCCGCTTTCTTGATCCGGGTCGGATCGTTTTCGCATGGGACGGTTTAGGAATTTTTGAGGATCTCGAGTGCCCGGTCGAGTTGTGGGTCTCTGTCTGCATTGTAGTCTTCTTGCGTCATCTCAACTTCAATATCCGGCGTGATGCCCTCCTTATCGATAGATCTCCCCTTCGGTGTCAGCCATTCGGAAATCGTGATCTTGAGCGCGGATCCGTCGTAGTACTCGATGTAATCCTGAACGGTTCCTTTGCCGAACGTCGTCATGCCGACCACCGTCGCCAATCCGTAATCCTGGAGCGCTCCGGCGAGAATCTCGGATGCTGATGCCGATCCTTCGTTAATGAGCACCACGGTTGGCATGCCTTTAAGGATTCCTCGTCCCGTCCCGCGCAGCTGCTCCGTTATCTCCCCCTGCTTGCTTTGCTGAACCACGACATCTCCTTTGAGCCACTCTCCGGTCATCGTGATGGCGCGGTCCAAAAAACCTCCGGGATTGTTGCGGATATCGATAATGAGTCCCTTCGCATCTCGTTCCAAAGCTTCATCCACGAGATCGGCGAACGTATCCGCCGCATCATCGTTAAAGCTCCGAACTTCAATTTGGAAGATTCCATTACCCTGATCGATCAATCGCGCGCTCTTCACCACGATCGTATCCCGAACGATCGTCACATCCAAAAACTCCATATCCCCATCAGTATCCGAGGATGAATTTCGACGGCCAAGGGTGAGATCAACACTCGTTCCTTTCGTCCCCCGAATCTTCATGACCGCCTCCTGGACGGGCATGTACAGCGCGTCTTCACCGTCAATCGCGATAATGAGGTCCCGTGCTCGAACGCCCGCGCGTTCCGCCGGAGAATCCGGGAGCGGAGCGATGATCTGCAACTCGTCATCTTTGACGCCGATCTCCGCGCCGATGCCGGAAAACTCTCCTTTAAGACTGTCGGAAAACTCTTCCGCATTCACGGGTTCGAGGTAGAGCGAGTAGGGATCTTCGAGTGCATCCGCCATTCCCTGGAGCGCTCCGTAAAACATCTCCTTCTCATTCACCGGTTGCGTATGAAAATTCTTCCTTATGTCCTCCCACACTTCCCAGAATAAATCGAAATCAACATCTTCCGCTTCCCCTTTCGGCGGTGCGGTACCGATTCCCTTTACGACTCCAAGAAACGTTCTATCTTCGATCCGAGCGTCAATCCCCGTTTTCGCATTAATGTCCGTACCGCTCCCCGCTTTGATCCCCTGCCCTATTCCAATGCCGAGTCCCAGAAGGAACGTGATGAACCCGACGATAAAAACAGCCGCGAGATTCGGCGTATTCTTTACGGACGGGTATTGCCACGAAAAAGGCATGGCGGAATGATACGATCAAGCAACGCAGCCGTCAATGCGTCGGCGAAAAAGAGCGGATTCGGGTGAGGGAGTGAACGGGTTTACAAGTTAACAGGTTTACAAGTTAACAAGTTTACAGGTTAGCAAGTGACTGTCGCTCGGAACACGATAACTCGCAAACACGCCAACTCGTTAACAGCCGTTAAAACGCGGACAACGATGATCTGCACAACCGACAACGGATTCAATACATCCCAGAACCTCCGTTCAGAGCCGTACCGGATACGAGATACCGGATACCGACTACTCAACCTGAAGACTGAAAATCCCCTGCTCTTCGCCTTTTTTCCCCGAGATGTAGATGATCCTGTTCGCGAGCGTCATTCCTTGGATATCATCAAATTCCGCGAGCACGGTTTCCATGCGTCCGTCGCGCGAATCGAGATTCAGCGCAATAACCTGCGTATCCGTATTGAAGAAGATGTTGTTTCCTCTTCGGAACCAGAGCACCGTCTGGATCTCCTTGCTCTTCCTCACCACGAGTTCCGGTTCCGACCGCTCCAGAGCGGTAAGCCAGATTTCACCTTCATCGTTTGAAAGGAGGAGCTCATTTCCGGAGATTTTCATGTACAGCGGATCTTTTGAAACGGGAATCGCGAGCGCCGTCGGCTCGGCGAGATCCGGATCGAAGCCGAGCCATTCCCCGTCCGCAACCAGGAATATCAGCCCGTTATACGTTGGTCCGAACCTCCAATCCCCGTTCGGAAGCTCGTACCTGCGATCGGGCTTCGATTGATCCGTGAGGGACAATCGCGTCGTTCCCGTTGACGAAACGATGGAATACGTCCCATCCATGTCCAATACGTGATATGGAAAGTCTTCGCGATCAATCACATTATTCGCGACATCGTACAGGTATCGCTCTCCTCCGGTTGATCCGACCAGGATGCCGTCATCCCAACGATACGTACCTTCGGGTAGCTCGATGATCCCCTGTCCGCCGCCCCTCCTTACGATCCACGACATTCCGTCTCCGCTCCTCAAATAGACGGATGATGAATCATCGCTCCATCGAATACGCATGGGGAGCGCAATGCTTGATGTATTGAACGAAAACGTTTCTTCCGCGTTCGAGCTCAATTCGAGAAACGAAAAAGCGAAGGACGAATCTTCAAAGGTCGTATAGGCGAGAAATCTGCCGTTCGGTGATGCAACGACGTCTTGAACATCTCCTTCGACGATGCGCTGCGGCTCCGCATCCATCCAAAACTGAACGTCATTGACGAACGTGACGAGTTCCGGACGAATCTCCAGCGTTTTCTGCCACGGATGGTACCCGTTAAGCTCCAAACGAATTTCGTACGTTCCCGGAGCCAAATTTTGCATGGTACTCGGACTCCGATCATCAAAAACTTCGCCGTTTAACTTGATCGTTGCGTTGTTCGGCCTCGTATCAATGATGAGCGTTCCATTCCGCTCAATGGCGCCCTTCTTCGAGTTCCATCGATACCCCGCCGTATAAAAAACGACAGCCGGCGCGATGGCGAAGAAAGCGATCACGAAGACCCAAGGGAGAATCGCGCGATGAAAGGATTTTTTTATCATAGATGGGGATATCGTCTGTTTAAAAAGGATGTTGCCGCGTAAGCGCGTTTCTCGTACGGCACCAACACGCAAACGCGACAACCCGTAAACTCGTCAATACGCCTCTATACTACCCCCTACTCCCTACCTCCTACAACCTTCCCGCTACCACTCGACGACCGCATTGTCCCCGATGATGAAGCGGTTCTCTCGTTCTCCCCCGCCCTGTACGGGCATGGCGCGCACGTTACGGCCGAAAATGGACTTACTGATCCAGTGGCCGTCAATGATTGTCGTTCCTTCCATGATTAGCGAACGCTCCACGTGCGAACGCTCGATGCGAACGCCTTCGCTGATGGAGACGTACGGACCGATCGTGGACTTATGGATATCGCAATTCTTCCCGATGGTCACCGGCCCGCGGATCACCGTCCCTTCTTTCAAAATTGTTCCCGCGCCAATTTCGACCTTGCCCTCGATAATGACGCCCTCCTCGCGGCGCACGCCTTCGGCAACCTTCGGTCCCTCCATGAGATCCAAGAGGTATTCGTTTCCGAGCAGGAGATCATCCGGCTTGCCCGTATCCTTCCACCAGCCCGTGATCTCTTCGTACCCGACTTTATACGAATGGTTAATGAGCCAGGTATGCGCATCGGAGATCTCATACTCCCCGCGATCACTCGGACGGATGTCGGCAACGGCGCGCAGGATGCACGGCTTATAGATGTAGATGCCCGTGACGGCGAAATCAGACGGCGGATCCGCAGGTTTCTCAAGAACGCGCACGATGCGTCCCTCGCGAATCTCCGGTACGCCGAACCGCTGAGGATCATCGACTTTGGAAAGCGCGAGCAGGCAATCCAGGTCTTCGTCCTGGAAGCGCGCGACAAGGTTCTTGATGGAACTTAAAATGATATTGTCTCCGAGGTAGAAAATGAACGGTTCATCACCCAACCATTCCGCGGCATTCGCTATGATATGCGCGAGTCCCTTCGGTCCTCCGCGCTGTTCGAGGTACGTGATCTGCACGCCCCACCGATCCCCGGAACCAATGACGCTCTGAAGTTCCGTTTCTCCCGGATTCACGTTTACGGCGATCTCCGTGACGCCGCATTCCACGACCTTCTCGATGGCATGCTCAATCATCGGCTTGTTCGCAAGCGGGATCAGATGCTTATTGATCGTGTGCGTGATCGGGCGCAGTCTGGTTGCGCGCCCGCCGGCCGTGATGAGTGCTTTCATAAATTTAATGGTCGTAGAGTCGTGAAGTCGTACAGTCGTAGAGTCCTTAGCAAGAACTTCACGACTTCACGACTGTACGACTTCACGACGTATTCCCATACTGCCGTTCATAATACTCCCGGTACGCCCCGGTCTTCACGTTCTTCCACCAGGACTCGTTCGTCTTGTACCAGCTGATCGTCTTTCGCAAACCGTGGAGGAAGGGCGTTTCCGGCTCCCAGCCAAAGGCCGCTTCCGATTTGGACGGATCAATGGCATAGCGCCGGTCATGTCCCGGACGGTCTTTTACCATTTCGATCATTTCCTTGCCATACCCCATTTCGAACAGGATCGTGTTCGTCAGTTCCGCGTTTGACCGCTCGCTCCGCCCGCCAAAGCAGTACGTCTCTCCGATCTTCCCGTGTCTCAAAACCTGATCCACGCCCTTGCAGTGATCTTCCACGTAAATCCAGTCGCGGATATTCATGCCGTCGCCGTAGAGCGGAACCTTCTTTCCTTCGAGCAAATTCGTGATGAACAGCGGAATGATCTTTTCCGGAAACATATACGGCCCGTAATTGTTCGAACAGTTTGATATTGTGACCGGGAGCTTGTGCGTATGCCATGCCGCGCGCACGAGGTAATCCGCCCCGGCTTTGCTGGCGCTGTACGGACTCCGGGGATCGTACGGCGTGTGCTCGTCGAACGCACCGGATGGACCCAACGATCCGTAGACTTCATCCGTGGAAACATGGTGAAACCGAACGTTCGCGTTCTTCCGACAAGCATCAAGAAGAACCTGCGTGCCAACCACGTTCGTACGCACGAAATCCGCCGCATCCATGATGGAGCGATCCACGTGCGTCTCGGCTGCGAAGTGCACGACTGCGTCCACCTTGCTCACGATTTTCCCCACGAGCTCCTCATGGCAGATGTCCCCTTTCACGAACTTAAATCTCGGATTGTGTTCAACGGGCTTCAGATTCTCCAAATTCCCCGCGTACGTGAGTTTGTCCAGCACGATGACCTCATCCTCCGGATGCGCATTCAAAACATGGTGCACGTAGTTCGCACCAATGAATCCGGCTCCGCCCGTGACGAGAAGTCTCATAGTGAGATGATACTTCATCATAGGGAGGGGGTTTAGGCAAGAGAATGAGGATAAACCTACGAATTACGAATGGGGTACGAATCTACGAATTCTTTTCCTGACGTTGATTAAGGGATTCGTCATTTCGCGGTTATTCGTATTTCCGCAGCCCTAAGTCAGCGGCGTTCTCTTGACAAATCCGCAGAATAGTTTATCATCCGCAGGTTCTCTGCAATTCTGCGGAGACGTAAACGAAGGTCTCATGAAATCCAAAAAAGGAGGAAAAAATGGGACTATCACTGCAATTGCTCGTACCTATCAATGGACTATCTGATGAGCGCGTATGCGTGAAAGACAGTCTGTGGCTCGATAGCAACTCTGTGCTCTTCGGCCACTTGATTGACTTGTCAGAGAGCCGCGCCGATGAGGGATGGGAAGACATCCCCGAACGCCCCACCTTGTCTCCGCGGCCCATCCCGCCTACCACGTGGCTAATGATCAACACGGAGGATGGCGTAGAAATAACAAGAACGGATCACTACGACAAGGAACTGACGTTCCTGTTCGCATCCGAGCTGGCGAAGCTGCCTGATGCGGCAGCATCGAGCTGTCACAACCGTGCGGTTCTGGCATTCATGAGAGCCCTGCCATTCGACACGCCTGTCATCCTCATGTGGTAGTAAACACCGTGCTCTCCGCCGACCATTACCCGATTCGCCCGCGCCGTTGAGAACCGAAAGGTTTTCCGGCGCGGGATTTTGTTTTTCAGCTTCTAGCTTTTAGCTGTTAGCTGTTAGATTGATGTAATGGACACTTGACAAAATAATGGAATTCGGCTATATTCCCCCTGCTCTTTACAATTCCGTGGGAGCTTTCCCTCAACAATCCTACAGCGACAAGTCACGATGAGGGGACCACTCCTCACGTAAGACGGCATAGGAGAACACAATGAATATCCGTTTCCATCTCATCTCGTCTTGGAAAGACTCTCCGAAAACGAAAGACGAACGTTGGTACTGGAGCCTTTCGAACTACAGCGTGAATTATCCGCAAACCTCCCCTTACGTCGAATTCGGTCCGACCCAAATGGTAGAAGCAAAGTCTTTCGAACTATCGTCTTACGAGGTCGTTGAGCTTATCTCGATCATGGAACGCCTTCCCGTTTACCCCGAGCGAGCGAGGGGCGAATATGTATTTGGCAAAGCGCGCGGCGTCGTGGATATGGTTCAGTCGAACAAGACCTCGCTATACCAAATCCTAATCACCTCGTCGTGTTTAGAGACGAACAGTGAATTTCATCCTGCTTCATTCAGCGATGCGCTCGAACTCTTGGATATGATCCGCTGTGGAAAGATTCGCCCAGTCAAAAGCTGGGAGGAGACGCAGATCGGTCGCTCCGAAAAACGTCCGCGCAAGCACCTTCGCGAGCGAACGCGTCCGCGCTTCCGGCTAGGCGCTCGTCAGAGCTCCGTCTACTAGGACACTTCAATCAGTCCGCTACCCCGCGCCGTTGAGAACCGAAAGGTTTTCCGGCGCGGGATTTTGTTAGAACAGTCCTTCATGGTTCAGCATTTCTACCCGATGCAAACCACACGATCATCCCGATCATCAGCCCCATCACGAAGATGAGGACGGTCGTACTCTTTCCCCATGCGTTGATTTCCGTACTGATCGTCAGCAGGGATAGGATGAGAAGTGCGATACCAAGAGCGGACCGAAGCCAGCGCTTTGGCGCGACCGGACGAATCATGGCGTCAACGCTCAATGCGGCGATTGCGATGACGGCCCACGGGAGCGGATCCGCGTACGGCGTCACGGAGCCGGGAATCACGAACTCCATGAAAAATAAAACGACGACCGTGGCGGACAATGACCAGATGCAGTGTAAGAGGAAGCGTTTGATGAAGGTAATGGATGTCATACGGATCGTCGTACAGTCGCACAGTCGTGAAGTGAGATCTATACGACTTCACGACTGTACGACTTTACGACTTTATGCGGTGCCATGCATTGGCGATTTCCTGGCGGACGACGCGGAACCATTCGGACGCGGAAAGCGGCGGACGGCGGTACGTAAGCGTGACGCGACGGATGTCGACCGCTCCCGCGCGCGTTAAGAGCCCCGGAGCGGATAGCGCGAACCGTGAGTGGTCCCTCGCCGGATCGAGCTTGAATCGAACCGTCCCTCGGTACCATCCGTCTTCGAGCGGCGTCGGTCGAGCGTACGGCGTAACCACGGCATCAATGCCCTCCGTATCCGGATCCGTCCAGGCGGTGATGCGGCGCGGGTGCGGGGCAAAGAACGCCTCGGGCTTGAACGCGAACCAGCCGTCGCCGATGACGCGAATATCTCCCACGGGAGCCACGAGCTTTTGCGGAATCGTTTCCGTATCCGTACGATCCAGCTGGAACGCATCATGCGTACGGCTCACGTTCACCTCGTCTCCTCCGAACGCAACGGTCTGCAATCCTTCCGTGTGGAACGTTTCCAGCACGAGATGGCGCGAATCGCTCCATGCCGTGCCGGTCTGCGTGTCGTCTCTGTACCCGACCAGATCGCCGAACGAAAGCCGCGGCCCCACGACCCATCGCCGCGTCGGCGTGGTAATCGACCGAATGAACACGTCGTCCTCCGCAATGACCTGGATGCGGTACGCCCCGGGTTCAAGACCACTGACTTCGATCTTCTTGGAGACGACCGTCCCCATCTTCTCGTCCTGCGATCCTCCGATGCCAACGGCATCCGAATGGATGATCCGCTCGTTTTTCATCACGTGAAAGACAACCGTATCCCTCCCCTTCTTCCTGTTCGAATCCTGGAGCTCAAACGCGAATGAGAGCGTGTCCCCGCTCGGAAGCGCCCAAAAATCGTGCGATCCGCGGAGGGAAACCTCCGTCTTCTCCGCATCCTGACGCTCGTCGCGCATCGCGAGCGGCGTGGAAGACGCATGCCATACGGCGAGCTTTTGATAGTTCGATGATGCGAGCAGCGCATCCGATGATCCGTCCCTGACAAATCCGTTCCGTAAACCCGAAGACGCCGGGCTCCATGCTTCCTCTTGGAGCGGCGCGAACCAGAGCGGCTGAAAATCGAATGAGAGCGAAGCATCATCCCGCAAAATACCGAATTCAATGAGCGTCTGGCGTACCGGTCGAAATTCCAGCACGACCTCCACTTCGTCATAAACGCCGGGCACGCGCGCCGCCGTGTACACCGGATCCTGGTAGATGCGCTGGCCCCGCCAGCCGCCTTCCTGCAATCCGGGACTCGACGTGCGCTCTGCGGGCAGGAACGGATCCATCCATGCGCTCGACCCGTCGAACGGCACGTCGAAAGCGACCGTACCGGACGGCGGGAACCTCTGAATGAGCACCCAGCCGATGACAGAAATCGCCGCGAGCCACGGGATCACGAAGAGGGTCCGGATGATTGCGTCTCTATTCATACCGCGGTTTTACGTTTCGCGTTTGGCATTCAGCTTCCGTTCCTTCGGAGGACATTCCGGCTAAACGCCAAATGTCAGTTCCCAAACGTTGATGTCTTACTCCTTTCATAGCTTCCGAAGATCCGCCTCCTGCGGAACAGCCAAAAGTTCGTAGAACGTTTCGTTGTTCAACGTGAATAGTCCAAAGGGTATACCGAATGACGATCGAATGCGATCCTCCGTTGGTCCTCCATCGAGCGTCCGATGGAACATGTAGACGTTGCTCGCGGACGCCGATATCTCCGTGAGATCTTCATCGCTCGGCAGCGGACTCACGGCGACGAACGGTCCGGAGGCGAAAATTTTATCCGAACGTTCGGAGAGGACAATCGCCGGTTCTTCGACCGCGCGTTCCGCCTGTTCTCGAATCAACGCGTACCGCTGTAATTCATACCGCGTCCGAATGATGCCCTCTTCGTCGTGCGCAAACGCGATGCCGATGCCGAAGAGGATAAAGAAGATCACGCCGCCGATGCCAAGAATCTTCCCGCGAAGGCTCCTTAACCAAATCGCGTTGATGAAGAGCGCGCAGCCGTATGCGATAATCGGAACGAGCGGAAGTATGTAGCGTAAAAATGAGTTGCCGAGCGAGACCGTTCCGCGGATATTATCCGTATACAGCGATTGGCCGTAAAAAATCAGAAGGCTCGCGAGCGTCCATCCGGAGAGTGAAAGGAAGACGAGCGAATCTCTATCCCATCGTTTTCGCAGTGCGAAGAATGCGCCGAACAGAGCCGCTCCAATCCATAGACCAACGTAGCCGAAAAGGAAGGTACGGACGTTCTCCCACATGACGCGCGGATGGAATCCGAACGGGAAGAATCGCTTCCAGTCCGCATCCGTTTTTGGCGCCTCCGTGTATGAAACGATCGCGGCGGGCTCCCCCTCTCTGATCGTCGGATCGGCATAATCTTTGAGCAGGTAGCCGATGACCGGCTGATCCTTGATGGAAGCGTGGTACGGGTACGTCTGCATGGCAAGGCGCCCTCCGAACAGACAGATGATGAAAGCGACAACAACAGCCGTGATGTACGGGAGGCGGCGCTTCGTTGGCGGGATCAACGCATGCTTCGTTCTCCGAAGCCCGATCCAAACCGCCCACGCAATCCACGGGATAATCCAAATCGCTTCGATGGGACGAATGATGAGCGCAAGCCCCAGGGCGAGGCCCGTCATGATTGAGAAAATGAATGTCGAATGTCGAATGTCGAATGTCGAAAAAATCCGTTTCAAGCCTCTGCGTTCGATATTCGATATTCGATATTCGAAATTAGATAAATTGCATGTCGCATAAACGGCCCAGATTGAAAGCGCAACGACCGGCAGATTCGGAAACAACCCTCGATTCACGTAGAGCAGAACCGTGGGAAATGACAGGAAGATGAGCACGGTGATCGCGGCAACGCGCGCATTCCTTTCGTCCGACGGTCGCGAGCCGCCGGACGCAAGCCGCCACAGCGGATACGCCGCGCTCAAAACGAGGATGAGCGTAACGTACGCTCCGAGCCCCTTCGCAGCTTTCTCCGCGAGCGACACGATGAGCGGCATGCCGAGGAACCCGACCGGGACCAAATAATCTCCCTGGCGGACCATGCTCCGCGGATGTAAGCCCGCGAAGTGTTGAAGCTCGGACGGCAATCCGTGCGGCAACCGAAATCCCCGTCCGAATTCCCAGGCGCGCGCGAACATCATGACTGCCGTTTCGTCCGGAGATGCGAAGAGTTCCGTGGTCGTCCGCTGCATGGTGGAACCGATGTATATAAAAAGACATGCTCCGATTGTCACGAAGCTCAGTATTCCTATTTGTTTCTTTTTAAAATTCA
>Ga0307430_1002084_pt1 | contig 13684 bp, 13 predicted proteins | sample SalMarWE160130MG_FD_202159 | JGI IMG/M metagenome (GOLD analysis project Ga0307430, IMG submission 202159) | Salt marsh sediment microbial communities from the Plum Island Ecosystem LTER, Massachusetts, United States - WE1603-130 | ecosystem: Environmental > Aquatic > Marine > Intertidal zone >... | reverse complement strand
TTTCCGATTTCCGATTTCCGATTTCCGATTTCTGTCTTCTGATTTCTGTAAAAATGTACTATGCTAAAAAGATACGCAACGTATTTTTCTTTATTTCGCTCAATTGTTGATATAGCGGTCATTAGCCTCACTTGGGTCGTCGTTTACTGCCTTCGATTTTACTCAGGGCTGTTTAGCACACCGAAAGGAATACCAGACTTTAACAGACACTTAACCTTAACAGTGCCGGTAGCATGCGTCTGTTATTTAGGCTGCTTACTAACGGGGCTTTATAAGCCAAAGCGGATGTGGAGTATGTTTAAGCAGCTTACAGACACAGTCAAAGCCAGCATCCTTTCTGGGCTGTTGTTGCTGGCGCTGCTTTATTATCTCCAGAGCGAGCTCTATTCGCGGAAACTATTGATACTCTTTATCATTATACTATTCATCGGGCTCACCATTTCACATATATTTACAATGTCTGCCGTTCGATATTTACGTACAAAAGGCTACAATATACGTTATTATGCGGTAATAGGTGCGGGAAAGAAAGGACAACAGCTTGTTCATGATATTGAGCAAACGGCTCATTTAGGATTAAAGTGTCGATTCTTTGTGGACAATAATCCCCGGCGTATTGGCACCGAAATGCTGGGCGTTCCAGTGTTCGGGCCAATTGAAAATTTGCCCGAATTGATTAATCCTAAAGATGTAGATGAAGTGTATCTTACTCTTAGCGGAGCGGAAGCTCAAGCGGCCTATCCACTCCTGGAACGTCTGCAGTGGGCGGGTGTTACAGTGCGCATCGTCCCGGATTGGGGTAGTCTGGCTTCAATAAGCAGGCCCACAGTGGTAACTATAGGTTCGCAGGTTCTTTTTTCGGCTGCTGATTCCCCCTTAAGTGGTGTGAACATTGTGCTGAAAGAAATTTTTGATCGAGTAATGGCTATGGTGCTGTTGATAATATTGGCTATTCCTATCGGCGTAATAGCTGTGCTGATTAAGCTGACCACAAAAGGACCGGTTTTCTACAAACAAACCAGAATTGGATTGGATCAGAAGGAATTCGAAATAATTAAGTTCCGCACCATGAGAATTGATGCTGAAATCGAGAATGGTCCTCAATGGACTAAGTCGGAAGATTCGCGATGCACTCCGCTCGGCAGATGGCTTCGCAGGACAAGTCTTGATGAGATACTCCAGCTTATAAATGTAGTAAAGGGCAAGATGAGTTTGGTGGGTCCCCGGCCGGAGCAGCCGGCCTTTGTAAAACAATTCTGCGAAGAGTACAAAAAGTATATGCTTAGACATAAGGTCAAGGCGGGAATGACCGGATGGGCGCAAATACACGGCTTCCGCGGCGATACTTCCATAAGTAAAAGGTTACAGTACGATTTACATTATGTTAGAAACTGGTCACTCGGATTGGATACGTGGATTTTGCTCCAGACGCCCTGGCAAGTTATAAGAGGTAAAAATGCATATTAAAAGCACCTCGAAACAATTCGGCACAAATAAAAATATTATTTATATTTCAATCCTGCTAACGGTCGCCTTGTGTATCGGTGTGTATCTAATAAGTACAACTGTAATTATCGCAAAAGATGGAGTAACTTTTATAGAATATGCCAAGAAATTAACCTCTAAACCGTTTAAAACGATATCAAGCGAAGATCAGCATCCAGGTTATCCTTTCTTGATTCTCACAGGACATCAAATAGCAAAAATAGCATATGGCGGTTCGTCTCTTTGGAGCTGGATATATTCCGCCCAGGTTATGACATTTATATTCAGGTTACTTACGATAGCGGCGCTTTATTTTGTAGGTAAGGAGATAGTAGGGCCAAAACTTAGTTTTTTAGCTGTTTTAGTTCTCATTCTGCTGCCTAAGCCAGCCAAATATGGAAGCGATGCACTAAGTGACTGGCCATATCTTTTCTTTTTAGTAAGCGGTTTATTACTCTTGTTGCGCGGGGCGATAGACGGTAAATGGTGGATGTTCGGCTTTGCGGGACTGGCTGCCGGTTCGGGATACCTTGTTCGGCCGGAATGTGCTCAGTTGATTGTATATGGTTCTTTATGGACAGCCTTACAACTATTAGGAACAAAACGTACTATGGCTAAAAGCAGGGCGGTGTTTGCAATGGTCCTATTGCTCGTTGGCTTTCTGATTCCAGCGGGACCATATATGAAATTTAAAGGAGCAATCTTCCCAAAAAAAAATGTTTTACAATTTGACGTAACAAAAGCTCAAATAGAAAATTATGATAACAAACAGGACTTTCCATATTCTGTATATACTGCTGATCTTGGACCAACTGATATAGCAAAGGCTTTTAATAAATTGATTGAAGAAACCGGTGATACGTTAATGTGGTTTTTTTTGCCTGCTTTGTTAGTAGGTGCGTATAAATATTTCAGACAGCGAGACAGGTATGAGCCGCAGACGTTTTTTACTGCGATTCTGATTGCTCTGAACTTATCTTTGATGATATGGCTGTACTGCAAGTACGGCTATATAAGTGGAAGACATACTTTGTCATTAGTAGTTCTCACAATTTTCTTTGTGCCGGCTGGATTACAGACACTCGGAATTTTGCTAAGTAATTTTTTCCCAAAAGGGCAGTCGAAATGGAATCGAGATCCACATTCATGGTTTTTAATCTTGCTCATAGCTGGCCTGGTTTTGTGCGTTCCTAAATTACTCAAGCCATTACATGCTGACAAACGCAATTATCGCGAAGCAGCACAGTGGCTGGCTAATCACACAGAACAGCAGGACATAATAGCAACTCCTGATATTCGAATCAGTTTTTATGCTCAGCGACAAGGTTTAAATTGGACGAATGGACAAATTCCCATGCAAGCTCAATATGCTGTCAGAATATTCAAAGAAAAAGACAAGCCGGTTGCATCAGAACCGGTGGAAAAGATAGAGTATAGATATGTGGATAGAAGAAATGAAAAAGTCAGTATCATCATATATAAAAAGTTACCAGCAAAAGAACCTTTCGGGCAGAAAGAATTATCTATTCCTGACACTGACAATGGCGATAACAGATTTTAAGATTAAGTACGACAATTCCATTTTAGGGTATCTATGGAGTTTGCTTAAGCCGTTGTTGATGTTCGGCACATTGTATCTCGTATTTTCGGTATTCGTCAGATGGGAAGTTGAAAATTATAGACTATATCTTCTTTTAGGAATTATTCTCTGGAATTTCCTGTCCGAGGTAACCCTAAACAGCATGGTCTTATTGGAAGGCAAGGCATCAATAATTAAAAAGATTTATTTTCCACGATGGATCATTGTTGTTGCATCCTCCTTAACATCTTTACTGACCTTAGTGCTTAATATAGGTGTCTTTTTTCTATTTTTTGTTTTTTCCGGGATCCATTTTCGAATCAGCGCATTATACCTAGCAGTTTATTTAGTTGAGCTTTATATATTTGTTTTAGGACTTGCTCTTTTTTTATGCTCATTATTTCCGAGATTTCGGGACATTCATCACATTTGGGAGGTCTTTGTTCAGCTTGGTTTTTGGGCGACGCCAATTATATATCCGATTTCAATAGTGCCGGTGAAATACCATAAATTTATATTTCTAAATCCAGTGGCCAGAATTATCCAGGGCTGTAGAGAGGCCCTTATCGGTTCAGGCAGCGATTTCTTGGGCTTTAGAAACCATATTATCATACTCTCTGTGGCAGCCTGTTTGTTCGTCGTAGGATTAGCAATGTTTAATAAATTATCGCGCAGTTTTGCTGAGGTTTTATGATAGCTCTTGAAAATGTAACTAAAATATTTCGTCTGCCGCACGATATAAGGGCTACCTTGCGCCAGCGGTTTGTCAGCATTCTGAGTAAGAACACTTACGAAGAGCTCTATGCTCTACATGATATTAACCTGAGAGTTAATGAGGGCGAGTTCTTAGGGATCATCGGCAAAAATGGTGCGGGCAAGTCAACGTTGTTAAAACTTATAGCTAAGGTAATCGAACCGACATCAGGTAAAATATCTGTAGGGGGGAATGTGGCGCCTTTTCTTGAGCTATGGGTGGGGTTTCAAGGTGACCTTACAGTTAGAGATAACATTTTTCTCTACGGCGCTTTGCTTGGAATGTCACGGCAAGAAATTGAAGGCAAGTATGACTGGATAATTGATTTCTCCGGATTGGAAAGATTTATTGATGCGAAATTAAAGAATCTGTCATCTGGGATGCAGGTTAGGCTGGGCTTTTCCATCACGGTCAGCATTGAAAGCCCGATACTGTTGGTGGATGAAGTTTTAGCCGTAGGCGATATAGATTTTCAGCAGAAATGTTATAATGTTTTTGAGAATTTCAAGAAAGATGGCCGAACAATTCTATTTGTAAGCCACGATTTAAACGCTATTGAACGTTTTTGTGATAGGGTGATTCTATTGGAAGAAGGTAGGCTGAGATGCGATGGTAAGCCAGAGCAAGTCTTACCGATGTACATACACGGATGTGACCAGCCGGATACCAATAATGCTGCTTCTGGAAACACTCATTGTTGTGGTAATACCGAAATACCAACTGACATTAACGCTAAGGAGTATTGGGATAAAAGATTTAGTGAGGATTGGGAACTATGCGAAGGACCTAAACAGAGTGAATTCTTTTATAAGCTCGCGATAAAAAACCTTCCACGGAAAGTTTTTTACAACATGAAAAAGGAGAACTTATCTATCCTTGATTGGGGTTGTGCTGAAGGCGATGGTACCAATTTACTATTTAAGAAATTTGAAAGAAAAGGAGCAAAGGTTGAAGGGCTTGATATATCGGATATAGCAATCGAAAAGGCAAAAAGAAAGTATCCTTATATAAACTTTCGAGACACTCCACTGGAAAATATAAACGACCAGTTTGATGTTATATTTACTTCCAACACTCTGGAACACTTTCAAGAACCCTATTGGGTATTAAGGAAGCTTTTGATGCATACTCGCTTTTACCTGGTTGGTTTGGTTCCTTTTCAAGAGCAGAACCCTATCGCAGAGCATTTTTACGTTTTTGGCCGGTCAAGTTTTCCATCAAAAATAAGTGATTTTGCGCTTGTATATTTTAGAGTAATTGATGTGGTATCGAAGTATTGGTATGGTAGACAAGCACTTTTCATTTACATGAAGGGAAAAAACGCTTAGTGGTATGTTAGCGAGTCAACTATGAAAGTGTATAGCCTTATACGCAGAGCATTTCAGATTTGGCGGTCAGAAGGCTTTAGTAGCTTGGCATGGAGATTTTTGAAAAAAGTAAAATACGGATGCGGTCGCGCACCGCTTATGAGCGGTCCCAACAAGAACAGGCTACTGAAACGTGCTACCCAAAAGGATTATTTTTCGCAAGCAAATACCTACGATGTATTTTTCTTCTCCATAATCAACTGGAATTTTAGGTTTCAGCGGCCACAACAGATAGCAACAAGGTTCGCAAAGAGAGGCCACAGAATCTTTTATGTAAGCATCAATCTGCGAAAACAGGCATCATATACAAGCAGACAGTTGCTGGATAACGTGTACGAAATAAGACTGCCCTATAATGAAAACACCGCTATATATAATGCCGATATCCGAAATGGATCTGGAATTCTTAGCAAAGCAATGCGAGACCTTTTTGCTAATTTCCAGATAAAAGAAGCAGTCGCCTTCGTGAATTTCCCCCTTTGGTATCCTCTGGCTAAACAGCTCCAGCAAGAGTATGACACAAAAATGGTGTTTGACTGTTTAGACGAATTCTCTGAATTTAAAGGAATTGATGCCGACATGGCAGCACTTCAAGAAATGCTCATAAAAGAAAGCGACTTTTGCATCGCATCATCAACTAGACTATACTACAAAGTTAAACAGAAATGCGATAAAGTCGTACTTGTAAAAAATGCAGCAGAATTTGAACATTTCCATAATCTGCAACCCAACAAGCTATTGCAGCATATCAGACAACCAATTATAGGTTACTATGGTGCGATAGCCGAATGGTTTGATTCAGAAGTAGTTGAATATGTAGCAACGCGAAAACCCAATTGGAATATTGTTCTTATTGGACACACCCTTGGTTCTGATATTACTCGGCTAAGGAAATACAAGAATGTATACATATTGGGTGAAAAACCATACATCCAACTTCCAAAATATTTATACTGGTTCAATGTATGTATCATACCGTTCAAGTTAAATGATTTGACGTTATCCACCAACCCAGTAAAGTTCTACGAGTTTGCAAGTTCAGGCAAGCCTATAGTTTCTACTAAATTGCCTGAACTTTTACCATACAGCGATTTTGTTTATCTTTGCGAAGACAAAGAGGAATTCCTAAGAAATATCCAAAAAGAATTGGAGGAAACAGATGAAAGTTTGGCGAAAAAGAGGATCGAATTTGCACGCGCGAATGACTGGAGCAAAAGAGTAAATGACATTGCGGAACTCATAACTGCATCTTATCCACTGGTATCCATTGTCATAATTACTTACAATAACTTGAAACATACGCAACTCTGTATCAATAGCATTTTCACCAAAACAGCTTATCCCAATTACGAATTGATAGTCGTTGATAATGCATCATCGGATGGAACGCAAGATTACCTTATGGAATTAAAGGGTCAACATAAGAATATCAGAGTCATATCGAATAAACAAAACGCCGGTTTTGCAGCGGCTAGTAACATAGGGATGAGACAGTCTCATGGCCAATACATAATCCTTTTAAATAACGACACGATCGTTACAAAAGGCTGGATAAGCGGCCTTATAAAATATTTTATAAAAAACCCAGCAGTAGGGACAGTTGGGCCTATTACGAATTGCATAGGCAACGAGGCAAAAATCAACGTAGACTATAAGAATTTATCCACTATGGAGATTTTTACAGAACATTATACAGCAAAGAAGAAAGGAAAGTTTTTTGAGATACCTGTGCTTGCTATGTTTTGCGTAGCCATGTCAAGACAGACCATAGATAGGGTAGGGCTTCTGGATGAGCAGTTTTCCATCGGCATGTTTGAGGACGATGATTATGCACTGAGGACCAGAAAGGCTGGGCTCAAAGTAATATGCGCTGAAGATGTCTTCATACATCATTTTGGGGGAGCATCATTCGGCAAACTCAATCCAAATATGTACAATACAATATTTGAGAAGAACAAGAAAAGGTGGGAAAAAAAATGGCAATTGAAATGGAACCCACACAAATATAGATATTAAAAGTTTGGCGTAGAAAAAAATAACAGAAACTAAGGTCTTTACGGTTTGCCGTTCTAAGAATTGTAAAATATGAAAATCGTTTTTATCTTTGGTACACGGCCTGAGGCTATAAAGCTGGCGCCTTTGATTTTGAAGGGGAAGGAAGAAGGAATTCATCAGATCAAAGTTTGTATTACTGCACAACATAGGGAAATGCTTGATCAGGTGTTGGGCTTTTTCGATATTAAGCCAGATTTTGACTTGAATTTGATGAGCGATAATCAATCTCTATTTGATATCACCTCCAAAGCTTTAGTCACTTTAGATGGGGCTTTGAAAGAAAAAACGCCAGATTTGATATTCGTTCAAGGAGACACAACGACGGCCTTTGTAGGAGCATTGGCAGGATATTATAAAAAGATAAAGGTGGCTCACATTGAAGCAGGCTTGAGAACTGGAAATAAGTTTTCCCCCTACCCCGAAGAGATCAACAGAATACTTATAGACCATCTAGCTGATTATCATTTCGCTCCCACCATTAAAGCAGCAAAAAACCTCTCAAACGAAGGTATAATAAAAAACGTCTGTACAGTTGGCAATACTGTCGTAGATGCTCTGTACCTATGTCTGGATATTATCAAGAAAGAAGGAGGAAAGAGATATCACAAGTACTTTGACTTTATAGATTTTTCTAAGAAAATTATTCTCATAACTGGACATAGGCGAGAGAGCTTTGGAAAGACGTTTGAAAATATTTGCTACGCCTTAAAAACTCTTGCTGAGACATTCAAGGAGAGCGAAACCATTTATCCGGTTCACTTAAATCCGAATGTATGTCAACCCGTAAACAGAATATTAAGAAAAATAAAAAATGTGCATTTATTAGAGCCTCTGGGATATCCTTATTTAGTGTGGCTTATGAAAAGAGCATATTTCGTACTCACGGACTCTGGTGGCATTCAAGAAGAAGCTCCGGCTCTCGGCAAACCTGTCTTGGTTATGCGGGATACGACAGAAAGACCCGAAGGAATAGAAGCTGGTACTGCAAAACTTGTTGGGACTCAAAGAGAAAATATATTAAAAGAAGCCGCTACTTTGCTAACGAATAAAAGAGAATATGAAAGAATGGCAAAAGCGACAAATCAGTATGGCGATGGGAAGGCCGCTGACAGGATATTAAGAATCTTAGAGAGGCGAGTCCGTTGAAAATTCTTTATTTTGCACCGATAGACTGGGGATCTATACGTCAGAGACCCCAGCATTTAGCTCAAAGACTCGCAAAGTACTTTGACTTCACTTACGTACAACCTTTGGGGTTAAGAAACCCTAAACCATCAGACTTTAATAGAGCCATAAAGAGATTCTTTGTTTTTTTCAAGACGCAAAATTCCAATGATGGTTTGATAATCAAAAACCCGATTTTTCTGCCAATAATTAATCCCAGCATTAACAGGATCAATCAGCATCTCCTAAAAAAGCAACTTCAACCACTAACAAACAATGACACAGTAGTCTGGGTAACATCGCCGTCGAAACTTATGCCTCATTTGTTAGAACAATTAAAATTTAAGATATTAGTATATGAAATGATGGATGATTATGCTGAAATTCACGCGCCGATAAAAAAGGATATAATAGAAACAGAAAAATGGCTTGGTAGAAATGCCAGCCTTATAATTACAACTTCCACAGCTCTATTTGAAAAGGCCAAAATGTTTAATAAAAGAACAGTTCTAATAGGCAATGGTGTTGATTTTGATTTCTTCAATAAATCCAGGTTTACCAGACCCACTGACCTGCAAGGAATGCGTAGAATAGCTGGCTATATAGGTTCCATTGATAAGTGGGTAGATTTCAAAACCGTAACTTTCCTCGCGGACTGCAGAAAAGATATCGATTTTGTTTTTGTGGGACCCATAAAGATTCGGCATCTACCTATGAGGGATAATCTCAAATTTCTCGGTCAGAAAAATTATACTATTTTGCCCCACTATTGTAATCAATTTGATGTTTGTTTGATACCTTTTACACCTAATAAGTTTGCCGATACGATAAATCCTACTAAGCTTTATGAGTATTTTGCTTTAGGCAAGCCTGTTGTAACCTATAGAATGAAAGAACTTATGCCGTACAGTCAACTAATATTTACTGCAACAGATCAATTGGATTTCCTGAACAGATTAGAACAAGCCTTTTCGGAGAGGAGCTTTGACATCAAACTGAAAAGAAAAGAAGTAGCCAAAATCAATGACTGGTCTTCAAAGGCAGAATCGCTAAGAGCTGTTTTGTCCCAATTGTAGGATTCCATAAGTTCAAGCTATTTATTATGCTTAGCATAATTATACCCACGCTTAATGTCGGTGCTGACTTCGGCAAGCTGCTTGATGCTTTAGACGCTCAAACATTCAAGGCGGAAGAAATTCTGATCATCGACTCTAGCAGCAACGACAGCACAGCAAAGATAGCTCAAAATCGTAGCTGCAAAGTAATAAAAATGAATCGTACCGATTTTGACCATGGCACAACACGAAACTTAGCTGCAGGCCAAACGAATAGTGAATTTATAATATTTCTTACCCAGGATGTCATTCCTGCCGATAAATATATGATTGCCGAGCTAATAAAACCAATGCAAAGCAATTCAAATATTGCTATATGCTACGGCCGAGCAAAATAAACATCAGCTTTGAGTTTTTTCGCAAAGGTTTCATGATTAGCAAACTCTCTGCCGTTGTCTGCAGTGATGGTGTATACTCGGGATTTATGCGGGTCCAACAAACGAACAATTTGTTCCTGAACCGCTTCGGCAGTGTTGCGAGCTAATTTGCCAATCGCAGTCAATTTGCTTTTTCTTTCCACTAACGTTACCATGGCCCCTTTATGGTTTTTGCCGATTATGGTATCTGCCTCCCAATCGCCGATGCGTTTTTTGGTCTCAACGATTTTGGGACGATGTTCAATTCCTACTCGATTGGGGATTTTCCCGCGTGAATCCTTGCTTCGGTATCGTTTGCGTTTCTTTTTATGGCCGGCGATTCTCAGGTGTTTATACAACTTTCCACCGGCAGCTTTGTCTTGCCAGATATGCCGATAGATTCGCTCGTGACTAACTGTTGGCCCTTTCCAGTGGGGGTCCAATTTCATCCTTTCAGCTATCTGTTCGGGCGAGAAATCCTCTTCGAGCTTGTCTTCGAGATACTTTATCGTCTTGTCGGTCATCTTGACTGCCTTGTGTGAGTCGTGCCGACGTTGTAAGGCTTTTTGGTGAGCCTGTTTGGCTCGATAGCCTCGTAGGCCGATATTGCGTTGTAGCTCTCGCCAGATGGTCGAATCCGCCTATAGCGGACTAATTTGTCAGCTATCTGAGCTTGAGATATTTCTGCTTGCTTAATGGCGTAAATTTCGATATGGTCTTCTTCGGTGAGCTGGCAATACTTTCTCATAAGCGCTCCTTCTAGCGTTTTTTAGGTTAGCGAGTAAGTGTAACAACTCACCACCTTTTTCGTTACCTGTGGCACAAGCTACTTGTTGCACTTATGAGTTGAATCCGCCGAAATTAAGAAATGCCCGAAGGTACAGAGAGACTGCATCTGTATATGCAGCTTGTTTTAAAATTGGCCTATAAAACGAGACAGAGTAAAGAAATAAAAGCATGAATACGTTTAGAAGGACAGTAACAAATACTTATGAATGGGAAAGTCTCTAAAGAAAAGCTATCCCACCGTGTAATTAAAGGTGGATTCTGGGTATTCTCAATCAGATTAGTTCAGCAGCTGTTAGGTTTTGCAAGGCTTATAATTCTCGCCCGTATCCTTGCTCCCCAAGATTTTGGATTATTCGGGATAGCGCTTTTAGCAATGTCGTTACTGGAGACGTTTTCGCAGACCGGCTTCAATGCAGCATTGGTGCAAAAAAAGCAAGATATAAAATCGTATTTAGATACGGCATGGACCGTTCAGCTGGTCCGCGGAATTGTCCTTGCTGCGATTGCTTTTGCCATTGCCCCGTATGTGGCTGCCTTCTTTGACACACCGGCAGCAAAGCCCATTCTTCAAGTTATTGCTTTGTCGGAGCTCATCAGAGGTTTTGCCAATATCGGTGTAGTATACTTTCAGAAGGAGCTGAAGTTTCACAAGCAGTTTATCTACTCACTTAGCGGTACGCTTGCGGATATGGGTGTGGCGATCTCAGCAGCGTTCTTCTTGAGGAGTGTCTGGGCGCTCGTCTTCGGGCTTTTGGCTGGGAACCTCGTCCGTCTGATAGTCTCGTATTTTGTTCACCCTTACCGGCCGAAACCGAACTTTAATCTTCAACAATTCAAAGATTTATCCGGTTTTGGCAGATGGGTTTTGGGTTCGAGCATACTTATTTTCTTAGTTACTCATGGAGATGACGCATTAGTAGGAAAAGTACTTGGTGTGACTGCTCTTGGCTTTTACCAGCTTGCTTATAGATTGTCCAACATGCCCGCCACCGAGATTACTCATGTCATTTCGCAGGTGACATTTCCGGCTTATTCAAAGCTACAAGATAATTTACCGAAATTAAGAGAGGCGTATCTAAAGGTTTTACAACTTACAGCATTCTTGTCTTTTCCCCTTGCAGGATTAATTTTTGTATTAACTCCCGATTTTACAATGATATTCTTGGGAGAAAAATGGATGTCGATAGTACCAGCGATGCAGGCATTGGTTTTCGCCGGCTTAGCAAGATCAATAGCTGCTACAACAGGACCGGTGTTCCTAGCGGTGGGAAAACCGAAAATAGAGACTCAATGGCAAATTGTTCGCCTTCTGATATTGGCTGCTTTGATATGGCCCTTAACCATAGTGTGGGGAATAGTAGGGAGTTCCATAGCTGTACTCTTAAGCATCTTAGTATCGACTTTTGGTTTTCTCTTTATGGTCCTGAAAATTACAAGGTCCAGGACGCTGCAATTTGCTAAGACCATAGCGTTTCCCTGGATAGGCGGAGCACTTTTGGTTATTTCGGTACTTGCTGTAAAAGCTATGAGCAATACCGTTGGAATGCAGCGTTTCCTTCTGCTGGCAACCATAGGTGGTTTAACCTATTTGATTGTGATTTACCTGTTAGATAGGTTTATGAATTATAGAATATGGGCAATTATAAGAGCGTTAGCCTAAGATGAAAAAGTTACTAAAGATACTACGCACAAAACTTAGGTATGACCAGAAAGCCGCTTGGGATAAAATTGCGTATTCGTATTTGAAAACTTGTAAGCCCATTTTAGATGTAGGGTGTGGGAAGGGCAGATTTATCTCTCAAGACCCTCAGAGGATAATAGGGATAGATTGGAACCCCGAATCATTGGAGCACTGCAAGCGTAGAGGTTATAGAGTTATTCAAGGAGATATTAGAGCCTTACCGTTTGAAGATGCATCAATCTCCGGCATTTACTGTTCACATGTTATTGAGCATTTTCCTCCTTCTGATGTCCACAAGATTCTTACCGAGTTTGATAGAGTGCTACGTGGCGAGGCCATTTTGGTGATTAGAAGCCCATTGCTCTGGAGCGGATTTTACTCTGATTTAACGCATGTCAGACCTTACAACCCTTCAGCGATTATCCATTACTTGACCCGTCCAGGCCAAAGGACATTAAAGCAGATCAGTTGCGACTATAAGGTTGTGCACCTAAAATGGAGATATAAACCTTTACGGGTTAAACTTGAGTACCTCGGTACCGTATTTAATAGTCTAAATCAATGGGGCTTTCCATGGCTTCAAAAAAACGGTTATATGCTGATTATGAGAAAAAATGAGTCAGGTGTGGCCATATCACTATAATAATTACGACTCGAAAGGTCGCTTTTGCAGCTACTGGCATCAGATCAATGAGGTACTTTCAGTCCCCTCAGAACAAATCCTCGAAGTCGGTGTCGGAAATGGATTTGTGTCTAGTTACCTTAAAAACAAAAGACTAAAGGTTATAACCTTAGACATCGACAAAAGACTAAATCCAGATGTAATAGGATCTGTTTTGGAACTTCCTTTCCCCGATGAATCTTTTGATGTAGTCACTTGCTGTGAAGTATTAGAACACTTAACATACGAGGATTTTAGGAAGGGACTTTCTGAGATATTCCGAGTTTCTAAGCTGCGCGCCATTTTATCTCTCCCAGATATAAGCAAAGCTTATCCTCTTCATGTGAATATCCCAAAGATCGGAGAGATTAAGAAACTCATTCCTTTGCCTGGAGTGAAAAAGCCTACGCGTAATTTGAATCATGGACACCATTTGGAACAAGGTGAATATGCTTATTCTGTACCACACTGCTGGGAAATAGGTGAAGCCGGTTATTCTTTGAGCAGGATAAGCAATGATATCGAAACTATTGGATTCAAGATTGCGAAAACATATAGGGTCTTTGAACAGCCCTATCATCGGTTCTTTGTGTTAGCGAAAGGCGAGTCACAGGGGAATGATTGAAAAGCTAACCTATTTGACTGAGCATCTTGAGATTCGGCCCCAGATGGGCCGGG
>Ga0307430_1002077_pt1 | contig 13707 bp, 14 predicted proteins | sample SalMarWE160130MG_FD_202159 | JGI IMG/M metagenome (GOLD analysis project Ga0307430, IMG submission 202159) | Salt marsh sediment microbial communities from the Plum Island Ecosystem LTER, Massachusetts, United States - WE1603-130 | ecosystem: Environmental > Aquatic > Marine > Intertidal zone >... | reverse complement strand
ATTATGCCGCTGACGGAGGTCAGGGATAGTAGCGGAGATGCGGTGACCATCGGCACGGGAAAACCGGGCGAGATTACCCGGCAATTAATGGCTGCCTATAAAGAGAGGGTGGAGCGGGAGACGGCAACCTAGTCTCTACCAGAATTCAATCTGGGATACGCGTTCGGTTTCCTTTACCTTTTTTCTTATCCTGTCGCGTACAACTTCATCTCTAATCGGCTCCACTTCCGATACGGACAGGCCGTCTTTATTCTTTTTGGAATGCCATTTCAGGATATAACCGGGCACGAGCGTGCTGTTGAAGTCGGCTGTCCCGCAGCATGAGGAATCGACCACAGCCTGGCTGAGGATATAGAGTACCTCCCGACCGTTGTACTTGAGTCTGACTTCTTTCCGGGGGGTGTAGTATCCGGCCGGTGCCTCGATATCACGGTTCAGTTCGAGGTGAGTGTATCCGGTCATAATAGTCGCTCCATTGCTAGGGGGAAGCAGCCGGTGCTTCAAGTCCCGTTGTCTCCGGCAGGCCGAGTATGAGGTTCATGTTCTGGACGGCCGCGCCGGAGGCTCCTTTGCCCAGGTTATCAAAGCGTGACGAAATTAAAATCCTTTCCTTACCGCCGAAGACGAATATGTCGAGATTATTCGTGCCGTTACAATCGGTAAAAGTCAGAGAGCCGTTTTTCAGGTAATCGTCCGGCGGATAGGGCATCACATTAATAAACCGCTCTCCGGCATAATAATCGTCCAGAACCGCCCGGATATCCGCGGCAGAAAGTGCCTTCTTCAGATGGCACGCTACCAGCGGGATGGAGATAATCTCACCGCTGTATACGTTGGTCACGGTGGGAGAGAAAACGGGCGGCCGGGCCAGGCCGGCAATTTTCGTCATTTCAGACAGGTGTTTGTGATTTAGTTCGAGTGAATACAGGCGGGGGTTTTTGACATAATCGGGCGCACCCTCGTTCTCGTAGTCGCCAATCATAGGCTTGCCGCCGCCGCTATAGCCGACAACGGCATGGCAGGTAACCGGGTATTCGGGAGCGACAATGCCTTTCGCTACAAGCGGATAGAGTATCGCAACAAACCCGGTGGCGTGGCAGCCGGGCACGGCAATCCTCTTGGATTTTTTAATCAGGGTTCTCTGTTCTTTCCTGAGTTCGGGGAGACCGTAGACCCACCCTTTTGTCACGCGGTGAGCGGTTGACCCGTCTATTACGCAGACCGAGCCGTTCTTAATCAGGCTGACAGATTCGCGCGCGGCGTCATCCGGCAGGCAAAGGAACACGATATCCGCTTCGTTTAACAGTTTGCTCTTGGTTTCAGGGTCCTTGCGTTTCTCTTCGGGTATCTCGATAATCTCAATATCTTTTCTCCCGCTTAACCGCTCACGTATTTTCAGGCCCGTGGTGCCGTGCTGGCCGTCAACAAACACCGTCTTTTTCATCCAGTTATCCTTTTCTTGAGTCCTTTTTATGTTTACCTGAGTTAGAGTATAGCACAGGCGTGGCCGAAATAGTACCGATAGCGGGGGATAGGAAGGGGCGCCTTCTTGTCCCCGAGTGTCTTTCAAGTGTAAAGAATTGATATTTTACGTTTAATAAAAATTCGTGTTTGTACGTGCGCGCCTCTTGACATGAGCGTAACAATAGTTTATTGTTTATAGCAAATAGCTTTGAAGGAAGGAGGATATCCATGCAAGCATATTGCGTGAAATGCCGTTCCAAGAAGGAAATGAAAGATCCTAAAGCCATTACAATGAAAAATGGTAAGCCGGCGACGCAGGGTGTATGCCCGACCTGCGGAACCAAAATGTTTAGAATCGGCAAAAAATAGAAGCCGGTATTTTAAAGGGATATATATATAGGGCTGGATATTTACTCATTCAGGAATATCCAGCCTTTTTTCTATGCTAGCGACGGACGGATTACTTAATCGAAACCGTTATTAAGTTACGTATTTCTTTACAAGGTCTTTGCTGTTGATTACGTTGAGTTTGTGGAAGATTAAAGAGAAGCGGTCTTCCAGTTCCCTCATTATCTTGCGGTGGTTCGAATCCGGCAGGTGCCATAATTCCTTTTTAAAATCGCCGAAGGCCTTCTTGCGTGTCTTGTAGAGGAACTGGTCTTCCGTTTCCCCGGACTTCTTCTCGTCCTTATATTGAGCGTTGAGGTGTTTGTGAATCGCCGCCAGCATGTCCGCCGGGAAATTGGGGCTGTCGTAAATCATGTTCTGGAAGCCGGTAGCCAGATGCACCTCCACCGTGTCAATCTGCGGGAACATATCGAAGGCATCGTCGGGTAGGGTAGAAGCGCCGTGCTGTACCGCCCCGCCCATGTCGTATTCCTCCCGGGCTACTTTAGAGAGCTCTCTCAGGGTATCAAAATCGATGCTGACCTCGGCAATCGAGCCATCGGGCAGGACGACGCCGCCGTGCGATGTTCCGGTCTGCACGCTGATTTTAGAGATTCCTTTAACGCCTTTGTCCAGCAGGCGGCGATAGCCGTCCATGTAAGCCTTGAGGTCTGCCGTGGTGCTGTTGCCTTTACCTATTTCGCCGATTTCACCGCCAATGGAGACGGTGGTTCCTTCCGGCTCGATTTCTCTAATAAATTTTGTCATCTCCGCCGTAATTTGCGAATTTCTTTCCTGCTGTTTTTCAAGTCCGGATTTGGTTAAATCAACGAGCGTAGAAGCGTCAATATCAATATTGTAGAAACCGGCATTGACGGACTGCCGTATCAGTTCCTTGATATCATTAAGCTCGTTTTCCGGATTTTCGCGGTACATTTTCCGCCTGGCCTGGAAGTGGTCACCCTGGATAAAGACCGGCCCCTTGAACCCTTCCCTGATGGCGGCTGCCAGAATGCAGGTAGCGTACTCCCCCGGGCTCTGTATGGTATAGCCCATTTCGGAGCGGGCTAACTCGAAGATGAAGGCGCCCACTGTGCCTTTCCTGGCTGCTCTGAAGACGGCTCTGGCGACGTGGTAGGTAATACCGCGAATATTAATAGCCGGTACGGTGATACCGGTATAAAGTCTTTTGCCGGAGGCTTCGTAAAGTCCTTGAATGCTGGCGGGGTAAATGCCCCGGCTGCGAGCCATCTCCCGGATGACGCGGTAGTGCTCCTCTTTCATCTGAGGGTCAGCCCCGAAGACGGCCAGTTCTATAAGGGTATCGATATTATTTTTGCTTTTTATGTGGCTGGATTCGTTTGACATCTTTCCTCTTACCATTATCTAAAATAGTGCGGCGGCCGTTATATCTATCGGTATCGTACTGGGTAGTGGCATCGACCAGGTTCAGCCTTCCATATATATGTTCCAGGGCACAGTATGAAATTTTACCGCTATGATAGCAGACCATATTGCCGTACTTTTTTTTCGCGACCAGGTCAATGGCGGCGATGCCGAAATATCTCCCCATTCTACGGTCGTAAGCGCAGGGGGCGCCGCCGCGCTGGAGGTGGCTCAGGATAACACTGCGTGTATCCAGCTTGGTGCCTTTTTCGATTTCCCGGGCGACGAATGCGCCGATGCCTCCGAGGGCTTTATGGCCGAAGCTGTCGACACCTTCCTTTTTTACGATCTCGGTGCCGCCTTTGGGCTTGGCTCCCTCGGCTACTACGATAATTTCATATCTTGTCCCCGACCTTCTTCCCTCCGAAACGAGTTCGTTCACCTTGTCCATAGAGAAGTCGCATTCCGGGATGAGGATAATATAAGCTCCGCAGGCTTCACCGCCTTCGAGGGCAAGCCAGCCGGCGGTACGGCCCATCGTTTCCACCACGAATATTCTCTTGTGGGAACCGGCTGTAGTTCTTAAACGGTCGACCTCTTCGACGATGACATTCAGGGCGGTTTCGTATCCCAGGGTGTAGTCCGTCTCGGGGAGGTCTTTATCAATCGTTTTGGGGATGCCGATAACGTTCACGCCTTCTCTGGACATCCGGGTGCCTATGGCGAGGGTTCCGTCGCCGCCGATAGCGATAACGGCTTCCAGTCCGAGTCTCTCGATGTTCTCTCTTACCAGTTTGGAACACTCATTTTTAGGGTCGTAGGGACTGAACCGTGAGGTACCCAGCATAGTCCCGCCGTACCTGTCCCAGGTCCTGACGGCGTCCGGGGTCAGGGGTGTGATATATCCGGCGGAGTCCCACGTGGCCGGGTCGACATTTGCCAGTCCCTTCCACCCGTCCCGTATGCCCATGACTTCGTAACGAACGCCCCGTTCCCATTCGAGTCGCTCGTCCATGGCTGTTTTAACCACCCATTTCAGGGCGGGATTAAGTCCGGCGCAGTCACCACCGCCGGTCAGCACACCGATTCTGCTCTTTTTCATATTATCTTTACTTATCAGTATAGCACTCTGTCAAAGAGAGTGGTAGAAAACACGTACGCTGTGCTTTATTTTTTCCTCTTGCTCATCTTGAACCACGGGTGGAAGCTGATGATGCAGTCTTTTGGCATGGAGTGGTGCTTGTCACTGTTCACGGCCATATCCATTGTATTGAGGTAATCGGCAATCCTGTCCGGCAGGAGAAAGTGCTCGCCGACGTATTTTTTAGCTCTCTGACCGAATGCCTCGGCGGCTTTGGTGTTTTTCAGCAAGTGTATCATCCTCTGTGCCGTTTTTTGCGGGGTCTCATAGAAGTAGCCGGTATCACCGTCTCTAATTTGCAGCGGGATAGCACCCACGTTAGCCGCAATCACCGGCTTGGCCTTCCAGAGCGCTTCCGTGATAACCAGTCCGAACCCCTCTCGGGTTGACGGTTGCATGATAACGTTTGCCGAACGCTGAAGTGCGTTGACTTCCTTCCAGTTTTCCAGGCGGTTGTCAAGCGATAAATGGAGTATATGGATATCTTCTTCGTTTTTGGTCCATTCGCGTAATTGGTCAAGAATTCGGCCGCCTTCGGGGTCGTCGGATGCCATGCCACCGGCCAGGATAAGCTGGCATTTCTGTTCTTTTCTTACATAGTGGAAAGCGGCAATAGTCCTGTCCAGCCCCTTCCACGGGTCGAACCTGCCTATCTGGGCGATAATGGGGACTTTTCTGTCTATTTCATATTTAGTTAGCACCTTGTCAATTTCCGCCTGGGTGAGTTCGCGGTTTTTCTCGGAGAGAGGGTCGATAAACGGCGGTATAATAAAGCTGGGTAGCGGCCAGCGCGTCACGACGTAGTGTGAGGCCGAAAATATGGCAGCATCGTACGGCTCTATCCAGTTGGTCATGAAGTCCCAGAGACCGGGATTGGCGTCCATGGGCGCTTCTTCAATATCGATGTGGCATCTCCAGAGCCAGGTCATACCTTCTTTCTTGAGGTGGCGGGCTAGGCCGAGGGGTTGCGGGTCGTTAACTATAACAATATCGGCATCATGGTCGATAATATCGCTGCGGGCGCAATCGGTAATGGTGCAGTAATAGGACCTTTCCATTTCCTGGGTGAAATTGCCTTTCATGCCCTGCAACAGGTTATGCAGGCCCTTGGTACATTCGAAGAACTCATCGTTGCCACTGATAACCTTCCATTCGGTCTCGACGCCGAGGTTGTTCTGGAAGGGGACGGAGCTGTAAAGCATTTCGGCGACGCCGCCGCCCTGTGCGGTGGCATTCAATTCCAGCACCCTTCGTCCTTTCAGGCGTTCGGCAGCCTGCTGTACCCTCTCTACTCTCTCATTCCCGATGATGGGCGCGTAGGCTTTGAGAGGCGGGGAGGAAAAGGGGCAGAGGTTAAGGCGCTTGCTGTAAATTACTCCGTGTGCAGATGGTGAAGCTGTTTGGGTTACCGGTGTCTCCTGAGTCTTCTTGCTTGTTTTCAACGCGTTATCTACCTTCCTTTTCGTATGTTGTATTTTGGCGTCTATGACCATGGGTTTGTCTCCTTTTTCTTGCTTAGTACTTTATCAAAATATTCGTAATAAGAGTACAGTGCGACCAGAATAATCTTGATAGTGCCATAATAAGTGAGTTGGCAGATACGGGCAAGGGGGTTTACACTTATAATGACTCAGGGATAGCAAGTAAAAGAAACGGATGTAAGCGCGTGCTGGTTGGTTATCAGATGATTGCCATTAAAATCTGGAGAAAATCCTCGGAGGTAATAACGATAAATTCTAGAAAATCAATATAAAATATTTCTCACGGTTGTAGCGGCGGATGCTCCGGGGCGGCTGGACTTATCCCGGAAAAGGGAGTAGAATTTTACAAGTGATGAAGGACTAAGCAATGGCAAATATATATCAGGATATAACGTCCTGTTTACGAGGTCGAAAATAAGAGCACTAGACTCGGCAGAGTTGGTGCTCTTTGAATTAAGGAGGTAACGATAATGCAGTCAAGTATTATTGGTAAGATCGAAAAAGCCAAGCGTTATGCTCAAGAAAAAGACCGGGTTACCTTCTGCGAACTGTCCGTGAAATTCCGCGGTGAGAACAACGATTATGATACCAGCTATAAAGACGGGAAGTGGCACTGCACCTGCAGTTTCTTCCCCAAGTGGGGGCTCTGCGTTCATACCATGGCCATGGAGAAAATTCTGGCCGATATGCTGCCGCCGGAGGCCCGCACGACACAGTATGATGTTTCCAGCCTTTCGACAGAAGGTTAACCGAAATACCGGAGGAGAGGCCCGTCTCACCGGTGGCAGCCTTCCTGGTTTCCGCCTGATATGGCGAAACCCTCTCTGGAGAAGGAATGGATTTTCTTGGAAAACTGGCGCAAGCCAGTGAGAAGAACCGTAGTTTATTATGTATCGGCCTTGACCCCGACCCTTCGCTGATGCCGGAGGGAGTAACAGGGGTTTTCCAGTTCAACAGGGCTATAATCGAGGCTACGGCCGACCTGGTATGTGCCTATAAGCCGAACATCGCCTTCTACGAGTCGATGGGCAGCGAAGGTCTGGACGCCCTGAGACGCACTAGGGACTACATACCCGTTGATATCCCGGTAATAGTGGATGCCAAACGCGGCGATATCGGAAATACAGCTAAAGCCTACGCATGGGGCCTTTTCGATTACTTTAACTTCGATGCCACTACGGCCAACCCTTACCTGGGGTTCGATTCACTTGAGCCTTTTATTCAGTATCGCGACCGTGGTGTTTTTATCCTCTGCCGCACTTCCAATGCCGGCGCCGTGGACTTTCAGTCGCTCTCGTGCGAGGCGGACGGTAGCCGTAAAATGCTCTTTGAAATCGTGGCCGAGAAGGTCAACGAGTGGAACACCCACGGCAACCTGGGGCTGGTAGTGGGGGCCACCTACCCCGAGGAGTTGAAGCTGATGAGGCAGAGGTATCCGGATATGCCGCTGCTGATACCGGGAGTCGGCGCGCAGGGTGGGGAGCTGGCGCAGGTGGTCAGCTACGGCGTGGATACCGGACGGCGGAGGACGATTATCAACTCGTCGCGCCAGATACTTTACGCCTCTAAAGGCGGTGACTTCGTTGCGGCCGCCAGGCGCGCTGCTGAGGAGCTAAGAGACCGGATTAATGACCTTTTATAATTCTGTATCTCTAAGGATAGCCTGGAATGGTACTGGAAATTAATCTCGGCGACGTGGTCAAACTCAAGAAGGTTCACCCCTGCGGCGGTAACGAGTGGCAGGTGGTAAGGCTGGGGGCGGACATTGGTATTAAATGCCTTAAGTGCAGACGACGCGTGCTTCTGGAGAGAAGTGTCTTCGAACGTAGAGTCAAAGAGATTGTCTCGCGCAACAAATAACAGCCTGCCGATTTACCCGAATGACTTATGGCAGCACTATTTACCGCTGATAGCTGGCTCCCCGGCAGTTTTATAGCCGCTTCCTTTTTCGTGTAAAATATCGGTGATAGTCTGGCTGAGGCTGTGCGCGCTCAGCGGCTTGATGAGGTATCTGGCGGCGCCCATGCGTAAGGTCTTCTTACGCTGTGTTGATTCGGCGATGGCCGTAAGCACGACCACGGGTATTTTTGAGAGCTCGGGATTACGCTTTATCTCCCGCAGTATCGACCAGCCATTGGGTCCGGGCAATCGTAAATCCAGCAGTACCAGAGCTACAGGATGCTCTTTGATTATTTTCATTCCCGCGTAGCCATCACTGGCTTTATATACCTGATAGCCTTCCAGTTCCAGCACGCGGGAAATAAAGTTCAGGATATCGGCTTCATCTTCAATTATCAATACTGTTTTGGGATTACGTTTCTTAACCATGGTCTTGACATACCCAGCATGCCTTTATAATAATACTACTGTGCGCCTTAAGTGTCAAGTATGTAGCCATATGGCAAATGACTGAGATTGATTTCACGGTTGTTCTGGCAGCAATAAGTCCATAATTGCCATGAAGCGTCTTATGAGGGGCCGGTTCTTATAACTTGCTTGTCAAGGAAGAGCGTGTAATGATATGCTATGATGGTTGATAGCGGGGTATTGCAGGGGATAGACATAATATAATCAGGCCTGCCAGCGTAGCTCAGTGGTAGAGCAGCGGTTTCGTAAACCGCTTGTCGTGGGTTCGACTCCCTCCGCTGGCTGTTTTCATTGAAGTTAAAAATGCTTCTTCAAAGATTTGCTTACCGGTGATTTTTCACTTTAGCTAACGGATAGCTAACCAACATTATCAACAGCTTCGTTTTTAGTCTTTTTGGTGAAGGTCTCGTCGAAACGTCCGGTGGCAGCAATTAATCTAGTTTAAAAAGAGGAAAATAGTGACGTCCTCCTCTTATGTAGAATAGGCTAACAGACTGTGAAGTGTCGAACCATCCAACAATTAGTCATTTTATGTGATATCAAGAAAAAGCTAATTTCCGGGTAATCCTCCGGGGGAAATTTGGATTGATTTAAATAGAAAAGCCTCCCAATACTGGGAGGCTTTAATCGTTATTTCCAAAAGATAAGATGAATCCTGCGTTAATTATACTGGCCATATAGTACGGTTTTTTATCTGCCTGGCTGATGCTGCAATCTGTGCCCGTATTTTACCGAAAACCGTGATGTTTCTGTGAGTCCCCGCCTGTCTATTGTGAACTGTCTGTGATTTCGCATGAGTAAAATGACACGTATTGACATATGTCTAACCATACTGGAATCGAGGTTTATCTATGCCGGTCGAAATTGATGGAAAGCACTACTACTGGACTCTAGAGGTATGCCGTAAAGCGCACCTCAGCCGGTCGACCCTTTTACGCTGGCTGAAAGGCGGCCTGGTTCAGGAGCCAATAAAAGACAGGAGAGGCTGGCGTATTTTCAGCGAAGAAGACCTGAAGAGAATCAGGACCGAGGTTGAGAAGACTCACGGGCGTAAAGAACTTAAACCGGCGAAAGCCGTTCCGGGAATATGCTAACGTTACGCATTTAAGGAGATTATCATGTTGAAATTGAAGCACAATTCGAGATTAATCACACTCGGCGTGCTGGCTCTGGTGCTTGCCCTTTCACTTTCAACCTCCCAACCGGTACGAGCCGACATCACCAACGGTGGTTTTGAGTCAGGGGATACCAGCGGCTGGACAGTGTCAACCGATACGTACACTGAGGTCACCGTCTCCTCCTCTGAGGTACACACCGGAAGCTACTCCGCCAGGCTGTCTGTATCGAAGCGGTGTAATGATGCCAGGATAGAGCGGACGCTGCCCAGCAACGCTACTAGCCTGTCTTTCTGGTCGAAATCGACGAATGCGGTTTCAAGTAGCTCGTTCTACGCCGTGATAACAGACCTCTCCGATGATGAAACGTATTTGGTAGTAAGCGAGACAACGGAAGAGTGGGGGTGGACCAAGACAACGTACGACCTGTCCGAGATGGCAGGGCACGAACTAAAAATTCGCTTTACCTTGGGAACATGGGGGCTCTGCGCAGAAGTGGTAGATGCAGAGATCTTTTTGGATGACATCTCTGTCAATGTTGTTGCCGCCCCCGAGGTGAGCGTGGAGGGCAACTCCACGGAGATTGCCGATGGGGACTCCTCGCCTTCCACCGGTGACCATACCGATTTCGGCAGCGCGGACATGGACTCCGGCACGGTGGTGCGTACCTTCACCATCAGGAATACCGGCTCGGCTAATTTGACCCTCAGCGGCACCCCGATGATTGCGGTAGGTGGAGATAACGCCGCCGATTTCACGGTCACTGCCAATGCAACCAGTCCGGTAGCTGCCACCACAGGTTCCACCACCTTCTAGGTGACCTTCAATCCCAGCGCCACCGGCACCAGGACAGCCGCCATATCCATCGCCAATGATGACAGCGATGAAGGCCCCTATAACTTCTTCATCCAGGGTACAGGAACGGCGGTATTAACGGTAAGCGGAATCACCGCTGATAATAAAGTACATGATGGCAACACTACTGCTACGCTTAATACAGGCAGTGCTTCACTGGTGGGAGTAGTCGGGAGTGACAATGTTACCTTAAATACTGGTAGTGCGGCGGGTGCTTTTGTCGATGCTAACGTCGGTACCGGCAAGACGGTGACCGTCTCCGGGCTGACTATCAGTGGAGATGATGTTGGTAATTACTCGCTTACCCAACCCACAACTACAGCCAACATCACAGCCAGTGCTGGTGGAGGTGGAGGTGGCGGAGGTGGGGCTGAACCAGAGCCGACGAATGATACGCAACAGGGAGACATACTTGCTACGTCCCCCGACGCAACGGGTACCGATACTAATGGTAACGAGTTGAATGTCACAGGCGGAGACATAACCGTTACTACTGACGAAGAGACTTTAACTGTAAATATCCCGGTAGCACTTGATGAAGGGGCAACACTGGATTCTTTCACTGACCCGAACGGAGTTACATTCGAAGGTAATACACTCGTAATTCCGAGTCAATCTGCAGAAAACGGGAGTCACAGGTTTCAAATAGTAGATGAAGAGAAAGCCCTCCAGTCAACTTTAACTATTAAAACAGGAGAGGCTACCGGCACCGGCAACAGTGCTGTAGCTGAAGTATTGTCAATCAACGCTGATGCAGAGTTCACAACCAGAGACTTTACATCAGAAGATTCCTCACTCGGTGAAGTAGCAAGCACGGTAACCCTCGATCTCAATACTCTGCCCGTAGATGCTGAGGTGAAGATAACTACCTCTCTGGAGCCGGATACGAAAGCCCAGAGTGCGTTCCAACTGTCCGCTGCTGCTGCTGGGGTGGGGGATGTTGATACTGCCTATGTGATTAATGTTACCAAAACAAACCTAGAGAATGGTACCGATATCAAGAGTGCCAACATAATCATGAAAGCAGGGGCTGAGTGGGTTGAGACACATGGCGGAGTGGATGAAATAAAGATATACCGTTTTGATCCGGAAACTGGGGAACAACAGATATTGGAGACTCACTTCCTTGGATATGATGAACAAGGACGCGACGTTTTCGAAGGCGTTTCGCCCAATGGTCTCTCTGTATTCGGGCTGGTTGGAAAGGTTAAGCAGCCTGCCAAGACTACTGTAAAGCAGCTCCCGGTAACTCCCGGACCAGTTGAGGAAGTTACTGAACCGGCAACATTTACCATAGACAATCTAAAAGTTACCCCAAGTCAGGTTATGAACGGTGAAGTAGTGACCATTACTGCTGATGTAGCCAACATTGGTGATGTAGAGAGAAGTTACACCGTAATCTTAAAGATAAACGGGATAGTAGAGACAGACAGGAAGGTTACTCTTGATGCTGGTTCTAGACAACAAATATCTTGTGGTATAACCAGAAATGTTGCTGGTACCTATACCGTAGATATTAATGGGCTTACCGGTTCATTTACAGTTAGGGTAGAGGAAGCACCAACAATCTCTCCACCGGCTATATCAGTATCTTCTCCACCAACTGCACCTTTCAATTGGCCTCTCATTGTTGGCATTATTGCCGGGGTAATAATAGTAGCAGGGCTAATTTTCTACCTTTCAGCAAGAAGGAAGACATGGAGAGAGGGATTGGGGAGGAAGATAAGACTTATATGGTCAAATATTAGGTAGAATCCTACCCAGATAGTGAAACGTGAATAACACCTCAGTAAACTGGGATGTATAATTACCATAGCCAAAAAGGCTTCTATCTTATAGTGAATTGAGTACTATTCTTTTCTTGTCTCGAATTAGATAATTTAATTAGAAGCAGGTAAGCACATGGCAAATAACAATGACTTAGAGGAACGTCTTTGGCAAGCAGCCGACCAATTATAGGCAAAATCTTCTCTTAGACCTTCCGAATATTCAGGGCCTGTGTTGGGGTTGATATTCCTACGGTATGCCGACCAACGTTTTACTGAAGCTCAAAAAGAACTTGAGGCAAAGACTGGTACTGGTCGCCGCCAGATCGGACCAACCGTCTACCATGCTCGGGGCGTACTTTATATACCTGAGGAAGCAACTAACCCTTCCCTTCCCTCGAGGGCTGGAGCACTTCTTCATAATGAAGGGGAATTAAGAGCTTAAATCAGGTGACATCCGCAAATATCTGCTCTCTTGCCGATTCTTTATATTCTTACTTGGTCTTAGCACCACATCCGGGACATGACTGGCACTTATTAAGCTGATTCTAAGACAAAAGTAACCCTTACTAAAGTGTGATAAATTTGTGAGTTCTCGGTTTGTCTTTGTGACAGTCTTGTGACGTTGTTTGCGTATGATATGTTTCATACGGTAAGAAATCTCCCAAATGCCACATAAGCTTCAAAATAATAAATTTGCCACAAATGAACATTTGGATAAGCTATCAGAGCAAATTAGAGCCGCTCAGTACCAAGATAAGGAGCCTGCGTGTCGGAGAATGGCCAGAATAGAAGATTTTACCGGTTCGTAGATTCAATAAGGCTATGCAAAAACGGATCAAGATTAAGGACATTGCTAGCTATTGTATGGTGAGCAAGACTACTGTACGAAGATGGATTGAAAGCGGGAAACTTCGAGCAATGAGGCTACCCAGTGGTCATTATCGCATCAACAGGGTGGATTACAGGAGCTTCCTTGAGACTTGTAACTTTCCCCTCAAGGAAGCAACCTTTGAGTCCAAATCTGAAAGAAAGGAGGAAGCTTAAAAATGGCAGTACAGACCTCGATGGCATCTTCGGGACTGGCTGAGGTACTGGACCGGATACTGGACAAGGGCATCGTCATCGATGCCTGGGTAAGGGTTTCCCTGCTTGGCCTGGAAGTCCTCACCGTTGAAGCCAGGGTAGTCATAGCCGGTGTCGAGACCTACCTGAAGTATGCTGAAGCAATTGGCCTTACGGCTCCAGCCGCCTAAAAATCAAGGGGACGATATTGCCAGGGTACCCTTGGCTAATAAGCGCACCTTGCCAAAGTCTCTCCCCTGACTTACTGAGGATGAAATTATGGAACCAGTTTTAGATCTTATCACCTCCTACGAAAGCAGAATCGCTACGGTTGAAGAACTGATGACAACGGCGTATCAGGCTACGGAGACCTCCGACGGGAGTTTCGATATTTTAGATGAAGAGAGGGAAAGACTAAAGACTGGATTACAGAAAACACTCGCGAAGAACTGCTCTTTACGAAGGAAGGACTTTAACCGCTTGTTGGAACGGTTACTTTCTGACTCTACTAAGAGCAGGGAAGCAATTGAGGAAGAGCGAAGCCGGGTTAGAGAAAAGGTTAAGGAATACCTGGACGAGCAAAAGCAACTGGCAAATTCCCTGCGACAGCAGTTAGTCGAATTAACCCAGGAAAAGATGGATAAGGGTTGCCTCGATGCGGTTATAGGTAAAATCAAAGC
>Ga0307430_1002075_pt1 | contig 13713 bp, 11 predicted proteins | sample SalMarWE160130MG_FD_202159 | JGI IMG/M metagenome (GOLD analysis project Ga0307430, IMG submission 202159) | Salt marsh sediment microbial communities from the Plum Island Ecosystem LTER, Massachusetts, United States - WE1603-130 | ecosystem: Environmental > Aquatic > Marine > Intertidal zone >... | reverse complement strand
GCGGAGAGAGGCCTTTATCGTGGAGATCTCGTCAGAGGCGCTCGTGACGGCAGGATAGGATTTGACGTCCTTCTCCGGATTGCTAGAATAGGAGTATCTCTTTAAGAAGGAAGGAAGTGAGGGGATGAGACAAAATTGTGGCGTGCGGGCTGCAATGGTGTGATTCTTAGGATGGCCTACTTGGCCTGCGATCAGGTAAGCTCCTCTTTGTATGCGCAGAGAACGGGTATTTAACTCCCATCTTGCAGGGAGGAAGGCTATTGACGCAACGATCAGAAATTGACTTCATGAACCCTCAATGATACGATAGACAAGAGGCGATATGCATCGATGACTGGTATGAGCAGCAGTCAGCATGAGAGAAGAGACATGAAAAGGCCGGGAATAAGTGTCCCGTTCTGCTTGATTATCCTGCTTCTGCTTACGCAACTCATCTCCCTGGCTTTTACCAGCTACGCTGCTGGGAACGAAGAAATGCGGCTTGCGATCTTTCAATTTCGAGACACCCAATGTGCTGATCCTCACAAGGCAGGCGACCTCGGAATCGCGATACGGAATAAGCTTGAGAGATATTACCGTGACCATCTGCCTGATATCCCCATCAAAAGCAAGGAAGTCGTTACGGAAATCCTTGATCAAAAAGGACTCGATGAACTCGGGATCATCAATGCGGACTTCTTGGCAGAGCTGGGAGACATCGAGAGCTTCACCCACTTCTGGTCCGGAACTTATGCAAGGCGAGGACTCACTATCGACGTTGAAGCCCAATTGTGGTCGTTGGAAAGTGCCTCAATGGTCTCCGTTGCGCACGTCGAGCTGCCTTGGTTTGATCCAACGTGGTACAATGCTGTCGAAGCGTTGGTCTGTAACCTCTTTCGTGACATCTACTTCAGAACAGTGGGAGAGGAGCTCGAAAAAAAGTGTCCAATAATCATACCGCTGTTTGAGCTGCGCGGGAGTGCTCACGCCGCACTGGCAAGCATCCGAATGGGGGCGGTGAACAACATCATTAGAGAGGCCGTGGAATTACATGGCATCACTATGAAAGAGCTAAGATGGGCCCCTGAGCTGGATGTGCGTGTAGGGTTCGCCCTCGTGCCCGAATTTGAGATTCTTGGAGACATCAAATACATGCAGGCCACGAGCAATGCCGGAGGATCAGCAAATGTCACTCTAGACGTTAGTTCCATCACCTTCTTGACCGGCCTTGCCTATCACTGGAAACCTCCGCCGTTCCCAGATGTAACGATGATCGTCGAAGCAAAGGCAGGATGGAGTACTGGGAATCTGGAAAAACGTGATCAATTCGGAAAGCTGGATTGTCCAGCGCGTATCGCGACAGATGGCGTTGCCTTTGAGATCTCTGTCAGTCTTTCGATGCCTTTGTCTTGGATGCCTGCTTGGTCGATGCAGGGGGTGGTCGGTTTTCGGAGCATGGGGCTGCCAGCTACGTCTGGTGGCAAGGTTCGTACATTGGACTTCAGCGGTTTCAATCTTGGGATCGCTCTTACGTGCAGCTTTGGGGGGAGAATATAAGGTGAGACATTCGAAACAACGGCGTGGGAAATCGGGCATGTTGTTGGCTGTTGTGGCTTGCGGAGTGGCTCTGGGCTTTTTCGTGGTGCTTTCTGGCTGCGATCTGTTCCCGTGCAATCATCCTCCTCTCACGAATTTTGAGGTATCCGAAAAGCCGCGTCCACGCGTTGAAGTTGTATTTACAAATACATCGACTGATCCAAATGGGTTCAACGATTTGAGGGAGTTCTTCTGGGAGTTCGGAGATGGTTTAACCGCTGACACCATGAACGCGAGCCACGTTTACCGATCTGCAGATGACTATACCGTGAAGCTCACAGTTTATGATACAGCAGGCAATGCAGATACTTGTCAGAAAGATGTTCATTGTATTAGTGATGTCTTTGCCGAGCCGGAAACAGAAGACGAAGCCGTTGGGAAATGCTGGGACTGGGTGAAGGCCAGGCTGGTGATTCCTGAAAGGTGCTGGTATAAGTACGATGAAACTCTGCAAGCTTGGGTAGTCTGCTATCCGAAGTTCCAAGCTCCAGATGGTCACTGGTACATAGTGGCAGAAAATGTCTTAGGGATAATTCCTGTACGTTTTGTGGAAGATCTGAGTCAACCAATTGTGCTGGAGGTGTCTTGGAAACTCAAAACATCAGTGGGAACACTTCTGTACCAGTATGACTATCCGCTGATTTACATCAGAGATCCTTCACAAACAACCGGGGTTGACGCTGCATGGGACCTGTGGGAACAAGGCGCAAACGGGAGAAGAGTGGTGCTTTCTGAAGGTACGTACGAAGTGTACTTGGAGATCAAAGAGACGAACACCCATGACATCTTTGTATGGTATTTTCCGTTTGTTGTTCAATGGGGGTGTTGAAAAGATGCGCATTCTGGTGCATGCACACGTTTCGGAGCGACCTGGCAAACGATTCAGTTGGACCGCTTATTTTCTGGTCCTGCTGTGCGTTCTTCCCACTATCTCTGGATGTCTCAACCCAACCCAAAATGAGGTTAACCCTCCGTGTCCCATCTTCGTACTCCCAGATAGGAAGGATGAGGCTATGGGATCGCGTATCATTTGGAACGAAACCGAGGGTAGATACGAGATACCAGAGTTCTACCGGTATGAGTACTCGGAGTCAGAGCAAGCGTGGGTGGTTTCCAAGGTGGCTCATCCCATATTTGGCTGGGCTCACCAGAATGTCATTGGCTTAGTCCCTATACGGTTTGTGGAGGGATTAATGCAACCTTTGGATTTCGCGCTCTCGTGGGAGCTCATGACAGGAACAGGAGAGACCCTGTACCAGTACACATACCCTACAAATTTCAATGTGGACGATCCTTCTCAAGTAACGGGTGTTGATGCAGTATGGGATCTTTGGCACCAGGTAGAGGAAGGTGTGGTGTTGCCTGAAGGGCGCTACAAGACGCGGCTCACAATCGAGGAGGAGAGCAGTGGAGAGATACTCATGTGGTATTTCCACTTCATCGTAGTGAGGTGACGAAATCTTGAAAAAAGGAATGACGAGCATTCACTTCGGAAGGTTTACCGGATCGGTAGGCTTATTACTTGTAGCGTGTCTTGTTGCCCTTTTGGAAGGGTGCATCCCCCCCCCTCCTCCGGACGTTGGCTTCGAGGTCATATACTCTGATCCATGTATGGCGAGTGACGTCTCCTCTCGTGCTTGCATCAACCAACTGGTGTTTTTCCACGCGGAGCTAGCCAACGGTTCAGGTCAATCGGAGGAACTTCTATCATGGGAGTGGCAGTTCGGCGACGGTGGGACAGCATCAGGCAAGGAAGTGTGGCACCAATACCGTAGTATCCCTGAGAACGGCGAGTGGCGCGTCAATCTAACAGCGACCGACCCGCAGGGAAATAGAGGTTTTCACACGGACGTAGTTAAAATGCAAGAACCTTTAGTGGGGTACTGCATCGAAGAAGCTGGAACGAGGTGCAACGACGTGGACCAATCACGTCCGGAGATTCCTGACGGATGTGAGATGCGGTTTCACCAACAGGATGTTTATACCGGCTGGTGGGAAGCTCCGACTAGCGTACCTTTCTTCCTTTTGGCAAAGCTCCATATTCTCCCATCCGAGGTGAAGCGAGTGGAGTGCTGTTGGACTATATATTTCCGTGGGTCCAACAAAGAGGGTCAGTCTGATCTCGTGGAGAATTTTCTAAAACGAGATGCACGGCTCGTGCAACATGACCATCCCTATTGCGTTGGATTCGCTTTGGAAATCGATCCTGAGGAGATCATGCCAGAGCACGGGTGGTATGAGGTCTTTGCCAGGATGACCTCCCCGACCTCAGCGGAGCGAGATTTCATCAGTTTCTTGCTTTGCGTTGGTGGGGTAGAACCCCTTTAACCACGGAGGAATGGAGAAGCAGTCTTTCAAGGAGGTTGAAATGCGAAAAAGATTGATCCTAGCATTGCTGGTTGCGTTTGCTAGCGTGAGTTTGTTGGCTGTGGGCCAAGTGACTGTGTGGACCGAGACGCATGTCACGGAAACAAAGCAAGATGCGGTGATCGACTGGACAGAGGGATGGATCTTGGCGACAGGCATGGCGATACCTCCGCCTGATTCTATATCTGAAGCTCACGGGAAGCTCAACGCACGGGAAGGAGCGATTCACGTGGCTCGTCAGAGACTTGCAGAGATTATCAAAGGGGTCAACATCCTGGCTGTCGCCAGCGTGCGGGATCTGATCCTTGAAGAGGCAGTCCTAGAAGTGATAGTCGAAGCTGAGGCAGTTAAGGGTCAGATCGTGCCAGCGCTGGAGGAGTGGATCGTTCCCAAGAAGCGTTTTCTCTTCTTCTTCTGGCGAGAAGGAGACTGGAAAGAAGGAGAGTACCATGTAACGATCCAATACAACTTCCTCCGCGAACTTCCTCTGACAATGGCTCCGTACGCTATCGAGCCAACCGAACGCCCCAGCCCCGAGGACTTCGAAACAACCCCGTTCAGCGGCCTTGTCATCAATGCGTTGGGGACACCGCTTCGAACGGCCGTCCTCCTACGGCTTGTGGACCCCGATGAAAAGGAGGTTGCCGTGATCCGAGGACCCGGGTACGCGCCATCGGTGGGCTATCAACTATCCTTGGGCCAGATCTCCGTAGACCGAGCCGAAAGGGATCCGCGTGTTGGAGAGCACCCTCTAACGGTGCAAGTCCAGGGGATCGCCGAAGACGGACATTCCCTCGTCATCTCGCAGACGAGTGCAGATCTCATTCGGCAGATGGTGGCTACGTCCGACATCCTGGAGGCTTACAGCAATAACGTTGTCGTTGTGGTCAGCGAGATACGCAGGTGAATAGGCAAAGTTAGGAAAATTGGGGAGGCTGCGCCTGATGAGGATGTCAACTGCTAGAAAGTTTGGGACTGTTTCTCTCTTCAGCTTGTTGCTCGTCTTGGCATTCTCCTTGCTCTCCGCCGCAAGTGTGCTAGTATCCGCCGTAGGGGTGGCAGCACTCTCGGAGGTTGATCCTGGCAGGATGCGGGATGAGGCCATCCGTGACGCCTGGCGCAGAGCAGCCGAACAAGGTGCAGGTGTCTTCCTCCATGCCGAAGCGCGGGTAGAGAAGCTCATTCTGGTCTCGTCAGCTGTTTCGACTCGCGTTGATGCGATCATTGTCGACTATGACGTCGTCCGAGAGTGGGAAGACGGGGTCCTCTACCGGGTCGAGATCCTGGCCGAGGTGGATACCTTCGAACTTGGGCATGTTCTGGAGGGTCTTGGTTTCGAGATCGAGGCGATTGGGAATCCGCGTACAGTCGTTCGCATCCAAGAGGAGCGACTGGGCGAGTCACAGACTCTTTCCGTGGCGGAAGCCCTCGTTCGGCAAGCGCTTGAAGAACGGGGTTTCGCAGTGGTTGAACCGAACGAGGCGTCAGGGTGTTCTTACTCTGCGTTGGAGGCGACTAGCCCCGAAGCGGCTCTCGAACTAGCCCAAGCATTCGATGCGGACGTATCGATCATGGGAAACGCCATAGCAGAGCCGCTCGGCTGCGCTGAACTAGGGATGTTCACGTGGTGCAATGCGATAGGGGTTGTTGATCTACAAGCGTATCTCCGCAGCACAGGAGACGAGTTGGGATCGGTTCTTGCAAAGGCGAAAGCCCCCAAGGCCCGAACGAGCATGGAGGCAACTTCTATCGACGCTATTGAAGCGGCCGTTTCCAAGGCATTGCCAAAACTCCTCTTCGAAATCATTGCCAAGCTGAACATGGTCAACGGAAGCGGTCTTCGGGCAGTCCGCCTGATAATTGAGGGGCTCAGCAGCTTTCAGGATGCGTTGCATGTTGAGTCCGCTCTTGGCACGCTCCGGGAGGCCGTCTCAGTCAATCTGCTACAATACGGCGAAACGCTCACGGCATATGACGTCAAATACATGGGGCCGACCGACGCCTTGGCCGGCGAATTGGAGTCCGACGACTTCGCGGACATGCTGAAGGCCTATTTTGGCCAGCGGCTGTCTCTTGCGGTGACAGCTTTCGACTTCGCGTCGATCCATGCGAAGCTCAGTCGATGAAAGGAGGGAAGGCACCTTGGATCAAGCAAAGCGAGTGATGCTTGCTGTATTGGCAGCGGGAATCCTGTTGAGCCTTGCCGCTATGGCCGACGAGATAATACTGACGGATGACTCGAAGATCTACGGAACGGTGACACGAGTCGTTCCTGGCAAATCTGTTGAGCTTCTTCGTATCGATTCAGAGAAGGGGATCGCCCGTCTCGATGACTACCCACTGTCGGGAGTGAAGGAAATCGTCGTTCTTGATCTGTCCCGCGTTCCTGCGACGCTGGAACTACGTTCGGGGGATCTCTTCCGCGGCACACTGATCGGGTCTCCGCTAGAATCGATGATCGATTTTCGTGGTCAATCCGGCACCACTTACACCTTCGCCTCCGATTCCGTTCGGGAGGTTCGCCTCGAGCTTCGTCCACCATCTGAGGAAGAAGAAACACTGAAGCCTGGATTCGGGCTAGGGCTTTCTATCGCACCAAACGCTGTCGGCGTGACACGGGATGCCCTCGCCTGGTTCAACGAAGACTGGATGCTGCTCGCGGCGCTTGGCATGCATTGGATGTGGAGCGGAAGCAGTCCTCTCGGAATCGGAGTGAGCAGTGATCTGACGTACCTGAGAAAGTTGGGCGGCTTCTACATTGGAATTGGCACAGGAGTTTTCTTCAATATGACGGAGGTCGCCTGGGCACCGACGGTGAACGTTCGCGTGCTCATTCCCTTCTCATGGGAGGATTGGCAGACGACACTCTCCGTAGGTTTCACATTCCGCATGTAGAGGTATTAACGGAGATAGGATTCGGGGTCACCATCGCGCGCATAAATGGGGCTTGTTCACGGACGAGGAAACTTCTAAGAAGGAGGAGGCATATCGACAATGTCCCGAATCGGATTCGGAATGACTCTCGGTGAGATGTTCGGCGAAGCGATACGACTCATAGCACAGCATCCAATTATCCTGGTTCCCGCCGTACTTCCTTCATTGTGGGCTCTCGTTGCAGCTCTCGTATGGTTGATCGGTCCTATGATGGCTGTGATCACCGGTGACTACGTCGCCGGATCAGCAATTTCCATCGCAGGGCTTGTTGTCGGTGCTTTGATCTACGAGTTCCTGTTCATTACGAGTCAAGCCGTGACAGTGGCACTTGTTCGGAACGCTCACGAAGGGGGATACGCTTCTCTTTCCGAGGCTCTGGAAGATACGATATCCTGTCTTCCTGCTCTGCTCCTGGCTACTCTCTTGTCTGGGCTAATCATTTCCTTTGGATGTCTCTTCTTAGTTCTGCCCGGTTTAATCCTCGCGTTTCTCTTGTTGTACGTGACACAAGCAATCATCGTTGATGAAGAAAGTGCGACGGGAGCGATTACCGCAAGCTTCCATACCGCCGCTGCAGCCATAGGAGAAACGTTCGGAGTAGTATTTGTAGGAAGCGTGGTCAACGTCATTAGCATCCTGCTGCTAATCGTGATTCCATGGTTTGGCTGGATACTGTTGATACCCACTACTGTATACTTCACAACCGTCTTCACGCTGTTGTATCTTGAGAGGAGCTAGCCAGATGATCCAGTCGCAGCGGTTAGAGAGAACAGGACCGCGCTGCCCTCTATGGAACGTCAGATCAAAGGAAGTCCTACACATGCGCCAAGGTGAACGCACAGCAACCCGACTGAGGGGGAAAAGGAGAACACGATGAAGAAACTGCGAATCGCCTTCTCGAAGAAGGAAAAGGGTGAGCAACTCCTAGGTAAACTTGAGGAGTTGAAGGAAAAGGGCGAGGTTGAAGACGAGCAATACGAGAAGAAGAAGGAGGACTACGCACGGCTCGTGGAAGAAGGACAACTCGAGCTTGAGGCCATCAAGGATGGGCTATCGAGCAAACTCGAGGCGCTGAAACGCGAGTTGGAGAGCTACCCTGACAGCCTTAAGGATTTGAAACTCGAAAGCAAGGTAGGAGAGATCTCAGCATCGAGATACATGCGTCAGGAGCAACGGATCAGGCGCAAGGTCCAAAAGCTACGGCAAGAAATCAGCGACACCGAACTGCTGCTCAAGGCCGAGACCGCCAACGAGGTCGGTGGGTTCATTGACGTGCCCGTCGAACGTAGATCAAGACGGCCCAGATGGCTCTAGGCATGTTCGCTCGGCAGTTAGCAGCTGAACCACACGGCAAGCAGCGGTCGGCGTGCGGCAGCTAGTCCGAGACGTAGTGATGCGACGCTTGAGGAAACCATTGAGCCTAGGGAAGTGATAGGATGAGAAAGTTACGGATAGCGCTATCCAAGAAGGAGAAGGCAGAGCAGCTCCTATCGAAGCTCGAGAAACTGCAGGAAAGAGACGAAGTGGATGCTGCTCACTATGAAGCATTGGAAGAGGAATATACGGCCCTACTCGACGAAGGCAAAGCGGAGTTCAAGAAGATCACAGAGAAGTTGAGCGAACGCCTCGCCAAGCGCCGAGATCATCTAGGTGCGTATGCCCAGGAGCAAGCGGATTTGGAGGTTCGAATCAAGGTCGGCGAGCTCTCCGAGAAAAAGAACCGGGGGCGGCTCAAGAAACTCCGAAAACGGGTCAGGCGACTTGAGAAGCAGGTTGAAGAGCTCGAAACGCTCGTCAATGCAACCTCGTCGAAGGAACTCGGCGGATTCGTCGACATCCCGCTGAAGCACACGAAAGCGGGGAGGGCGTGAAGGACATCCTTGTGGGCACCAAGCGTGGAATGAAGAGAGACGGTTCCCGCGAACTGCGAACACTTGCTCTGTTGGCTCTTTCCTTGATCGCATGCGTGGCTGTGGCCCGGGCCCAGGCGACACCGCCTCTGCAAGCGACACTACTCAGTCTTGATCATCAGCATTTCCCCTTCATCTATCTAAGCGTCTCCATTCGCCGCGGGGAGGAGGGCGTCTTGGCACTATCAGAGACGAGTTTCGAACTGACTGAGAACGACATCTCACAGACGGGGAACAACAGCTTCGAAGTCGTGCCGCCTGCAACCGGTGGAGGAGTGAGAGTAGTGGATGTCGTGTTCCTCATGGACAACAGCGGCAGCATGGGAGATGAGCAGGATGCTGTGCGTGAGCACGTGTCGGCGTTTGTTGATGACCTGGCAGCAAGCGGCGTTGACTATCAACTCGGGCTATGTAGGTTCGGCGCTCGTGAGGACGGGGGCGCTCCGATTCTCGAAGATGCAGGCGCCTTGACTTCAGATGTGCATTACTTCAAGGATGCCCTCTGGAGTCGAAACCGCACGCAAGGCGGATTCGAACCAGGCTGGGATGCTCTCTTCGAAGCAGCTAGAGGCTTTGCCTTCCGCAAGGGGGCTCAGAAAGTGTTCATCCTGATTACCGACGAAACACCGACAGACAATCAGAACATAGGTGACCACACACAGAAAGAGGCAATCGAGGCACTGAGGGCCCTCTACGTCACAGCATTCGCGTTGATCGAACTCTCAGATGATCACGCAGTCACTGACTACGGAGTCGTCTCCGAGCGAACGAACGGAGACTACTACGATGTACTGGAGCCGTTGGGTGGCATACTCGAGTTCATCTCGACACAGATTCCCAACAACTACCGGATCACCTATCGATCCTCTCGTCCTGTCCCCGACGGCACTCCACGTGAGGTTATCGTTACGGTAACAGATCAGGGCGAAGAAGCGACATGCAGGGGAGTCTACACCCCTGGCTCCGCTCCGCAGATCCAGAGAACCACAGCAACACTGGATCTCCACAATCGACCATGGGCTGAAGGAACCTCACTCACCATCAGCGCAGAGATCAAGGACGCTGTCCCACCGTATGTCCAGAGCACCCTGCTGTTCACCCGCACAACCGGCGAACCGACGTACGTCTCTGAACCAATGTCGCGCACGTCCGATGTCTGGACAGGAACCATAGGTAGAAACACGGCCAAGCCCCCAGGGATCGACTACTACATTCAGGCGACGGACGGACAAACCACTGTCACAAGCCCTTCGCTTGAGCCGCGAACCTACCCTCACCAGCTGGCGATCTTGCCCAACGTGGCACCCGCGATAACTCATTCCGCCCCGGCCGGCGCCGTTGCCAATACCCCGCTGCCGATCGTCGCACAAGTGGTCGATAGCACCAATACCGTCGCGTCTGCAAGGCTCCATTACAGAGCAATCGGGCAGCTCACCTTCCAGAGCTCCGGCGAGATGGAGAAGATCCCCCCCAACACGTACCAAGAGACGATTCCCGGTGACGCCGTAGGGAACAGCGGAGTTGAGTACTACATCTTCGCGCAAGACGACCTCGGCACAGGAAGCTACAGCGGCACTCCGGATGATCCCCACAGGATCTTACTGTCATCGACCAGTACGGCCATCTGGATGACCAAACCTGTTGACGGGGAAGTGGTTGTTGGAGACTACAAGTTGAGTGCCGAGACCAATACGAATCAAGAAGTACTCAACGTCGAGTTCCAGTTTCTGCACCCCGGGACAGGAACGTGGGCAGACATCGGAATGGCTTCCTTGGAACCCTACCAGGTAGGACCCTTCTCCTATTCTCAAGACGATGTCGGCACATCGCGAACGGCCAGAGCCGTTGCACTTCTGGATGACGGAACAACGGTCAGTTCCGAAGCCGTTACGTTCCATTATGAGTTCGGTCCTGGCACTGCGGAGATCCTATTTGACACGAGTCTCAACTCCGGCAAGCGCATGGCGGTCGTCGCCGGTTCGACAAGCAGCAGCGCGCCCGAGTTCTACGAGTTCCTGATTGGTCCCGACGTCCAAGCCCTTGAGTTCTACGTCCTGCGAGACGAGTCAGACCCCGCTCTGGTCAAGGTCTACAACCCGAACAACGAGAAGGTGATCGACTGCTTCGGAGGGAAAGTCGGGTACTACATGCCCTCGGCTCGCGCACTCGAAGCATATCGCGACGCGTACCACTGCTTCACCCGGGACTCCTGGGAGTACATCATCAATGGGAAGTCAGAAACCAATCCGGCCGGCGACCTCTCTTCGGGTCGCTGGAGTATTGCCGTTGAGGGCGGGCGGTTTCGTATCTTGATCTTGGCGACGCCACAAGCTGAACCGGGCAGCAACACGAGGATCAGGCCGATCAGTGCGTACTGCACCAAGTACGAAGGGGACGGGGATTACGTGCAGTTCTATCCGTTCAGCGGCGTCATTAGTGTCACTGCTCCCGAACTCAACCCCATAAGACGGAAGCAGCCGATACCGGTGTGGGTGGACGTCATCCCTGATTTCGGGCCAACTGGCCCATTGCCGATGACAGCCCGCGTGCCAATGGGCGTCTATGATCCGATGGTTTGCTTCTGGGTGGACCTATCAAAAGGTGATATCCCCAAGGGCGAATTCAAAGCCGCCGCACCATCAGCTCCATTCTCGCTCGAAGACGTCGGGAAGCTCGTGTTCATGCAGGTGATCAAGTATCTTGCCAAGCCACCCCCCGTTGCGTCTCTGATGCTGACCATGGTGGATGCCATGGTGGGGATTCTCGCCAAGGGCCGCTACGAGGTGTCTGCCTACGGGGAAGTGCTGTTCTTCGAATCCGGATCGCAGTTCGCGGAGATACTCGTGCGATTTCGCCCTCTTGTGGACGGGGTGACGGGATGCAAGGGGTACATCCAGGAACACAGCTTCCTCCTTTCGTTCGATGTCGGCGAGGACACGTTCGCCGACGATCTGATCGCTCGTCAGTACATGCCCAACATCTACCAGTTGCGATGTGACGCGGAAGAGCCGAAGCGCAATGATGTCGTCAAGGTCGGCTACCAAGTCGAGGGAACCGGCGAACTGAGCAAGATCAACTACAACATTGTCTTCCGAGATGAGGACGAACCGAACTTCGATGAGCAGTACGACTGGCTAAGGCACGCGCTATACAAGAGAACTCAGGACATCGAGGGATTTACCCTAACCGTCAACAACCGCACGGGAGAGGTTGAGGGGATCGAGTTCGACAAGACGTGGTACAACGGATGGACCTACTACGACGATAAGATCATCTTTCATGCACTGCCGATCACGAGCGAAATATGCGGCGCCAGCAAGACCTTCACCGGTACCGCCGGTTTCACCGAGACCGATGGTCACATCAACCTCTACGTGGGAACCTGGAACCACCTGTTCTCCGACACCTCCGATGTCGGGAGCGATGCGCCTTGTAGTGACTGGGTGCTCGCGGCCAGCGCTGCCATGGACGACGCGCGGTTCACCAACAAGAGCAGAGAGTGGCTGGACGCGGAGTGTCGCAGCAATGTCCTGACAACAGCGTGGGATCAGGCTGTGGAATTCGTAGGAAGCATCGCACAGAACGCACTTGTAGAGATCGGCGAGTTCGCTGTGTCCCCAAGCTGGAATCGACTGAACACGACACTGAGTTGGCCTGGAAGCAAGCTTGATCTCATCTTGATCGATCCCGAAGGTCAAGCAGTGGAAGAAGGCTACCCGGGGGCGGAGTTCGATGACTATCCAGGCCTTGTGATTGCCACCATCTCCAGTCCGATCGAGGGCACCTGGAAAGCTCGAGCATTCGGGCGGGATGTCCCGGACGGAAAAACCGAATACGTCGCAGTATTCGCTGCCGAGGAGGGAACGCAAGAGCCCGTGGAACCTCCCCCCGAAGAGCCTGGGCTGGGCATGCTACAAATCCGCTCGAATGGCCCTATCGATATCGCTCTCAGGGACCCGGAGGGGCGCGTTATAAGTAAGGAATTCCCTGCCGTTGAGGGTATCGAGTATGTGGAACGCTTCAATGGCGCCGTCGGTTCCAATGTCGATGAGATCACGATCCCGAAACGAATGGTCGGCGACTACCAGATCCGCGTCATGCCGGAGCCTGGGGCAGAGCGACTTCAGCGCTTCGACCTGTTCGTTACCGACGGCTTCGACACGGTGACACTCGCAAAGCGGAAGTTCATCATCCATGTTCCCAAAGAACCCTACGTCATCCGCTGCACCGAAACGAGCTTCTTCGACGCCACTGGCCTACCCGAACCGCAACCGAACGAGGAACCAAACCCCAGTCGAGCGCTTTCAACAATCATCCTAGTTCTGATCACAGTCGGGGGCATTGTGGTTGTCGGTGGAATCGCTGGTCTGATCTACTTCCTGCGGTCTCACTACTACATCTAAGCCCCTCGCCTCTCTCCAACGGATGTTCCCCCGCCCAAAATAAAAAAGCCGTTTCTAATCAGGGTTTGCACGTTTTTAGAGCTGCATTGTGCCCACTAAAGATCAACAAATACTCCTTGGTTTTTGTCTCAGCAAGTTGTACTATGTAGTCACTGTGGACATCGATACTTCAAGCCACGAAAGCGGTCTTGTTTGAAGTGTTCGCTAGTAGAATAAAGGCAAGCGTGCCCACTAAGAGGAAGCTGTCAGCTCAGCGTAAAACTGGCAACAGATGAGGGTTTGCGCCTGCGTGACCCAATCTCAACGCAAGGGAACATCCGCTCCAAATACTGAAGAACAAACTAGCCTGAAGTTCCTGGCCTCAAAGTGACAGAAGTTTAGTTGAGATGGGGGGTTGAGTGATAATCGTAGTACAGCATTCTGTCTACACCACGATGGTGTCGAGTAACTCCAGTGCCCGCTTCTGCTTGGCATTGGGTAGCGTCGTCATGGTGAACTTCGGTTCGCCTCCTCCTCCTCCCTTG
>Ga0307430_1002070_pt1 | contig 13745 bp, 6 predicted proteins | sample SalMarWE160130MG_FD_202159 | JGI IMG/M metagenome (GOLD analysis project Ga0307430, IMG submission 202159) | Salt marsh sediment microbial communities from the Plum Island Ecosystem LTER, Massachusetts, United States - WE1603-130 | ecosystem: Environmental > Aquatic > Marine > Intertidal zone >... | reverse complement strand
TTCTTACTCGTTAGCGCTATGCTAGGGTGGTGAAAATTGATCAAACGACCGCCCACGACCGATCCCGTTTTTGTTCCGATTTACTGTGGGAAGTCAACGCCCTCTGCCTCTTTGCCTGAACAGAACGACCAAGCGTCTCTTTACACCAGGCCAAAACTGCCTTGACTGGAACACTCTCCAAGGCTTTCAGAATGACGTCCGATGTAGTTGAGGAAACTATTGCGCCAATACTCAACAGTAGACCCGTGAAGCCACTTCTGGCCTGATCTTGTTCCAGGCGTTTCAGTTTTCCCAGGATAGATTCGATCACTTCGCTGCTGCCCAACAGCCGCTCCTCAGGGCGAGCTTTGGCTGATTCCTGTGCTACAAAAGCGACGAGTTCTGCCTGAACCCTCTTGATGCGGTCGGTATGAGCCATATCCTGCAACTGCTCCGCCAATTCCAGTTGCGCATTGTGATACAGTCCTCGCTGTCTGACAAAACTCTCGGTGGTGATAGTAAGTTGAAGCAACTCTCCCCACTCTTCGAGTGGTTGACGAAAGCGAGTGATCCAACTCAGCTTTTCCTGAATCCGTTCCGAGTCGAATTGTGTTGATTCTTTCGTCTGTTGTCTATCGAGAAAAGCGAGCATGTCTTGCCCCCAATGCACCAGAACATCTACGTTCATATATCGAGCCTTTGTCCTCTGGTTGGGTGGCGCCAGATGGGCTAGCGACGTTTGTTGAACTCTGCTCTTGGTTCGAGCCGCCAGTTGCGTGAACTCTAGCCAGGTCTCATCACGTGTCAACTCGCGTTTCAACACTGCCGCTGTCTTGTGTTTAATGTCGTAGATGAAACAAGTCTCTGGATGCCCCTGGCAGAATCTCTCAACTCCGGCCTTCAGATCCGACCCATAGTCACCGACAATCGACCTGGGCACACCCGTTTTTTCAATATTTGCCTCGAGTTGTTGATAGACCACATCTTTGTTCGATTTCTCGACCGGCAGGAGGGCAATCAGTTCAACATCTCGATGACTGAGACATTGACCAACAGGAGGTAAGTCTCTCAGGCGAAGGCCAAGTATCACGAAACACTTCTCTGCACCTATTTGGACCGTGTGATCTGCAATCCATACCCAGTCGTCAGCTTGCTCCTTGGGACGAGTTAGTTCATAGTAGCCCAGCCGCAGCATCCACAGACGACCAGTGTGCCACGTGGGTACATCCAGCGGAAATTGTAGTGACGACATCATTCTCTGTGCTGCACGGCTGGCTCCCCGAAGACTCACAGCGTCTGATAACACCAGGTCGATGAATAGCTTCACGTGTCCCACAGAATACTGGTGATAGTGTGGAATCAGCACAAAGTCCTCCAGATTACCTGGAAGTTTTTTTTGACTCCATGGATTCGAGAGATTCCAGCCTCTCCCTCAACGCCCGCTCTTTGGCCGTCATCTGCTTCACTCGCGCGTCAAGTTCCTGTGCCTCATTCTTCCAACGCTCTCTGCTCTCTTCCAAGAAACGTACCCGGTTCTTGAGGTACTTGATTGTTTCCTTGGCTTCGCGACATTTGGCTTTCCACTGATCCCGGCTTCTCTCGAAAAACCGTGCCAGTTTTCTCACCGGACTTTTATAGACCTTGTCTGTCGTAGCGCTTTTCATCATCTTGTCATCTTGCCTCCGCCAATGTGTCAAGGTTGAAGTAGTACTATATCAGGGACACCCTCAGTTGCCAAGTTGACTTGGGGAAGCAAGGAACAAAAACGACGCCAGTCTCGCAGTCAGAAATCATCTGAAACGAACTGATTTTCACCACCCTAGCCGAGCGGTGCTGTTCCGCGTGTTCAACGCACGCTACACCGCCAGGGCGCACACGCTGGTGGTGAGCAACGTGCGGCCCGAGGAGGTGCCGGAGCCGAGGCTGCGCTCCCGCTTCCTCGACATCGCGGTGTGCCAGGTAGTGCCGAACGGGGGGAGGATTATCGGCGGTGTGGGGAGAGGGCGAGGGGGTCCAGAGACAGATGCAACCGCAGTCGTCCATCGTTTTGCAGGATGGTAACTCTGTGGTAACCTTGTGGTGAACTCACAGTAACCTCGGTACGGTACACTTGTATCGGGAATTGGTGCACGACTGCTAAGCTCGGAACCAGGAGGAGCATATGAAACACAGACAACTCCTGACCATCTCTGCGCTGCTGGGCGGATTGGTCGCTGCGGTGGCCCTGCTCTACATGGTGTGCAAGTTGACCGCGCCCACGGGCGAGAGAGCCAGCACGCCCCAGGCCGTCCCCACTCGCACGAGCCCTCCGACCATTGAGGCGGGGGAATCGCGTGACGGCGGCGACGTGCACTATGTAGCCCCCGATTGTGGAGAGGTCCCTACATCCTGTTACACCGTCATCCAGGAGGCCGTGGACGCAGCTCACGAGGGCGATGTCGTCAAAGTAGCCGCTGGCACCTACACCGGCGTGAGCGTCCGCCCTCGCAGGGACTATACGACGACCGGCGTCGTCACCCAGGTGGTCTATCTCGACAAGAGCATCACCATCCGGGGTGGCTACACCGTCACCAATTGGACGACCCCCGATCCCGGCGCCAACCCCACCACGCTGGATGCCCAAGGGCTGGGTCGCACCATCTACATCGCCGGCCGCGCCAGTCCCACCGTCGAAGGGCTGCACATCACGGGCGGCGACGCGACGGGGATTGGCGGCTTCACCGACCCCGCGAACGGCAACACCGGCGACGCCGGCGGCGGGGTGTACGTCTTCACCGCGACGGCCACTTTGAGAAACAACCACATGTTCGGCAACACCGCCGGCCGCGGCGGCGGCGTGTTCATCGCCTCGGCCGCTGTTACGTTCACCCGGAACGCCGTCTTCTCCAACACCGCCGAGTACAAGGGTGGCGGCGTGTACCTGCTTGGCGGTGACGACGCCTTACTCGACAGAAACGCCATCTTTTCCAACGCCGCGGACAAGCGCGGCGGCGGGGTGTTCCTGGCCTACAGCGCCGCGACGCTCAGCCGCAACACCGTCTCCACCAACACCGCCTACGTCGGCGGTGGGCTGTCACTGGTAGGCAGCCCCGCCACGCTCGACGGCAACGTGGTCAGGGCCAACACCGCCGGGTGGGGCGGAGGGTTGAGCTTGTCTCGCAGCGATGCCGTGTTGAGCGGCAATACCGTCACCGCCAACACGGCGCGTGAAGGCGCTGGGGGGCTAGGCTTGTCCCGCAGCGACGCCACGCTCGACGGCAACACGATCTCTGCCAACCTTGGCGGCGGAGTATACATCTCCTGGGGCAGCCCCACGCTGCGCAACAACACCATCACGGCCAATGTCGGCCTCTGGGAAGGCTCGCTCTACTCGGCAGCGGGAGGTGGATTGTCCTTGTATGAGGTGGAGGGCGCCGTGATCAGCCGCAACGAGATTTCTCACAACACTTCCGTGGTAGGCGGCGGCATCTACATTTCTCTTGGCGCCGCCGTGCTCGACGGGAATCTCATCGTGGCCAACGTCGCCAGCGAAGCGGGTGGTGGCGTGAGCTCGGACGGTGAAGTCACGCTGTTCAACAACGTCATAGCCGACAACCGGGCCGGCACGCTCGGCAGCGGGTTGTACCTGGCGGGCTATCGCCCTTGCCATATCCTGCACACCACCATCGCCCGCAACACCGGCGGCGACGGCAGCGGCATCCACGTCGGCGGTTCCGTGACACTGACCAATACGATCCTGATGAGCCACACGGTGGGCATCACCGTGCCGGCCAACAGCACGGCCGCGCTGGACGGGATGCTGTGGGGCAGCGGCGTCTGGGCCAACGGGCGCGACTGGGCCGGCGCGGGTACCATCACCACGGGCACGGTCAATATCTGGGACGAACCGGGTTTTGTGGATCCGGCAGTCGGTGATTACCACATCGGCGCAGGATCGCCGGCCGCCGACGCGGGCCTCGCCAGCGACATCTCCACCGACCTGGATGGCGATCCGCGCCCGGCCGGAACCGCCCCCGACATCGGCGCCGACGAGCGCCCCGGCCCCAGCCTGCTCCTCCACATGGCCGCCTCGTCGGCCCTGCTCAGCCCCGGCCAGACCGTCTCTTACACCGTGGTCGTCACCAGCGCCGGAGTCAGCGCCGTCACTCGCGCCTGGCTCACCGCTACCCTGCCCGCCCTCCAGCGGGCAACTGCCATCACGACGACCATAGGCAGTTGTGTGGCCGCAGTGGGTCAGGACGAAAAGATAACCTGCGATCTCGGTGCGCTTCCACCGGGCACCAGGGTGTACATCACTATGACCGTCCAGGTGACGACGACCCTGCCGCCACAGCTGCCCTGGCCGATGCGCAGCACCGTCCGGGTCACGGCCGCCGAGACGAGCAACGCCACCCAGGCCGACACTCTGCTGCACGCCTGCTACGTCCGGCTCAACGACAGCCCCACTGAATACCCGAGCATCCAGGCGGCGGTGGATGCCAGCGACGCCCCAGGCGACGTCGTCCGAATATCCGGCTACTGCACGGGCGTGACCTCCCGCGCCGACGCCCGCCAGATGGTATACCTCAGCAAGACGATCACGATCCAGGGAGGATGGGATGCCTCCTTCACAAGGCGGAACGCGGCCAGTTTCCCCACGACGCTGGATGCACGGGGGCAGGGGCGCGTGCTGTACGTCGTTGGAAACATCAGCCCCACGGTCGAGGGGCTGCGCATCACCGGGGGCAGCGCGGCGGGATTGGGCGGCGATGAAGAGCGGACGTACGACGTCGGCGGCGGCGTGTACATCCTGGCTGCCACGGCTGTTTTCAGGGACAACGAGGTGTTCGGCAACACGGCGGGGCGGGGCGGTGGGCTGTACCTGGCCCACAGCGCTGCCAGGATCTGTGATAATACAGTCATCTCAAACACGGCAGACGCAGGGGGCGGCCTGTACCTATGGAGCAGCGACGCCGCGCTCGACGGCAACACGATCGCGGCCAACGCCGCCGAATATGGCGGCGGGCTGTACGCAGTCAACAGCGCCGCCACGCTCAACGGCAACGTCGTCGCTTCCAATACCGCCGGGGACGGTGGAGGGTTGTATCTGGCAGGTGGCGATGCTACGCTCTTTGGGAACACCATCGCTTCCAATGTCGCCGGTGGCTACAACGAGGGTGGCGGGGTATACCTCGATGGCGGCGCCGCCACGCTCAACAGCAACACCATCATCTCCAATACTGCCGGGGCCTGGGGTGGCGGGCTGTATCTGGTGGAAAGCGATGCCACGCTCAACGACAACATCATCGCCCTCAACACCGCAGGCGGGGGCGGCGGGCTGAGCCTGTGGGGCGGCGACGCCACGCTCACCGGCAACACGATCGCCTCTAACAGCGCCGAATATGGTGGCGGCGGCATGCACATAGGCCCCGGCAACATCAGGCTGAACGGAAATATCGTCAGGGCCAATACCGCCGCGTATGGGGGCGGGGTGCACCTGGAGGGCAGCGGCGCCACGCTCGACGACAACACCATTGTGGCCAATTCTGCCTCCCGGCAGGGCGGCGGGTTGTACGTGTCGGGTATGCCCAGGCTCAACGGCAACACCGTCAGGGCCAATACCGCCCCGGAGGGTGGCGGGCTGTTCCTGGTAGGCGCCGCCGCACTCGACGGCAACACGATCACTGGCAACGTCGCCGAAAGGGGCGGCGGGCTGTACTTGTACCGAGACCACGACGCGCTCGATGGGAACACCATCGCGTTCAACACCGCTACGGAGGGCGGCGGGCTGTTCCTGGCGGGCAGCGCGGTTACGCTCACCAACAACTTCGTCGCCAATAACCGGGCCAGCGCACTGGGCTGCGGCCTCTATATCACCTCGTCACCCGCCAGTGAGTGGAATGACCCGGTCGCGTCGTTTCCCACTTTGCTGCACAACACGCTCGTCAGCAACACCGGCGGCGATGGCAGCGGCATCACCGTCGCCAGCGACGGCGTGAACCACAACAGCGTGGCCCTGACCAACACGATCCTGGCCGGCCATGTGGTGGGCATCGCCGTCACGGCCGGCAACACGGCCACGCTGGAAGGGATGCTGTGGGGCAGCGGCGAATGGGCCAACGCAAGTGATTGGAGCGGTGGGGGCACGATCATCACCGGCTCGATCAACGTGTGGGGCGATCCGGCCTTCGTGGACCCGGCCGATGGCGACTACCACATCGGCGCGGGGTCGTCGGCCTTCGACACGGGCGTCGCCAGCGCCGCCCCCACTGACCTGGACGGCGATCCGCGCCCGGCGGGAGCCGCTCCCGACATCGGCGCCGACGAGCGACCGGGCGCCAGCCTGCAGTTGCACCTGTCTGCCACATCGCCGTTGCTCAGCCCCGGCCAAACCGTCACCTACACCATCGTCATCACCAGCGTTGGGGCATACCCGGCGACTCACGTCCTGCTCACCGATACTCTGCCGGCTCTCCAGCAGGCGCTCGCCGTTTCCGCAGAGCGCGGCTACTGCACGGCCGGAACGGGCTGGGGCGGCAAGGCGACCTGCAACCTGGGCACGCTGGCGCCAGGCGATAGAGTCGCTGTTACCGTGACCGCCCAGGTGACGACGACCCAGCCGGTGCCGCTACCCTACCCGATGCACAGTGCCGCCCGGGTCACGTCGGCCGAAACGAGCAACGTCGTCTATACGGATACCCGGCTGCACAACTGTCACGTCCGGCTCAACGACAGCCCCGCCCCGTACTACACCATCCAGGCGGCGGTGGACGCCAGCACTTCCCCGGCCGACGTGGTCAAGGTGGCCGGGACCTGCCTGGATGTGACGTACCGCGGTGACGCTCCTCAGATGGTTTACGTCAGCAAGACGCTCACGATTCAGGGTGGGTGGAACATCTCTTTCACGCAGCGGAACGCGATCAGTTACCCCACGACGCTGGATGCCCGAGGACAGGGGCGCGTGTTCTACGTCAGTGGCAACGGCAGGCCCACGATCGAGGGGCTGACCATCACCGGCGGCGACGCGCGGGGGCTAGGGGGTTTTAGAGATGTGTGGGGGAACACGTACAGCGTGGGCGGCGGGGTGTACGTCGTCGAAGCCGCGGCGACCTTCCGGGATAGCAAGGTATTCGGCAACGCCGCCGGCGACGGCGGCGGGGGGTTCTTCATCTACAAGAGCAAAGCCACGCTCGATGGAAACACCATCATCTCGAACACTGCCGCGTACGGTGGTGGGGTACACCTGCATTACAGCGATGCTACCCTCACCGGAAACGTCCTCATCTCCAACACGGCTCGTGACGGCGGCGGCGTGTTTCTGTATTTCAGCGACGCCACGCTCGGCGAGAATACCGTTGCCTCGAACACCGCAGGTGATGGCGGCGGGGTGCAGTTGTACGGTAGCGGGGCCACCTTGCGCGGCAACACCATCCACGCCAATACAGCCAGCCGGGGAGGTGGCTTGTACCTGTATGCCAGTGCCCCCACGCTCATCAACAACTTTGTAACAGGGAACCAAGCCAACGTGGCCGGCAGCGGATTGTACGTCGAGGGCGCCTCGCCCCGATTGTTGCACAACACCATTGCTCACAACACCGGTAGTGGGCTGTATGTCACCGACCATTATGAAAGTCTCTACAGCACCGTATGGTTGACCAACACCATCCTGGCTGGCCACGAGACGGGCATTATTGTGAGCACAGGCAGCACGGCCACGCTCTCAGCCACCCTGTGGGGCAGCGGCGAATGGGCCAACGAGAGCGATTGGAGCGGTTGGGGCACAATCGTCACCGGCTCAATCAACGTGTGGGGCGACCCGGCGTTTGCCAATCCCGACCGGGGCGACTATCACGTCACCGCCGGGTCAACAGCGTTGGACGCGGGGGTAGCCACGGAGGTTGCAGTGGATGTAGACGGCGATGCCCGGCCCTTCGGCGACGCACCGGACCTGGGGGCCGACGAGTGGGCGCCCTCCGAGTCCCGGCAGCGCGGGGTAGATTGGCAATCTGCCCTGTGGGCTGTGCCTGCCCTGGAACCACGTTTGCCGACAACACGGAGATTCGTCACCACACAGCAAAAAAGAGAACGACCGGCGAAGATGCCAGTCATTCTCTCGCGAAAGGAGGGTAACAGCAAGAAGAATATCACACCTCGCATTTTTCGTCAAGGCGCAAACAGCGGACAGCGGCGCGGGCCAGGCCATCTGAGACGTGCCTCGCCCTAGTATCACGCCACGGTTCAACGCACCTCAGACTGCCGCGCGCCGTCGGGCAGGATTGCCCTTTTGAGAGACCGCGCCCGGGCCAGTTGTTTGGACGTCACTTGCGCTCCTTTCAGGTGGGCGCCGTCCAGAGTAGCGCCCTTCAGCCGGACGCCTCTTCCTGCCACTGCCACACGCCTTTCGTGCGAGTCTTGAGAACGGCAAGCCCCTTCTCGACGTAAGCGCGCGTCTGCCTGGCCGCCCGCGCCTCCACCGGCCCCGGTCCCTCGGCGTCGTGCAGCCGCCCCGGGCCATAGCGCTCGACGTACGCCGGCGGCAGCTCGTCCGGAAAGCTCTGGCCCGACATCGCACCGTAGGCTAGCGTCCAGGCGCGCGGCACCACGTCTATCGCATACCCCCCGCCGCCGAAGGCCAGCCAACGCCCGATCCCTTCGGCCAGCGACTCGAGCTCCTCGACCAGGACGACGTAGCCCTGCGTCGTCAGCAGGAGCGACCCCAGCAGGTCACGGTAGTGGGTGTCCACGCCCAACTGGGTCACCAGCACGTCGGGGGCGAACTGGCGCACCAGGGGCGGCACCACCTGGCGGAAGGCCCACAGGTACAGATTCTCATCGGTGTAGGGCAAAAAGGGCACGTTGATGCTGTAGCCGTAGCCGGCGCCCTCTCCAAGCTCCTCGGGGAAGCCGGTGCCGGGGTAGAACATGATCCCCGCCTGGTGCAGCGAGATGGTCAGCACCCGGTCGGTGTCGTAGAAGGCGGCCTGCACCCCGTCGCCGTGGTGCACGTCGACATCCACGTAGGCCACCCGGAACCCCCGGCGCAGCAGCCAGTGAATGGCGACCGCCACGTCGTTGAACACGCAGAAGCCAGAGGCCAGCGCAGGCCGGGCGTGGTGCATTCCCCCGGCGATGCTGAACGCTACCTGCGCCCGCCCCTCGGCGACCAGCTCGGCGCCCACCAGGGCCGCGCCTGCCTTGAGCCCCTCGGTCTCGAACATCCCGGCGAAGGCGGGAGTCTCGTCGGGGCGGAAGCCGTAGCGGCGGGCCAGTGTACGATCCACGCTTCCGCCCCGCGGCGCGCTCAGGCGCTCGACGGCGTCCACGTACTCGGCGGTGTGGAACAGGAGCAGCTCCTCCCGCGTAGCCGGGCGCGGCTTCACCAGGTGGGAGGCCGGCGCGTCGAAGGCGCGGTAGGCCATCAACAGATCATAGGTGCGCTTCAGGCGCACCGGCGTCAGGGGATGGCCCTCGCCGAACCCCCGCGACCACAATGCCTCGCTGCAGATGAAGGCGGCTTCCATCTCGAACCTCGAAGGATATTCTACCACCAAGCACCTGCGGCGCAAAGCGCGCCGGCGTGCCAGGCGCTGCGATGTGGAGCATCATGGCGAGAGACCAGGTTGTCCGGTAGGTGCTGGGGAAGTGAAAAGCCCCTGCCGATTGCGGCAGAGGCTTTCCAGTGAATCCTTTCCGCCCTACATCTCCCCGCGCACAAACTGAGCCAGGATGCCTGGCGTGGCCGTGTCGAACCCCACCACGTCCATCATCCCCGCGTCGTTTGGATCGGTGATGGAGAAGCCGTTGCTCACCATCCCGACCACGACCAGCTTGGCCTGCGGGTTGAACTTGCGCCGATACTCGCCAAGCGCCTGTGCAGGGTGGATCTGACCCGCCCACGTTTCGCCGTCGGTATAGATCACGAGGTGGGATCATTGCTGCACTCGACCATGGAAGCGCCATCGGCGCTTCTACCGAGCATCCCCGAACATGTTGTGAAAGAGCACCCACTTCGCTGTCTGACCGCACAACTCAACCGCTCGGAGGTATAAAGTGGGTGCTCTTCACCCGCTTGTGCGCGCGCTAATGCGTTTGCCAGACAGCTCCGGGAAACGTCATTTCAAACCAACGATCTGATGTAAACCTTCCACTCCTCCGGGATCTCTCCGCTTGCCACGATGTAGTTGACGCGCGGCCGCTTGGGCTCCCAAAGCAGCTTCATCCCTGCCTCGTGTGGTGCGCGATCGGCCTTGCGGTGGTTGCACCACCTGCAGGCACACGCCGTGTTGCCCCAGGTATCGCCTCCCCCCTTGCTTCTGGGTATCAGGTGATCGACCGTGAAATCGGCCCGCTTGACCGTGTGTCCTTTGCGCTCGTCTCCGGGGGCGATACCGCAGTACACGCACGTGCACCGATCCCTGGATATGACGCTGCGTCTGCTCCACACGGCCCCTCGCTGCGGCACGTTGACATAGTACCGCAGGCGCAGCACCGATGGAACCTCAAAGATCCTGCTGGGCGTGCGTAGGCGTGCGGCCACGCCATCCACGGCGTCCGCCACGCCACGCATCATCAGATCCACTGCGTCACGGACAGTGATGGGTCTCAAAGGCACGTATGAAGCATTGAGTAGCAGAACTGTCCTTGCATTTACGTTGACCATTGGAATCTCCTCAGGAATCTTTTCCCCTGCACCCCCGGCAGGACTCGAACCCGCATCAAGCGGCTTAGAACACCGCTGCCCGTCCATTTGGGCGACGGGGGCAAGCTCCAGGCCGGGGTCGAACCGGCGCCTTCGGCGTACGAAGCCGTTGCGCTGCCGACCGCGCCACTGGGGCACAGGTCGGGATGGTCGGATTTGAACCGACGTCCTCTTGCGTCCAAGGCAAGCGAGGATAGCCTGACTCCTCTACATCCCGCAAGGTGCACCTGGTAGGATTCGAACCTACGCCCCCCATCTTGTAAGGATGGCGCTCTCCGCGTTTGAGCTACAGGTGCACAAGGTGACGGGTGGACTCGAACCACCTCGTATCCCGCTTACAGGGCGGGTGCGCTGCCCGTTGCGCCACGTCACCGAGAGGCCCAGGGGAGGCTCGAACTCCCGTTTCCCCGATTTGCAATCGAGGGCCTTTCCAGCTTGGCTACTGGGCCGGAGGCGGAAGCGGTGGGACTTGAACCCACACAGCCGGTTGGCTGGACACCTTAGCAAGGTGCTGCGCTAGCCAATTACGCCACGCTTCCACAGTGGATGTGGCTGGAATTGAACCAGCGGCCAACGGTTTATGAGACCGACGCTCTTACCCCTGAGCTACACATCCATAGGGGCGGGTGGGGAGAATCGAACTCCCGACAACGCGTACCCTCGGTACGGATTGGAAGCCAGTGGCAATGCCATTTTGCCACACCCGCACAAGAGCCCACGACAGGACTTGAACCCGTAACAACTTTGTTCGTAGCAAAGCACTCTTCCAATTGAGTTACGTGGGCGTAGTAGGAGTGGCGGGAATCGAACCCGCAGTCTTCTGGGTGAAAGCCAGATGAGTTGTGCCATTCCTCCACACTCCCTCAGTGCGCCGTAGAGGAATCGAACCCCTCTCTCCTGGTTAAAAGCCAGGTCCCCAGCCACTAGGACAACGGCGCTCAGGCCCTCGGCGAGACTCGAACTCGCAACTTGCGGGTTAGGGTTCCGCTGCTCCTCCAATTGAGCCACGAGGGCAGGGCCAAGAGTCGGGATCGAACCGACAGCCTCCCGCTCTTCAAGCGGGCGTGCAACCGTTTACACCTTCTTGGCATAGTCCCGTCGCCGGGACTCGAACCCAGAACTTGCTGATTAAGAATCAGCTACGCTAGTCAATTGCGTCACGACGGGCCAGTGGGCACGGGAGGATTCGAACCCCCAACATCCTGTTCTTGACACAGGCGACTCTACCGTTGGCCTACGTGCCCATCTATAGCCCTGGAGAGATTCGAACTCTCAACTTCTGGGCTTAAACCAGACGCCTTTGCCAGCTAGACTACAGGGCTCCAGGTGGGCTTGGGGAGATTCGAACTCCCATAACTGGTTTCTAAGACCAGCACCTTTACCAATTAGGTCACAAACCCCTGAGGAGGGAGGCACCAGACTCGAACTGGTCTTGCGCGGGCCACAGCCGCGTGTTTTACCGCTAAACTAGCCCCCCACAGGCGGAAGGGACAGGAATCGAACCTGTACACCATATGGTTACTGCTTTTCAAGAGCAGCGCACTCACCACCTGTGCGACCCTTCCGAATAATGGGGGAGCAGGCTTTGAACCTGCGACTCTGACTTCAGAGGCCAGCGCCTTGCCAGTCAACCTAACCCGGAGGGTTAGGCACCATCCCCCAGTGGGCCGTCCTGGACTTGAACCAGGAACTGTGCGTCTACAGCGCAGCGTGATTCCAATTTCACCAACGACCCGCAGAACCCTCGACAGGAATTGAACCTGCAACATCGTGGTTCGAAGCCACGCGCTCTTCCGTTGAGCTACGAGGGCTCAGTACCCCCAGCCGGATTTGAACCGACAATCTCCACCGTGAGAAGGTGACGGCTTGGCCAATTCGCCTATGGGGGCCCAGGCTGCCGGGAGAGGAATTGAACCTCCGTCGTGGGCTTCAAAGGCCCCTGTCTTCCCGCTAGACGACCCGGCAGAGGCGGCGCTGACCAGATTTGAACTGGCGGTCTCTTCCGTGACAGAGAAGCGGGGACTCCGGGCTCCCCTACAGCGCCAAAGTGCGGGAGTGGGACTTGAACCCGCGTGACCAGGTTATGAGCCTGGTGGGTGGCCACTTGTCCTAACCCAAGGGTTAGGCACTATCCCGCAGGTGGAGGATGGGAGGCTCGAACTCCCGACTTCGCCTTGCAAGAGCGGTGCTTTCCCTGTTAAGCTAATCCCCCAAAGGTAGCCGCGACTGGATTCGAACCAGTGACCGCGCCCTTATCAGGCCCTTGTCAGGGGCGCACTCTCCCCCTGAGCTACGCGGCTAGGATGCACAGTGCCTACTACTGTGGAAAAAGCCTTGCTTTTTCCCGACCTCCCGCGTCCCACGGCGGGGCATGGTGTCCCCGCCTCCACTAGCACTGTGCAACAGGAGCGGGCAGCGGGACTCGAACCCGCGACGACTGCGTTGGCAACGCAGCGCTCTTCCCCTGAGCTATGCCCGCTCGATTTCGATTGTTAAGGTTCTGCTACTCCAACAGCTAGACCAGGATTCGAACCTGGAACCCCTGAGTAACGGTCAGGTATGATGCCGTTTCACCACCTAGCTCGGTCAAAGTCGATTCGCCACCAAGGCGAAGCCAAAATGTCAATGTGAGGGCCTGCGTTGATTTTTGCTCACCTTGCAGGAATTTGCAGAGCCGGGCCCTGGCTTAAGGCAGGTCGGGCTGGACTCGAACCAGCGTCTTTGGTTTTGGAGGCCAACGTTCTGGCCGCTGAACTACCGACCCAAAAAGAAAGAGCGCGGGGGCCTCGTGTGCTCCCCGCGCTCGAAACGAGCATGCAATGTAACAATCTAAGCGGGAGAGCCTCCTGTACCAGTCGCCATGAGGTTGACGCAATCGGGTTGCAGGCACGGTGTACTGAACCGCTGGTACGAGCGGGCCGTCGGTTCTATCTCTGATTTATGCAAAATGGACCATCGGTTCATCATAGTATCTCCATCATACCAGCTTTGTCTGATCTGGTCTGTGTTCTCTATCACAGCGCTCTCCAATTAAGACTGTCGAACCAAAGAAAAAAGCGCGGAGGCTTTTTTTGGTGCACCCCCGCGC
>Ga0307430_1002069_pt1 | contig 13753 bp, 13 predicted proteins | sample SalMarWE160130MG_FD_202159 | JGI IMG/M metagenome (GOLD analysis project Ga0307430, IMG submission 202159) | Salt marsh sediment microbial communities from the Plum Island Ecosystem LTER, Massachusetts, United States - WE1603-130 | ecosystem: Environmental > Aquatic > Marine > Intertidal zone >... | reverse complement strand
GCTCACTCGCTAGCCGTTAGGCTGCTCATGTGCACTTTTGCCATGTTTTACAGAGTGACAGATTGTCCAGAATTGCATATAATTCCTTCTCAGAAGGGGGACTGCTTTGATCACGGCGGCTGAGCTTCGAAATCCGTTGGTGGACGATGATCTTATCTACCATTACACTACAGGTGCCGATTGCATCGAACATATACTCGCTGATCGACGTCTTAGGTTCACTTCTTTGTCTAGGACTAACGATCCTCTCGAATATCAAGATTTCTACCATTCGGCAACTGGAACGGGAACCACAAGAGACCAACTAAAACAATTGCTCGACAAAGGCTTTAGGATAAATGACATTTTGAAACAGTTCTGCAAGATATGTTGCTTCTCAATTGATCAAGAACCTGGAACAGTGCCGAACGCAACTGGTCTGTTCCATAAGGAATTTGCGAAGTCTAGAATGTGGTCACAATATGCAAACTACCACCGTGGAGTATGTCTCGTCTTTAGTGCAAGCAGGCTATATGAAATTCTAATGCCCGACACTGAAAGTCTACGTGTTTCTCAAGAATCTATTGTTGATATTTTCAAAGGCAAGGTAGAATACAATAACTTCCTTAGAAAGCTCGATGAAACCCTTACAATAGAATATAGCGCCAACGAACTGAAAAAGTCAGAAATCGATCGAATTCGGGAAAATGCTCAAGCATACCTATTCACTAAACTTGAAGACTACAAGGATGAGCAAGAGTATAGAATTGTCTTATACTCATCAAAGGGGTTTCTTGACGGAGAAAGCGCATATGTACGTTTTGGAGATGCGCTGCAATGTGTTATCCTCGGATGTAGTTTTCCAAATGTTTACGAACAAAACATAATTACCTTCTCGAAGAAGAAGATCGAGTTTGGAGTGGTAAAGCTCAATTGGATACATGGGATGCCCAACCTTCAGGATATTTCCTCTTGAAATAGGAATAGAGCGCATAACAAGTCGCTGGAGCTGACGCATAGGTCTACGCTTGAGAACTGGAGGCTACGTGTGCTAAGCCGTTGGTCCCGGGCCGTGTTCGACGGCGCAGCTTAGCTCAGTCGTTATCTGTCTAAATAAGGAAGCAAAATGAAAGTACAAATATCTACCGTTATTAAAGCTAATGAAAACGAAATGTGGGAGGAACTTCAAAAAGTCTCATCCCTTATGCACGTTGCTGTACCTATATTAAAATTTAAACCTCAAAAAAACCAAACACTCCCTGAAAAATGGGCACTTGGAACCAAATACAAACTAAAATTGTTTTTTTTGGGAATTATTCCACTAGGGGATCATTTCATAAAGGTTGTTGAAATCAATCAAGAGAAAAAAATTATCGTCTCTAATGAGCATGGCAATTTAACAAAAGTATGGAACCATATTATTAAAATTGTACCCATAGACGACCAAAACATTAATTATACTGATGAGATTGAAATAAAAGCTGGGCTGTTAACATTGTCAATTTGGTTGTTTGCTCACATTTTCTATCGACATCGACAGAATAAATGGAAAAAATTGCTCGACAGATAACCCATCGCTGCAGCGGACCGCTTGGGGCGGCGTTCCTTGCCCCAGTTCCCTCCTTGCAGTCGGCGGCCCCTGAGATCAACCGTTAGGCAGACTTAAATAGGGGGCATCAAGTGTTCCTTAATGAGAAGATCATAGCTCGCTTATTAGAATTCCCTCATAGTCTGAGAACGGACGACGCATTATATTATCTTCTCGCTCCACATTTACTTGGCTTCCGGACATTCCTAAAACCCAAACATGCTGGGCATGAGATAGGTGATGTACTGTTCGTATTCGGAGATGTCTGTATCATTTTCGAAGCCAAAACAAGAGATAAAGTTGATCCAACCGATGAAAAATGGACTCGCGCTAAAATACGTGAAGCTGTCGGACAAATACTCAACAATCAATGTAGACTGTCGGGTTGGTAAATTCCAATCATACGAAATCCATGGCTCGGAGAAGTAAAATGGGACTCCTTGGGAATTAAATATTACCATGGTGTTGTGGTAATGATGCATGTTTCAGACCCTTATAATCCACGAGATATCGAGGCTGAACTAATCGAAAAAGCTCCTATTCCGATCCATGTGATATCTCTTCACGACATCAGCGAGTTATTGAGATTTGTGAATACACCGTGAGATTTCATTGTGTATTGGGAATTTCGACTTGCGATCGGAAAGACACATTCATTGCCTGTCCATAAAGAAAACGCTATATACTGGACAATTATCAAAAACTGGGTTGAATTGGCACGTGGGCAAGGATCGATACACTCTGATCAGGAGCTGGAAGAGGACAAGCATTTCATCGAAGCATACACACATACAGTAATGCGAAATGGTAATGTCGATCAACAGACCAAGAACGTAATTGCTGATAGCTACCTCATAGACATCGCTGCTGGTAGCATAATGAAAAAAGCCGAAGCTGATTCAACTGGTAAAAAGGTTGGAAGTAAGGAGCATTCAGTTCTCATTGGGACAGTACAACTCATTGCAGACCTTTCACGGAGAAGAAGGGCAACGTACGGCAGCTTATGGGTTGAAGCTGCAAGACAAAGCATCAGAACAAACAGGGATTCATGGAGGCATGGTTATAGTCCATCTCGTAATCAGTCATATATTCTAAATTCAAGACCAACGCTTGCCCTTGACGAGGCTTCTCTTAAAAGCAAAGTCATGGAACGAATGCTGCTTGACGGCTCATCGGCCATCATTGGTCCTAGTGCAACTGCAAACAATATACTTCAAACATATGAAAACCTTCTTTCTATAATCGAGAACAAGAAATGTAGAGAAAAGGATATAGAGATATTGAACACTACATCTATTATGGTTGACAGAACTTAAGAATCATCTGCCTAACACAAAAATCCGGAGCTTTTGGAGCCGCGAAGCGGCGTAAAAAGTCCCCTGGATTGCCTGGTTATATGTTTTTATTCATATTACAAGACTTTGAGCTAATTCTTATATAATTTTCTTGTCCCCGGAAAATATTTCCTCAATGGTTACATATAAAGCACCTTTAGGATGAAGATCTGGTCTTTTTTCTTGCACCCAATTAAGAACATCTTGATACTTCTTACCTTCTTGTATATATTCTGTTTTTCCTTTTAATTGATATGATTTTTTTGTTTCAGGATCAAGTACAACAAAGGAAAGATTAAAATTAGATAATACATTATTTTTTGTTTTTACAAGTTTATTGTCTGCTATAACAACAGTTGTGTCATTTATGTATTTTAAAAACGTAACGTATATTATATTGGGTATATATTCACTATTAACAGTTGCTACGCATATAGGATTTGTTTTATCAATAGCGATTTTAACTTCTTCAGGTATTTTTATCATAATATATTCCTCTCTTGTTTCATTATTAGGTTCGTAGGTATAATTTTATTTTTAATATAACGCCCCTGTTAACTTGCTTGAGGAGAGTAGCGACGAAAGGCAAGTTCAACCGGATGTTATGCGCCCTGATTGAATTGTTCTCACCGATCTCCACTCGCCCTGATCGCGATGGCAGAGACAATGCGGGTCCGAATCTCATCGTAAATAGCGATATCGACTCCTTCAGCGACCTCTAGCGATACCGCAAGTCCGTAAGCCACTGGCTCCTGAATTCTCACCGCGTCTTTGCGGCAGTTGACCTTGATGGTCAGACTTGCGTCATCCGCAATGGCGATTGCTCTGTCGCCTTCGAATAATTCATGCTGAACCGTTCCCCGTTGAACCGCCCTCCACTCCGCATTCTGCCGGTCAGGCGCAACCGGACCGCCCTCAACCTCGAACCACATACTGGCTGTACGATAGCGTTGCGTGTTTGCCGCCACAGGACTTATCCATGCAAGGGTGACCGTGAGGCGTCTCCATTCCCGACGTGCACCGAGGGATGGAGGCAGGGGTAATGTAAACAGATGCGCTTCTTCATCACCAAGCCGACCGAATCCCAGCAATGTTGCACGTTGCCTGGTGCAGGCCATCACACGCTCGCCGGCTGGAACCCCGTAGCCCAACCAGCGGCTGATCCAATTGCGGATTTGCCGCCCGCTGTCCGGTGTCTGGAGGATTTCTTGGAGTCGCTCTCCAATTTCACCCCAGGAACAACCATGGACAATCATCGCTTTCACCAACGGGGTGATGTAAGAACCTAATTCGATTTCCGGAGCTTGTTCCTCAAAGACGTCAGCAAGAGTGTCGTGACATGCTGCGGCCATTCTGGAGATCAAGGCAGCAGCATTGCTTGTTCCGCAAGAATAGCCGACCTTGTTCACGTCACCTGCAAGAGAGCTGGGTGAGGCAACTTTGTTACCAGGTGCAATTCGCAGGTGCCGGGACTTAAAGATCGCATCGGTTGTTGTGCCGAGAGGTTCATTGTAGAGAACCCGGCCACCGTTGAACAAGACCTCCGGTTTGATGGCCCTGCGATAACCACTGCCGAATGCGGAAACGGGACTCGGCAGGATGTTCTTAAGAAGGTTGACGGCGTAATCGATATGGCTGACAGTTGAGTTGTCATGGTGTAGCGCCCCGACTGTGATAGCAATGATGCTCTCGGCCGGGGAAAGAATCCTTCTATGCCGAGCGTCTCCGTACAATGCCCTCACAACTGCAGTTTCCTTCTCCCTGTCGGAAAGCGCCTCGAATTCAGCCATTGGAATACCGGCTGCGATGTCTTGTTCATGATTACCCGCGCTGATGATAAAGAGAACGTGGTACTTCACGCTCAGCCAGTCCAGGAGCCTTGCCAGTGGGCTCACTACCTGGGTGAACTGGCGACAGAGATCTCCAATAGAGAAATTGATGATTCGGATTCTCGGCGCAGATGGCTCTCCCCCACCTTCGCCCTCGAACATACGCAGCACAGCCCTGTGAATCAGATCGACTACCAGGACATCGTCAGGAATTTTCTCCAGGTGTGACGAGTTAATCCATGGGATAGGCTTCATGATGGGACGCACATATACGGGGCGGGGAAGCGGTGGCGTGCCATCGCTCAAGTCGCCATGAACGATCAGGGATGCCATTGCAGTGCCATGCGTTCTGTCAGGAACCGTGTATGCCGAAGCGTAGTCATCTGGATCCTCGATGATGAGCCGATCTGCGAGTAGGCTATGATTCGCCAGGGGGATTCCATCCAGAATCGCGATGATAGGGTCGCCAGTTGGGACTGCTGTCTCTTCTGCCTCATGATCGGATAATTCACCTTCCACTGGTCGCTTCCCTGTTGCCATTTGGCCGACCAGGCGAAAGAACATCACACTGTCGCACTTGATGAGGTCTATGTCGGGTTGTACGATAATCTCTTGCGCTGCGCTTGCAGGCATCTCCGCAAGTAGAGCAAGGTAGGCGATTTCGGGAATGATGCATTCGTCCACTACTGTCCCGCCACGCCGCCTGAGGAGGGCATCTACCTGCTCTCGGGCTTGTTGACGCTTCACTTCGGTACCATGCAACCACAGTTCCACTTCAAACCGGATAGTGCGATCGCCATCGTGCGCCAAATCCTCCCGCCAGGCGTCAAGCACGCCGGTCTCCTCAATGCGGTCCTGAACGCCCCAACGACGAATATCCTTGAGGCAGAGAAACACATCGCGGAACCGGGTGAGGCCCCGGTCGAATCCCATGTCGCGGTCATTCTGATATCGCTGCCACAGCGAGAGCATCTCGTCGAGCGCCCGCTGATTGGTCATGACAAGATAAAGGCGTCCGCTAAGCTCCTTGGCCGCGTCGCCTTTATCATAGAAATCCTCATCGGGCGCAATTTCATCGGTTTCAATCTCACCCATCCACTCCAGGCCATCGATCCGCTTGATAGCGTTGGCGAAGTTCTCAATGCTGCCCACAGTCTCAATGACCAAGACCTGTTCCGGATCGGCTCCAGCAGCGGTCTGCTGCAACTCCACCCGCCGGGCGTTGAATTCGGCCTGAAGTTTGGTGAAGATCGGTGATAATCGCTGACCCTGTCTGCCGTGAGACGGTCGATGTACACGGGCGGGAAATCTGTGCCCCTTGGAGCGGTCAGCAGTCTCTGGCGTCGGGAACAGCAATAAAGGGCGATCTGGCATTATTCATCGTCTCCATTCTGCTGCTTCGTTTTGACAGATCGTGCGGCCCAGTTCTTGAGTGTGCGATCCACGATAGCCTTCATGTTGGAATCAGGCTGTTCAAGCACGTATTGCCGAAAGACACTGGCGCCGAATTCCTCTGCCTCGGAGAAGTTCACGCCATAGAGTTTCTTGGCAAGCGTTTCAGGCGCGTACACAAGAGCTATCTCAATTCGCCGTTCGAAATTGGCGAACCAATCGGCCAACCTTGCCCGGGTGGGTTCAGGCAATGTCATTCGGACTTGGAATCTGCGCCATACCGCCCTATCGAGAAGTTCCGCATGGTTCGTTGCGCCAATGATCACCACATGGGTCGGTAGAGAATCAATCTGCATCAACAGGGAGCTCACAACCCGTTTTATCTCGCCGGTCTCGTGCCTATCACCACGCTCCTTACCTAGAGTTTCGAACTCGTCGAAGAAGAGAACGCACTTCCTAGTGCTTGCATGCTCCAGCAGTCGCCGCAAGCGGACAGTGGTCTCACCGAGATAAGTGCCCACCACACCTTCATATCTGGCGATAATCAGCGGTACCATCAGCGCGTGTGCTAAGGCTTCTGCCAACGAGGTCTTGCCGTTCCCAGGCGGGCCGATGAGCAATATTCGGTTGCGGGGCTCCAGGTTATATGCCCGAAGAAGGTCAACACGGTGATGTTCTTGAACCACCTCTCGCGAGATGTCCTTTACTTCTTTAGGAAGAATCAGGTCGTCAAAGGTGCGTTCGGGCATGACCTCATGAAGAAGATTCGAAACCCGCTGATCGAGCACAGCGTTTCCGTTAGATATGGGTCTGCCCACGGGTATGGCGCGAAAAAGGTCCTCCAGCGTTTTCGCGAGGGCAATATGCTTCTTCGCTCTTTCTTCTGCAATTATGGCCTCGACGACCTTTCGGAATCGGGCCTTATCACTGACCATCCCGAACTTAACGAGATCTGTAAGTAGGTCGGCTCTAGCCATTGTTATCTCTGGCCTTTCTCATTCTCACTCCTTCTCATCTATTCACCATCCCCAGAGCATAACTAGTGATTAATCCGCAAATAAGTAAGATAATAGGCCAAAAAGCCGATTTTAATCGGTATATCAACCCAATCTCCATAATATTCAAGAAGTATTTCTTGTATATTACCCGCTATACCGCCTAAAAACAAGTATATTAACAAAAAAACTGACTTTCTGTTGGATATCCCCTCCAAGAAGGGTGCTATACCGATTTTTTTCAGTATAGCACCAAATATCCACACAAAATCGCAGGGATATTGGAGGGTATATTGAAGCAATAACCGATTTATTTCTGGATATCACTAATGTAGTTAAGAAATAGACCTATAATTCCTCTCAATAAAAATGCGGGCGGGGAGCTAAGCCATAAAAAACATCCTTGTTTTTTATGGCTTAGCCAAAGGATAAACTACCGCCCCAAAACAGGACGTTGCAGGGGCGGTGTAAGCAAGTGAGAGTAAGAGGTGTTGTGAAGGAAGTTACAGTTTATAAATTGCGAAATGTAGTAATGACTTCTATGCTTTTAAATTTTTTACTCTATCATCAACTATCTTTAACAAGTGACTCGCCAATGTTATCATTTCAACGGCTTCTTCAGCTTCTATTTGTATATTCCGATGACTATGAGGATTTTTATAAGAACCAATGGCTCCTGCAAACAATTCCATTAGGGCAACTCTTTCACCACCTTCAGATTCAGTATCGGTTAATATACCTGTTTCAGGATTAAACGCTTTTCTCATTAATGGAACGCCAATGTCAGAATCAGATAAATTACAACCTTCTCGAACTGCAACCTCTACTTCCTTAAATGCTTGAAATACCGCTGTATCATAATCACCCCGTAAAAAAGTAGCCCATACTTTCTGAGCTATTCTTGAATGTATTTGTTTTTTAGGTAATAGGCTGGATTTCTGATAAGCCTTAAAATCATCACGCCTTTTTATTTGCTCTCCCCTTCTTGTTATGAAATATTCATCCCCTCCTATATGTCCCCCTGGTTTCGGAGCTATGAATCCTTCCCTTTCCAGCCACATCCAGGCTTCCATTAAAGCTTTACCAATTCTATCCCAGTATTCCCTTGGATATTCTTCATAAGTAGATTGAAGACTAAAGTTGTGACGGTTTAGCCTTTGGTTTTCTACACTATCTGAAGAGTTAAAAAGTTCTAGCAATACACCTGCGAGTTCTTCTGGTTCAAGTGCTAATAGATCATCTGGATTAGGAATTAATGAATGTATTTTCTTAGGCATAAGAGTGATTTAATAATATAGTAAAATAATAAAGGCCTCAATAACATTCGAGTCAATAATTCCCCATATTGGGGCTAACATTAAGAAAAATAGTGCATTTCAATCAGCTATCGCCCGCCCGCTCGCAAGGTTGGTTATTTTTATTATCTCTTCTAATGGGTAGATACTTCTCATTTATTACTATCATTCAGACAAGTAAAAAACACCCAATATTTTATACGAAAATTAAAACCTTATCTAAATAAGCTCTTGCAGTGATTACACTTTTTGGGTATTAAACGGTGTATACCTATGGGCATATGACAATTAGGACATTTCCAAAATTCAATATGCCAAAGAATATAAAGAATTCCAATAATGACCAAAGATTCATCAATATATTTAAATGAAATATTTATAAAAATGAATAAAACGCGAAGACATATCACTGATAAAACAAAGGTATTTCTTAGTATTATAATCTTTCGAAAAGATTTCTTTTTCATCACATTGTTTAAGTATGATGCAATTCATTTTAAGGAAAATGAAGAAGGAGTTATCATTTGTCCTTATGGTAAGCCTATGAAAATAAAAACAGTTATAAATCATGAAGATGGTCATTCAGTAACAATTTATGAATGTACAGAATGCAAGGATTGTCCTTTTCATGATAAATGTACAAAAGGGGGAAACAGGACAATATCTATTGATAGTCGTGAACCCTTTCGAAAAATAATGAGGGAGAAATTAAAAACAGACAAAGGCAGAGAGATATATATGAAGCGACAGGGGATAGTTGAATCTCCTCATGGGAATGACCAAAAGAATAAAGGCTGGAGACAGCATCACTTGAGAGGAGTGGCAAAAGCGGCGCTTGAATTTATTTTAATGCGAATAGGTTCCAACTTAGGAAAGATAGCAAAATATAGAGCAAAAGAAATGCTTGCACTTACTATTTAAAAACAAAAACAAAAATGATTGTGGAATTAGTATTTATAGAAATAAACAATACTAATTCCTGCAGCAGCATATAGAAATAATCAATATATGTTGTTTTAAGGCTTTAAAGACTGCGATAAACGGTATATTAAGTTGAATATATTTTCATTTTAAGGGAATATTTGTAATTCTAAAAAGGTTATTGGACAGCCTCAATTTACAATTTATCTCTTCACCCCGCATTGTTTTTAACGTGTGTTATACAATGTTATTTTTTTAAAATAGAATTCATTAACAAAATTGGTATGGATATTCGAAGCAAACAAATAGATTTGTTAGCATTCTTTTTTAAGTACTAATGCATATTCCATTTCATCAATCCCTCTTTCAACCGGATAAATCTCTTTCTCTGCTACTGGTCTAAGACCTGCATTCTTAGCGTAAGTTTTTATTTCTCCCGGAGTAAACATCCTCATAGTATAGACTATTCGCTGGTCTTTGCCATTCGTTAAAGGACTTCCTCCTATTTTAACAAAATATGCAACATATTTCCCATGATTACTATTGACTTCGTTGTAATGGTATTGTTTAAGAAACTTCTGATCTCTTTCAAGAACATCTATGCAGAGAATGCCTCCATCTACGAGAGTCTGAGATAGATTATTAAAAGCTTGCTGAATCAAATCCTCCGGTAAATGTCCAATAACGCCATACATACAGGTAACTACATTGAATTCAGCCTGAAAAGGTAAATCAGTAATGTTTCCCCATGAAACGTTTGAATGTCCCAGAATTCCTTGTGCTTGCGCAGCCATTTCTCTTGAGTAGTCGATTGCATTGCGTCTGTTAATTTGGCAAAAATCCTCCAGTTCGTTGGAAAACCTCTTAGTTCTTCTGCCATCTGCACAGCCAACATCTAAATAAGCAATTCTTTTGCCGCTGATCAATCCTCTCAGTTCTTCAAGAAAGAACCTGTCTGTTGAAGTAGTCTGATGTACCTTATCCGGCCTGCTTAGACTTTCTTTGCTATAATTCTTTGCCCTTACATCATATCCAACTTGTAACTGTTGAATATTAGCCACATCAGTAAATGCAACTCTATTTCTTTCGATTATTGTTCGTAATCTGTTGAGTTCTATATTAATTATTATGTCCATTATAAATATCCCCTGAAAATTTCCATGTCTTTTCTTGTTTTACAAGTTTTCTTAAATCCTATTATTTAAAACCTATGTGTTATGATGTAATTTTCATTGTAATGAAATTTATAAACGAAATCGGTGTGGATATTCTTTCTCTCGATTTTGGAATGAAAGAATTTTCGGATTTTGAATTACTCCATTGCGTATTGCTATTGCTTTTGAAATGGTTTTGTTCTTTTCCCATACTTTTGATCCCCCAATCACTATGGATAAAAATGGAAGTAATGCTTCTGAAATTTCCCATGAGGCAGAATTCCAATAAAAACTTGGACTGTGATCTACTGAATAATAAAATTTACCTGCTATTTCAAACATTGGATGTTCAAAGGATGTTGGTTTGGCACACCAAAACCCCATTCCTTCATCACAGCTTATATCAATAATAAGCGTACCTTTCATCAATTTATCAGCCTCATCTTCAGGTACAAACATTATTGGATGGTCAATATCTTGAAAGGTTCCATTTACAATTATTTGCACATCTGATAATGCTTCTGAAAATGGGCGAGTACTGCCGTCAGATTCAACTGCAAGCAAATTTCCTGAACCGTCATTTTTCATTTGTTTAAACGATATTGCAGGCAATTGATCACTTACATCTGTTGATGCACGACAGGTATAGACCGTGATATCTCGATATCCTTGCCCTTGCAATGCATATACTGCTCCTCGACTCACCGATCCAAAACTGAGTACCACTGCTTTTCGTGGTTTTCCATAATTCCCGACAACTCCGATAAGACTTATTGCATGATTTACACTGGCATAGCCTGCTATTTCATTATTTTTATAAAAAATATGCATATTTTTATCACCTGTTTTGCTCCATTTAAACATTTCTTCCCAGGCAATAAGGGTTAATTTTCTTTCAATTGATGCTTGAGTAATTTTTTTCTGTTGTACACAATGCAGCCAACCCCACACAATTGCACCTTCATGTACCTGAGACAAACCTTTTGCCAAAGGTTTGGGCATTAGCACACAATTAAAACTTTTAAGTATTTCTTCTCTGGAAGCAACTCGTCCTGATGTAAGTTTAGCTAAAGTGTTGTCATCCATGCCAAATTTTAACCCATACCCTTCTTCAAAAGTGATTCGTTTTCGTAATCTCTGTGGAATGCGTTTTATATGTTCCGGATGAATGGCTACTCGTTTTTCGTTTTCTTTTAGTGATTTTCCAATCACGCCGACAGTTAAAAGTTGTGTCATATTGTTTTTTCTTCCTTCTTCATTTAATCTTTAAAACTACATTTTAAATCTATCTAAGCCAAATCTATAGCGCTCACTTAAAATACCCCTCTTACGCTTAGATAAAATGACCCTTTTACTTTCAGGAGTTTTTACAAATATAAAAAAAGTACCACCGAAGGTGGTAGCCTTATTTAAATAACAAATTATTCATTCACAAAATTAATCTAATAGCAGTATCAGAAAGGTTACATGCATCTATTTTAAATGGCTTATATATAAATAAATGGTATATTTAACCACATAACAACTAACAATCATGCTATAATATTTAGGGGGTTATTTACGCGCGTAAACAATCTTTCTTTTTCAATTATATATTCTTACTTTATTGAATACAAAATAATATGTTTTGTCAAGAAAAAAAATAATTTTTTAGTGTGGGGTAATTTATCTTAGCAAAAGTGGGGGAATTTATCTAAGCGCTATAGCAAATATTAAAATAATAAGCATATAACTAGTGAGTATAGCGCATATATGTCAGATATCGGTGTACATAGCCTGTATTTTTGTTAGATATCACCTCCAAATAGCTTACTATACTGCAATTCTGCCTGTCTAATACCTCAATATCTGCATATTTGCTTGTATATTATCATAAATCTTGCATATTTTCACGCACTTTTTTGAAGCAAATAGAAAACATCGCTGTATATAAATAAAATAATAGGCTTTTTTATAATTTTGGTCAATAAAATTTGTGAAAAACTCCCTGGCAAACTGTGTTCTGTGTTCAATATTACCAAAACCAACAAATAATCCCCAGTCTGACTAAAAAAAAGAACCCCCTTTATGGCACAAAAATCCTAAATCCACATGTAAAACCGCCTAAAAAAATAGCCCTTTCACAAAAAAGAGCATACCTCCCCTGCAAAAACAAAACACGAGCCATCAATCAACCTGCACCCTCTAAATCCGCCAACTCAACTCCTGGAGGCGCTCGCCCAATCTTAAACAGATGCCGCAAAATCCTAATCACTTCAGTCCTGTCTGTGATAACAGACATCACACGCATTTCACTTTGGCATTTTGGACAGATAAGAGGATCCACCTCATATACCTTCTTGATAAGCCTGGCCCAGGCAGAGCGTTTGGCTTTGGATGAAACAGTATTATCATCATATGCAATATCTTCTTTTGACTGAGCAGCCTGCTTAGGATTCCAACCGTGAGGAGCAAAGCATAGCACATAGGGCATATCCTTCCAATTGCCTCTACTCCTGGAGCTATAGAGCCCATAGTATCTGATAATACTGCCCAATAGATTCCATCTTCTTTTGTTCTGAGCCATATATCCTGAAAGAGTTTTTGATGCTGAATCCTGAGTTCTTCCAGCTAAGTAGATTATAAGCAAAGCTTTTTGTGATAAGGCCTTTGTCATGGAAATACTTAACCACCATCTGCCTGAAGCTTTGAGTAAGTTTGACTATATTATGGATGGGGATAAAGATGAAGTTGCCTTCTTTGTCGAATCCACCTTCAAGGAATACACCGTGAAAATGGGAATTGTGTCTTAAAAGATTTCCGTACGACTGATAACACAGGGCGCAGCCAGTGGTAATAGATTTACAGGCAGCAAGGTTATAGAACTTGTTTATGAGCTTGAAGATCATCTTAGAGATATCAGCAAATAAGCTCTTATCGTTCTTTAAAAATATCCGCAGAGCCTTTGGCAGAGTCCAGGTAATATGCCGATGGGGTAAGCGCAGAAGTAGCTCATTACTCAAGTACTCGCCAAAAAGCAGGCTCTTTTTCTTTGTGCAGGAGGGGCAGAAGGAGAAAGCTTTACATGAAAAGGGCCGGAAATATTCATAATCACATTTTGGATTGGTACATACAATCCTTGCAAGTGCCTGAGTATAATCACCACGTGCGCCTGTAAGGGTGCTATATAAATATATGAACTGCTGTAATGTTCATCTAACCAACAAATTTACTTTCAATCCGAAAGGAAAGGAGGGAACATAGCATATTTGTAAAGCATATAGTTT
>Ga0307430_1002066_pt1 | contig 13763 bp, 12 predicted proteins | sample SalMarWE160130MG_FD_202159 | JGI IMG/M metagenome (GOLD analysis project Ga0307430, IMG submission 202159) | Salt marsh sediment microbial communities from the Plum Island Ecosystem LTER, Massachusetts, United States - WE1603-130 | ecosystem: Environmental > Aquatic > Marine > Intertidal zone >... | reverse complement strand
CATACCATTTTAACGATTGCCTGTCTGACTGCAACCTTCCTTCTGCGCATAAAAAAGGAGCATTTTTACCAGAAAATGCAAGCTATACACAACCAGATTTCATAAGGGTTTGTTAACTACATTGTTTGTCATTTTTTGCTTGACAGATAAGAATTTTTTTGTATTTTATATGGGTACAACAGCGGCTGGGATTGCTCTGAATGACGAGAAGTTCGGGATGTTATACGGAAACCATATAAACGTAGTTAGAAAATTATTATTTGCAGGCTCCGCTATGAACAACACACTGTATATGAAATACGAGTCACAAAATTAGAAAAGTGTTTATAGGCCCTACACAACTCATTGGAGTTTTGCTTTTTGCGTTCGGTGTCTATTGGTGCTATATAGTGGTCAAGCGTTTCCCGGCCGACCTGCAAGAGCTCCGCGAAATTCCGGACAAAGTCCGAAAAGGTACGATTATCTTTATCTGGTTCATCACAGTTATAATCGCAATTGCCATAGTTTTGTTAGGTCTTCCCCTTATAATCAGAATCATCAAAGCCATTTACGATGTCTTTACAATTAGCTAACCAAGCCGGTGGACCAACCAAGCCATTTGGCGCGCAACAAAGCGCGCAACAACTATGCTCGATGAGTTGAAAGATGAAGCAAAGAAGGTCTTTTTTTCCAAGGAGATCGCAACTGCAATCGTTGCTATAGCGGGCTCGTTCGTGGAACCTGTAGTCGGTCTAGCCATTGCCGGCGGTGCGCTCTACAAAAAGAAGGTCGATTATCGGGCGGCCCGCAACAAAACGCTGCAAGGGCACACAATGCCGTGGTTGTATTCCACACGAAAGTTCCTAGTTTATTGAACGATATGGACTACTGCACAACGAAGGCTTGGAGCTGACAATCGCTTGCAACTCAAGCCAACGTTACGCGCGGTTCAACGGAATTCAATGGGATGTATGAAGTTCGCTGCTGATTAGGGGGGAAAGTACAGTTTGCGGGGAAACTACCATCCACTTCGCTAGCTACGTTCGCTCAGTGGCTGCCACACGTCGTTTCAGAGGGATTACTTATGGACTTTGGGTAAAGGGTTGTTATACTGAGGCTCGTAGACATAAGAAGTTTTGTACGGAAACCATATATACATAGTTAGGACACCAGCAAAGCGGGGCTTCTAATGGACTTGAAATAGAAAGGATCAAACATGTCCGATATAGAACGAAGGATAGAGGCGATTGAGAAAGCTAATCGTCGCTGGCGTCATGCCGTAGGATTGCTCGCAAGCATGCTACTTATAGCGTTGACTATCGCTATAGTGTTGACTATCGCTGCGAAAATGCCAGATAAGGTGGCCGAAGTACTACGAGCCAAGGGGATTGAAGTGCTTGGCCCCGACGGAAATCCTGTCATTGAGCTCAAGGCTGAAGGCGACGTATCAACACTGATTCTCTCAGGCGTGGGCCAGCACAACGAAAAGGGTGTTGCGCTTGGGGTTGTCAAAGATGTAGCGTATCTGATGTTGGCGAAGCATAAAGAGGCGCCTCTGTTTTGGGCACAGGTAGACGACGCCGGCGCCTCTCTCTCCCTGTATGATGGTCGCCCGGGCAGTCAAGAGCCAAGAGGCGTTGTCATGAGAAGTGTGTATCCCACCGAACACACTCTGGGGGAGACAAATATCACCTTGATGCGAGGCTGGCAGAAAGAGGGTATTCAAGCTCAACTATCTATCCAGGGCCCTGCTGGCGCGCCGTCTCTCTACCTAGGCGGCCCCGACGGGAAGGCTGTCAGCCTGCGCGTCAACCAGGAGAATGGCAGGGTCGAATTCCTTGACGAAAGCAATAAGTCCGTATGGTCTTCGCCCTAACCATTGGATGCAGCCGATTTCGTAAGCCTCGCGGCTTCCGAAACAACTGATCCATATGTTAGGGAACGAATAACCGAACGCCATTCGTGAGTGTCCCGGTGTATCCTACTATGCGTTTGAAGAAAAGGTTTGCCATCGAACAGAATCAATCCGGCACAACAACATCGTATCTGGGTTCATAGCCCCGATGCCAATACTGCCCCCACAAATCCTCCAACTCTACGACGTCTATGTGAGTATCGACGTAACTCAGATTGATGGCACGACGGTGTCTGGCGATACAATACCTGTGCATACTGGCTACCGTGCCGTTATCGCCATCAAATGAGTTCGATGGAGGCGGATCGGTGCTCCGAGGCCAGGCGTCGACCCACATCCCATCACCAAACAAAGGAACATCAGGTCGAGTATCAGAGAACCTCTGGTAATAACGGCCGTGTTCCGGGTTGCTCGTATCAACTTGATAATATCCGGCCGGCTGAAGCCATGAATTGATCGTGTAGCTGCCCTCAGCATAGCTTTCGCCATGGCTACCCCACCAGAAGGCCCAGGACCGAATAGCGGTGCCCCGCTGCAAAGACTCGCCATCAGCCCGCTCTGTCACGGACGGGCAAATGATCACTTGCATGATACCTTCGAAGGCGGCCTGGGGATCTTTCTCGTAGCGCTCGTCCCCGAGAAAGGGAGCAATCAAGTGGAACCAATAGGGCCTGCCGGGCCCACCTACCCCCATAACCTTGCCGTCATAGTTTTCTGTGTAACATACCATTGCCAGCGTCTGCTGTCTGAGTTGAGAGGAGCAAACAACTCTCTTTGTTTGCTCCCGTACTCTGCCTAAGGCGGGTAACAGAATGGCCAGAAGCAGAGCAATTATTGAAATGACAACCAATATCTCAATCAGGGTAAAACCATATCGCCTATTCATAGCTCGCCAACTCCTTCCATCCAACCTGCCAGCTTTGGTTAGACTCAAACTCATCTATATATTTTCTAAAGACTTTCAAAAAATGTCAAGTACTTCTTGTGTAGAGGAACCAGAGAATTATCATATGAATATTGACTTGAAGGGCCAACCCAGCCATTATACTGCGCAACAAAGCGCGCAACAACCACGTTCGTTTAGGCTACATTCACGCTTTTAGTTGTGCTTCGGCCAGCATCATAAGTTCTTTTTTAGCAACCATTAATCATTTATTAACAAATACTTACAAATCTACCGTCCAGACTGTCGATCCTAATGGAGAAAAGGTCAGGTTTGTTTGTCTTTTTCCTTTACAGATTCAAGTTTGTTTTATATTTTATGAGGGTACAACAGCGGCTGGGATTTATCTGAATGACGAGAAGTTAGGGATGTTATGCGGAAACCATATAAGACGCCTGGTAAGAAAGCGGATTGGCGTAAGTGTTTTTACGAAAGGCGCTTACACGTTGAGGAAAAACGCGTGTTATGCGGACAGTGAAACGGCTACGGGTTCTTATCTGGAAACCATATAATCAGTAGTTATACTGAGATGAAAACAAAACACGTCATCTTAGGGATTGTGGGCGCTTCAACGTTGCTTATCATCATTTTGATCGTAGCTATTTTCAATTCATATAATAACGAATTGTCGTTTCAGTTTCTAAATCAATACGAGGCTGAACAGAAACAGTCCTGGGCAACAAAACACAACACCGGGGAGCATCTCAGGTATCATTTCAAAGCAGATTACGATTCATTTATTGAGGCAGCCAAATCTGAACTTCTAGCACAAGGCTTCAGTGACATAACCGAGCCAAATGAGTACTATAAGTTGCAGGTATATGAAAAACAAGCCCTTGAGCATGTTCGGGTACAGATACGCTTTGCAATTATAAGAAGTGGTCCCGCAGTCAATAATCCCATAAATTTCTGGATCGATGTTCAAGTAATGCGAACTAGGCCCAAGTTCAGTATTAAAAACTGTTGGAAGTATTTGAAGAGAGAATACCTAAAGATAAAATTTAGGGTGATGTATAAAGCCATTGTAGGTGAAAGTATAACAAGCGGCTCAAGTCGACTAGAATAATTGGTGCGATTCATCGCACCCTACACTGTTGCTGATTAGGGGGGAAAATACATTTTGCCAGAAGAGAAATAATGGTTGGGGAATCCCTTGGCTGCGCTCAGGGAAGGTATTGAACAAGGAATGGCGAATTTAGAAGGGATGGATTAAGAGGAGTACAAGGTTATGTGTTTGTAGCTACTTAGCAGCGAGAAACAATAATCGGCCGTTTTTCATTGAAACGTAGAACCGCTCGTTGGCCGCTATTAAGCCGTCGAAGACCGGCGGAGAACCTTTGGGCAGCATAAAGAGATTGGGCAAACAATGCAAATACGAGCGATGTAAGATTAGATATCAACAAAAGGTATGGCAACAATTACCAGCTCAAATTTCTTCTTATAACAGCGGCAGCCGAGAGCGTTCGCTGGATATTGCCGTTTTCAACTGTCATGGAAATCTGAACACTTTTACAATCAGTTCCATCATCAGTGAGAGTTTTCGTGAAAGTCATAGCAGTAACATTGTCACAAAGCACATAATCAGGGTCAGTCGAATCATCATTTGTAATCAGATAAAGCTTGTTATCTCCATTGTTATATTGATAAGTTATAGCATCTCCGCCGACGGTAATCAGAGTGCATTCATTGGCCGGTGCGTTAGGTTCAACTGCATCTGCTGTGCGAAGTTGACTTGTTATCCGGGACAGGGCCTGTCTGGTACGGTTAATGACCTTAAACATATCTTCGTTTTCACGGTAATTTATAATCGAGGCGTTAAATGCAGTAGCTACGGCAGCGAGCAGTATGCTTGCTATCGCCAGAGCAAGCAGCAGTTCCACAATAGTAAAACCAGTTTCGTATTTCCACCGTAAGGTGTCCTGTGGAATATCTCGTTTTTTGTATCTCGTATTGTGCATTTCGTACCTCGCTGTTAGTGGATGCGTATATACGTAAATGCGTTTATCTGTTGACTCATCTACTCATTCACTCATCCACTGATTCACTCATTCATGTTTTTTAGTATAGGGCCCTGAGCCATCTAACTGAGCTGATTTCTCTTGAGTTCAAAAAAACCTTTACAGTTATTCGAACAAAATGGCTGTTAGGGTCATAATCAGGAACAACCTGTTCAAAATCTGAATCACTGACATTTTCAACTGTAATCTGCTGGCTAAACGCAGCAAGGTCATTAAGAACATCTCCATTAGCGTTTTGTGGAGGGGAAAAGCTCTTATCGTCAAAAGCATACAAATCAGCATAGTCAACCAAGGCGGTGCGTTCTCTTACCTGTTCAATAAGGAACTCGGCGGTTGACAACTCTGCTCCGGCACCGTTAGCTTTTGTGAATGCACTATTGGCTGTAACCAGAGAGGCAATTGCAAGACCGACCAACACTATTGCAATTAACACCTCGATAAGTGAAAAGCCAGCCTCGTACGTCGTATGTCGTATGTCGTAACCTGTGTTAATCCGTTTCAATCTGTGTAATCTGTGTTTTCGCATCTCACCCCTCCTATAACTAACGGACTGACACTGACTGAAGGACTTACACTGACTAACACGGACTTTTCAGTGTCCATCAGTGTTCTCGTCAGTGTGCATCAGTGTCTGAAAATAGTCAACCAGATTTATTTGCCTATAACAACACTGGACATCTTGAATATCGGCAGAATAATGCTCATCGCAATAAAGCCAACCAAAACACCCATCACAACTATCATAATAGGCTCTATCATTGAGGTTACTGTTTTGATAACAGTTTTGAGCTCTCTTGCATAGTAATCGGAAACATCTCTTAGCACATCGCACATAGTACCTGAATCTTCGCCGCTTCTTACCATTTGCACCACATTGCTCGGCATCAGATTATACTGTCTCAGACTGGATGCGATTTTTTTGCCCTGACGAACCTCCTCATAGACGCCAAGCCACATCTCTTTATAAAGAACGTTTCCCGCAATTTGTGCTGTTATCGAAATGGTATTTAGTATCGGCACACCGGCTCTTGTCAGTACTCCCATTGTGTGCAGGCTTCTTGTTATATAAAGACTTCGGCACAGCGTTTTTATAAGAGGCAATACCAATTTGGTTTTGTCCCACCATCGACCTCCGCTTTCAGTGCCGATAAAATACCAAAATCCCCAGAATGAAGCACCAATAACCGGTATAATAAAATACCAGTATCCCCTCATAAACGCACTGGTGGCCATTAAGGCTTTCGTAGGTCCTGGTAACAGATGCTCTTTTCCTGCGAAGATAGCCGTAAACCGAGGCAGGACAAAACACAGCAGGAAAATAGTTACCGACACGGCCATAACTGCTATGATAATCGGATAAACCATCGCGCCTTTAACCTGTGAGCGAGTTTCGGCTTCGGCGTCCAGATACTCGGCTAATTTTTGCAGCATTTTGCTGAGCGAGCCGCTGACCTCTGCTGCAGCCACCATATTTATATAAAGCTCGCTGAATACGTCCGAATGCTCCGAAAGCGCCTGGGAAAAACTCTCTCCGGATTCGATTCGATTTTTCAAATCAAAAATGACGAGCTTAAATTTTTCTTTTTCCATTTGCTCAGCGATTGACTCAAGCGAATCCTGAAGACTTATGCCCGCCCGGATCATAATGGCAAGCTGTTTCGTAAAATTCAAGATGTCCTTTTTGCTTGGCCCGCACTCAACTCTGAAATTCCTTATCTTTTGCAAGGTGATCTGCTGTCGGTTCCCGCCGGTGTTTGTGAGTGCAGATGCCTGTCTCGGCGTGGCCGAGCCACGACGGGCAGACTCCTGGTCGGGCTGGACCTGCTCCGGTGACTTCTCGGTTTGCTGCTGACCTTCGACAACCACCCCCGCTGCTTCGCGTTTGCGAAGCAAACCGGCGGGGGCACCTTTATAATTTTGCGAAGATTCTTCAAACATATTTATATACCTTATCTTCTTCCTCTTACCCGCTTAGGCGGCTGGACAATTTCAACCTCATTCACAGGCCCAAGGCTCTTTTCCATCTTCGCAGGATTGCTTGAGCGCATAACCGCCTCTTCCTTGTTGATGTAACCCTTGGAATACATCTCGGCAATGCTATAATCCAGATTTTGCATACCCAACCTGCGGGAAGTCTCAATAACATTCGGTATCTCGTAGATTCTGTTCTCACGAATACAGTTCCTCACAGCCGAGGTACACAGCAATATTTCCGTACAGGGCACCATCCCCGGCTCGTCCACACGTTTAAATAATGTCTGTGAGATAACAGCCTGTAAGGTATTAGCCAGCATTGTTCGAATCTGGCTCTGCTGAGCTGCGGGATAAACATCTATAATACGTTCGATAGTCTGCGCGGCATTAATCGTGTGCAGTGTACTGAAAACAAGGTGTCCTGTCTCAGCGGCGGTAATTGTAAAACTGATGGTTTCCAGGTCTCTCATTTCGCCGACCATAATGATATCGGGGTCCTGTCGCAAGACATGCTTTAGACCTGAGGCAAACTTCGGACAGTCTGAGCCGATTTCGCGTTGTTCCACCATACTTTCCTTGTTTTCTATGGCGTATTCTATAGGGTCTTCCAAGGTCATTATGCGTTTTCTGTGCTTCGTATTTATCAATCCTATCATCGCTGCAAGTGTCGTACTTTTACCAGAGCCGGTATGGCCGGTTACAAGTACCAAACCTCTTGGCAGGTCTGTCAGCTCTTTAACTATCGTCGGCAGGTTCAAATCGTCTATCAAAGGTATCTCATTCGGAATCACTCTAAAGGAAATTGCTATTGTTTCCCGCTGATAATGAGCATTAACACGGAACCGATGGCCATCTTCGAGGCTCGTTGAGAAATCAAGGTCTCTATTTAGTTTAAACTCTTTGAATCTGTCCGGCTCAACCATCGAATTAACCATTTCTTCGACATTTTTATCGCTGACAACAGGGAAATCCATATCTATCAGCTCGGTATTCCTTCGCAATACCGGCGGTATGCCAACGTTGATGTGCACGTCGCTTGCGTGGTTCTCTATAGCCGTGGCCAATATAGTTTTTATATTTACCATTATCACAATTTCTTCCAAATAACTTCTATCACACTTCAGGTTTTTTACTCGACATTTTCAACAAAAACTTCATTTTCGTTTTTGCCATATACTTCGGTTACCCTCAGCACCTCTTCTATTGTTGTCAGACCCTGCTTTACCTTTATAAGTCCATCGTCAAACAAACTCCGCCGTCCGCTTTCATGAAAGACCCGACGCATATTATTGACCGATGAGTCCGTGTTAATCATATCCCTGAACTGGTCATTAATAACCAGCAGCTCGTAAATACCAACACGACCTACATACCCTGAGCCCCTGCAATGGTCGCAACCGGCACCGTGATAAAACTGTTTGGCCTTGATTCCTGCGGCCTTTATATATTCACGCATACTTTCCGGAACCCGATAGGTCTTTTTGCACTTCGGACAAATCTTCCTGACTAATCGCTGAGCAAGGACTGCATTTAACGAGGCCGCTATCAAATACGCATCAATCCCGATATTGACCAGTCTTGTAATACTGCTGGCCGCATCATTCGTATGCAGTGTCGAAAGAACCAGATGGCCCGTCAAAGCCGCCTGAACCGCTATACGAGCAGTCTCGTTATCACGAATCTCACCAATCATTATCACATCAGGGTCCTGACGAAGCAGACTTCTAAGCGACGAGGCAAAGTCAAGACCAATCTTTTCGTTGGTCTGAACCTGATTGCAGAAATCAAGCTCATATTCCACAGGGTCCTCAACTGTCGATACGTTCAGCTTATCGCCGTCCATCTGACACAGAGCCGAGTACAAAGTAGTGCTCTTGCCGGAACCTGTAGGCCCTGTAACTAATAAAATCCCGTGAGGCAGCGCTATCTGCTCACCAAAAGCAGCCATCACATCAGACTCCATACCCAACTGCTCAAGACCTCGCATAATAGATTTACTATCGAGCACACGGATAACGACTTTTTCTCCATGATTCGTCGGCAGTATCGAAACCCGCAAATCGATAGCTCTTGAAGCCACGTTGACCTTGATTTTGCCGTCCTGTGGCAGCCGTCTTTCCGAAATGTCGAGATTGGCCATAATCTTGATGCGCGAAACAACTGCAGGATGCATATTCAACGGCGACTCCATTTTCTCGAAAAGAACACCGTCTATACGATACCTCATCTTCATAGACTTTTCCTTGGGCTCGATATGGACGTCACTGGCACCTTCACGCACCGCGTTACTAATCAGATAATTGACGAACTTAATAACAGGTGATTGGCCTGCCATTTTTTCCAGGTCTTCTGTATCTTCCTGCTGGTCCTGAACGACCTCCACATCCGCCATATCACCCATGATATCGTCAAGGTTGTAACCAACCCTTACATCTTTGAAGGAATCGCACAGGGCCTCAATGTCTTCGGTGCTGCAGACTACTACCTCAAGCTCCATCTGTGTTTGTCTTTTTACATCCTCTATCGCAAGGACATTTGCCGGCTCACTTGTTGCGACAACCAAGGTCCCTTTGTCCATCGCGATCGGACAAACGTAGTTGCTCTTTATAAAATCAATATCAATTTTCTCAAAAGCTTCCTTCTGCACATCATCCGGCCCTATATGTCTGAACTCAAGGTCATACAGCTTGGCCTTAGCCGTCAAAATATCATCAGCACTGATTTTCTCCATTTTCAACAGCAACTCTGCGACATCAGAAGCCGGCTTTGCCTGCTGTTTTTTGCGCAGTCTTTCATGCTGCTTGGCATTAATCTTACCCATATCCAGCAGGACATCAGCGATATCGTATACGTGCGATTCGCCGGTCTGCTCCGGAGAGTAAAGCTCGCTTAGCCCGCGCACCGACTGGTCCTCAGAACAGTTCCGGTCAAGCGCGGAACCGGTATCTAAGCTCCTTTGTAAATCCTTTTCCGGCTTCGATGAATCCTGTTTTTTTTCAGATATAAAGGGTAGTTTCATCCCGTTAGAAATTTCCTGTTTTTGTGTCTCATTAGATTCCCGTTACAGAATTTCTAACGGGATTCATTCCGTTAACTTCAGCACTATTTCCACACCGTTCGATTCAAGCTTAACGTAACTATCACCGATTTGGCGAACCTTAAAACCTTCTATTGAATCCCCTTCATAGAGGATTCTATCGTCAATCATGCAGCAATTTCCCTGGTTCGATTGCATAATACTCAAAAGCTGCATGGTTTTAGATTTCTGTCTCATCTGCTGCTGCCAGAGCATATTAGCATCAATATTTTGAGCTTTATCCGTGGAATCTGGTTTATTCTTTAGATTGGCTAAAAACGTTTCAAGCTCAAAAGGATTTTTCGCCAGTTCATTGACCTTGACCTGCGGCACATCGGAAAACTCATAGAATTTACTGACTATTTCATCCATTTTGCTGAACATTGTTGACTTAACGCCGGTGAGTCGGGCAATGGCCGTCTCAATGAGCGTCTCTTCCTTGTTACCAGCCTCTGCTGATGCTGCTTTGGGTGTGCTCTTTTTTATCATAAACCAAAGGCACAGCAGGCCTATAATAAACAAAACGGCAAGCAGCGTCGTACTTTTGCGAACTCGTTTTCCCTGAGCCGCTACGGTAAGGTATTCAGATTCCTGTGATTTTTCGGTACCGTCACCAGGTGTCTTGCCGGCGGTTGCGTTCATTTTTTTTTGTGCCGGTAAATCTTCAAGGCTTTGGTCGCGTAAAAAAGATAACATAACTAATCTCCATTAAAGCTGGTAACTGGTAACTTGTAACTGGTAATTATTTAAAAAATTAACCAATTAACCATTCACCATTCACCAATTAACCGGTTTTATTCTGGAAAAATATACTTATTACAAAATCAGCAGCTATTTGGCCCTCGGTGCTTGCCTGCTTATCCAGCTTAAGCTCGCGAATTTTCATTATTCGCGGCAGCTTCTCAAGCTCTAATAGGAACGAATAAAAGGAACTAAAATTGCCCACCAATTCCATTTTTAACGGCTGCTCTATGTAGCCGCTATTATCTTTTTTCTTGAGAGTTCGAATTGTTTTAGGCTTTAGGCCCTGCTTTTGGGCAATAACAGTTACCTGCTCAAGCACCTCGTGAACCTGACTTTTGGGCGGCAGCTTGCTTTCAAAAAACTTTATCGCCTCTTCTAATTCCTCAAGCTGTTTTGTAAGGCCTTCTGCCGCTGCAGCAGCTTTTCCGAATTTGGTAAATTGAGTCAATTTTGTTTCAAGACGCCCTTTTGCCTCAGCCAGGTGGCTGTTAGCCGGCTTAATCATATATTGGTAGCCGACTACAGCTACACCGAACAATAAGACGGAAAACACAGCTTTTCTGAAACCGCTTGTCATAATTATGTCCTCATTTTAGTTTGGTTAATTAACTACTCACCACTCACTAATCAACGTATTAAAAATTCCATATTGTATTTTCAGCTTTGCTCCTGATTCTCTTAACGTCTTCCCTGGTAAGATGGACGTCTTTCCTGAGCATTGCCATCAATTTGAATCGCCTAAATGTGGTGCTATCCTCGATCTTGTGTTCTTTTGACTCCACCAGCGCTACATTGTCCAGCAAGCTCGAATTACTCAGCCGTTCGATATAGGCTGCAACCTGAAGGTCGCTCGGAGCCATACCTTCAATATCTATATGAGTCTCTAACAGTTTTTCTCGTGAGACTGCAGCTTCAGATGCTGCTGCCTTTTTAGCCTGTGCGGCTTGATATTTACTGGTTGACGCAACTCGGCTGGTCTGCTTGGATTCCTTCTGGACCAGGCTCAGTTTTAACAGCGATACACCCTGAGGCAGGTTATTTGTCAATGACGCTAACAAAACACTTCTGGGCACCGGCTCAAGCAGCTCTGCGGTGGTAAGAGCTGTCCTCATCATCGCCCCGCGTTTTGCCTGAAGCTCTTCAAACTGTTTTATAGTCTTTTGTATCTTGGCCATCTTTGTAGTTACGAGTTTTTCCTTAAGACTACAGGCCCGCTGGCGTACCTTGATAGTCATAAACGAACCGCACAGCGCAATCATCACCACTGCAAACAACACAAGATACATCAGGTTTGTTCTGCGCGATATGTTGTTTTGAACGTAATCATCAGGCACAAAATTTATATTAGCCATTTTTAATTTGCCTCCTTTTAGAACACCGACTAACACTGAATTTTCAGTGTCTTTCAGTGTTCTCGACAGTGTCCGTCAGTGTCTCTACGACAGGCTAAGCCCAAAAGCGATAGCCCAGTTGACCTGACAATTCCTTCTATCTATCGGGGTGCCTAAAGACTTTTTGTCACGTTCGCAGTCCTCGCCCAAACGACGGGGATCAGCTATTTCCACTGCCGCCAGACAATCTCCCACCTGTGCCGGTATTTCCAACTGCTTTGCTATCGTTACGCATACCTCTTTATCTACAGTCTGGCCTGAAAGGAATATCAGACGCTCGATTTGAGCTTTTGGGTACATTGAGGCGAAGTGCTGTCTGCAGGCGGTCAACTCCAACACCAATCTGTTTACTACTTTACTGTTACCGAACTGGCTTAGTCCGATTGATATAGAACGAGCAAAAAGCAAATTCTTATGACGACAAATAACAACATTAGTACAGTTCGCCTCAATACAAGCGAGCATTACAATCGCTCCAAGGTCGGTTTTACGCCGACCAAAAAAACTGGTATAGCAGTTTGCCAGTGCTACCGGCCAAACCCCTATGGACTTAATCGCCAGGCCGGCCTTTTCGTATATCGCCAGATGTCTGTCAATAATCTTGCGCTCGGCTGCCATTACAAGAACATTATCATTCTCCATAGGGATGTACTTCATCATTGTGTTCTCTTTTACAGGTTCAAACGGCAGTTTCTGTTTTATCCTTGAAAAGACAGCATCCTCGAGCTTGCTATCATCTGTCTTCGGCATTTTTATATGGTCAATAAACAGCTCCCGTGTCGGCATTGCCGCTACCACTTCTTTGCCCTGAAAATCGCCGTTAGACGTCAGTTGACGTATAGTTTCGATAGCCCATCTTTGCCACTTACCGCTGCCGGATTTCACATCCTTCGGTAGATTCTCACTGCTGCCGGCAATTAGACTTGCACCCTTTCCGTTATCTCCAAGCTGGACCAGCCTGAGGCCATCGTCCCCAATATCAACACCAATCAAATATACGCGGTTTTTCAAGAGTCCAAACATAAGAATTTCACCCATAAAAGGCGTATTATTTTATCAAGCGTGACGCTTATAACACCTGTAAGGGTTTTTATTCCGCTACTCCACATTAGCCGAAGCTCAAGTCTGTGTTCCCATTTCGCGACTTACGATAAAACAAACGCCTCCGGCTGAATCATCCTGATTTATCGGGTTTCCAGGTCATTACCTGCATTAAATTACCTGGCCCTATACTTCTAACAACAACCCTGATACTAACTAAAATATATAAAACAGAAGGCAAGGGAGCCAAACGTGCGCAAAAATATTTGGACCCCATTTTGCAAAGTATTGCAAAAAGGCGATTCCACTTCTGATAAAATCTGCGTTCCAAATCCAACGGGACAGCTTCCGCTCAGAAACCCAGTGTTCTGTTTTGAAATCTTCATCTAAAGAAAATTTTCTCAAAAAGCAGAAGATTTTTCACACAGGAAAAAGTCCCCTCGAAATGAATATGAGCCGATTGCAGAAGTTCTTACGACAGGTGTGGAGAAAACCAAGTTTATAGGACTAATCTGGTTAATTGGTTAATTGCTGCTCACCAACTAACTAATCACCACTCACCAATTAACCACTCACCATTTAACGAGTACCAAGAATCGAGTATCGCTTGTCCGCCATAGCTTCAGCGAAGGCGGAAGAATCGAGATTAATCATTCGGCCTTGAGTCGGCGCTTCATTAAAT
>Ga0307430_1002063_pt1 | contig 13781 bp, 4 predicted proteins | sample SalMarWE160130MG_FD_202159 | JGI IMG/M metagenome (GOLD analysis project Ga0307430, IMG submission 202159) | Salt marsh sediment microbial communities from the Plum Island Ecosystem LTER, Massachusetts, United States - WE1603-130 | ecosystem: Environmental > Aquatic > Marine > Intertidal zone >... | reverse complement strand
TTCTAAGCTCTGTAATCACGCTCTCAGGTGATCTCGATCGCCACCTCCTTCCAGAAATAAACGGAACAGAGCAATACAGGCATTTTGAAGGACACCCTCTACTTGTTATTATAGGATAATAGTTGTATGGGAATGGAGTTCTGTAAACAGAAATGGAATCAAAACATTGATAGTCCGGGAAAGGCAAATGATCCAGATCACTCATTTCCCTTTTTTTATTTTCAATGACTTCATCTCTTCTTCTGAATATAATGCCATCAATTGTTTCTAGTTTGTTTCCTCCCGCGATTTCGGTGATTGTATCCTCGCCATCTCCAAGGACCGCTACGTCAAATACGCTGCTTTCTCTCAAAAAAGTAACCCCGTCAATTGTTATATGTACCCCTCCACAAATAATAAGTGCTTCAGGATTGATTCTTCTTGCCTTTTCAGCTAATTTAAGCCCTTCATTAACCGTCGAAGTTTTGATACTTATGCCTATCAAATCAGCATTTTTTATTCTAGCTAATCTTTCCTCCACATCTTTTAGACAATTATTAAGATCTAATACATCGACATCATGACCTTCCCTGATCAATGACCCCGCCAGATATGCAAGTCCAGTGTTAAGACCTAACCGAGTTCCTTTAGGATCTATAAGCTTGATTTTCATAGGGCCTTTTTGTCTACCTGGTTTCTGTTATACTGAGCTTTTCAACGCATCATCTAAATGCATACACTCATTCAGGTCATAACTAAGACAATCTCCAATATTAGTATCCGAACTTATCAATCAAAAAACCGTCAATTCCTTTGATTTGGATTGAAAATGAACGATAAATATAGTTGTTTTTATTTCTTTGTTTGGCCATAGAGATTATAAAAGGAATTGATGTATTCAAGTTTGTCATTCTCCTCTAAGGCCTTCTGTTTATCAATCCTCCAGAGCACCTTGATCAGTTTTGTTCGGGTCCTTCTAAGTCCTGAGTTGAACTCGAGCGCCTTCTCATATGCACTAATTGCATTTTCAAGCTGGCCCTGGTTAACCATCATATCGCCGATCATGTCATATTTATTTGAAGCGGCATAGGAATCATCATGAATCTTATCAAGATAGGAAAATGCCTTCTGTTTATCGCCTTTGCTGTAATATACCCCCACCAGGGATAGATTCGCAAAGTCTGAATAATGTTTTTCCAAACTTGAGGACTTCTCCCAGTATTCAATGGCTTCATCTTCAAGCCCCTTTGAATTAAGAATAATGGCATGGGTATTCAGAAAGGCCGTCATATCCTTGGAATCCTTAACGGGGATAAATTCAATAATGAAAAATCCCGCAAGAACAACAAAATAGATAATAGCCTTTTTTGATTCTCTGTTATTTATGTAATACCTCAAGTAATTAACCCCGATAACTGCAAACGGTATCAGGATAACCAGCAGGGGCAGCCTAACCCGGATGTTTGTAAAAAAAGCAACAAGGGTTAACGCGTAGATAATGAACACAGCGCTCAAGGCGAATTCCTTCCTGCTCCTAGTCATATTCAGGACCATTGCGGTCATTCCGAATGGGAGGATAAGCCAGAAGCCGAAAAAAGGCACCTTGAAGAACATCACATAATCACTCATAAAACCAATGTTATAATGATCGCTATTTTCAAACCAGTGAAAAAAACCAACCAGTTTTTTGACCTTCTGCCATGTAAAGGCAGCCGGCTGTTCCAGGGCCGTCCTTATAACCTCGTTTGTCCAGTAACGCGATGCCTCCCCTGAAGAGAGCTTCTCGCCCACCCTCCTGCTTGCCTCGATAGTAAAATGTATACCCATTTCAGCCGGTGCGGTCGAGGCGAAAGGGACAGGATATCCATACTGAAAGTTATTGCAGATAAAAAGATTAAAGCCAGACTGACTAGGAGTGGCCGAAGTCTCACCCGCGACCATGTAGTTCCTGATCATAAAAGGGGACTGTACTATTAAAAGCCCAGCAATATAAATTACCAAGGTTGCTGCCAGCACTTTTAGAGAGAATTTTTCCTTATAAGCGTTCCAGGCAAGGAGCAAGAATATAATAGGGATCAGGACTAGGCAGTTGGGCCTGACATTGTTAGCGAGAGCGATTGCAATACCCAGAAATAGTGTCTTTATTATTGAAAATCTTCGCATAACCGCTACCAGAAGATAGCACACTAAAGCAAACAGGAAGACGGAGAAGGATGTCTTAAGGGGCACGATACTGTAAAATATAAAGGGCTCGTAAATAGCGGCCACGAGGCATGCGAAGAGGCCTATTGGCTTATTTGCCAACTCTTTTCCGATAAGAAAGACGAGATAACAGGTAAAGACTCCAAATGCTATATTTACTATTCTGATATAGACCACATCAGGAGAAAAAAGCTTGTAGATCAGGGCCATGAAATAGGCGGGCAGGGGGGCCATCTCATAGACGGATGAAGATTCGAATGTTCCCCTCGCCAGGTTCACAGCCCAAGCATGGTAAAGCCTCTCGTCCCAGAGAAGAAAATCGAAGTAGATGCTCCCTTTAAGGCTCAGAAGTGCCAGCACCCTGAGAATTAAGGCAAGCAAGAGAATGCCTATCAGAATTACATGGAAATACCTGTCAAGAAAAAAGAAAGTGGGCTTCTCTTCTGGCCCGGGCTTTGAGCGTCCTTTTTTTGCCATGGGTCAGATCATATCTGAATACGCTGAAATTTCAATACATAAATGGTAACTAATCAGGAGTCAGAAGTCAGGAGACAGAACGGGGAGGGGCAGGAGGGGGTCTGGGGAGGAAGTTAGAGGATTCGAGTGAAATTCATTCAACATATAAAAAGGACTTGAACACTGTACAGCTTTCTCCCGACTAATTCATCGTCCAACTCCTTATCTTTCTCCCCCTATTGAGGCTGTGTCACAATCCGTCATCCCGGCCAAGCCCCGTGCAGCGGGGCGCGAGCCGGGATCCAGAACTCTTCGATATGATTTCATTTTCCTGGATTCCGGCTGTTCGACAAGCTCACAGTCCTGAGCCTGTCGAAGGACTTTCGCCGGAATGACAAGTTTTTCTCATTATTACACAACCTCATTAGGGAGGGGCAGGAGGGGGTCTAGGGAGGAGATCAAAGGAATAGAGGATTCAAGGGGTCAAGGCGCTTTCGACGATGCCATTTTCGACTGGCTCATGGTCCAGAGCAACGTCGAGGGACTCAGGGCCGTGAGCTTGCCGAACGGCGTGCCGAACGGGTTCAAGGGGTCGCGTGAAATGACCATAAAAAAAGGCACAAGGCAAATATTACAATCCGCCTTGTGCCTTCGATTATTTCTTAAGAGTTATTAGTCAGGCCTGGCCACTCCTGCACCGGTGCCGGAGAATGTAGTCGGTGTGTCAATGGTTCCTGCGGCACCACCTTGGATATCGATAGAATAACCGCCTACGTTGCCTGATCCATCAACACTGGCATCCCAGTTACCACCAACACCCCCAGTGCCGGTTACCGTGAAGTCCACACCGCTGAAGCCAGTTCCGGTCAAGGTCGCCGTATCGTCAACGGCGATAGTTGTGGTTGTTGTCCCGTTCACAGCACCTGTCGCCCAGATACGTGGCATAGCACCGTCTGAATAGGCAAAGAAGGTTACATCGTTCATGTTCACTTCAGTCAGGTTTCCTCCGCTTCCGGTAAGGTCCGTCCTCCCTATCTCGATATATGGGATATTAAGCGCCTCAAGGGCCTCATTGCCCGCCGTATTTGCAGGATTAGCCATATCAAGGAACATCCGGGTCTCCAACCAGGCGCCTGCCGCAACGGCCTGCCATTCCATAGGATCAAAGGTTCCTTTGAGTTCACCGCCCAGAACGCCCGTGACTCCCTCAACGTCAACCCAGGCCCCTGCCACCTTGCCGGCAACCTCGTCATCATCCCACTGGGTGCCAATGACCTCTATCCATTTTGAACCATCTTCACTGTACTCGGCCAGGGACATCCACCAGTCATTGGAAGTAGAACCGCCATATCCTCCATACCCGGTCATTCCAAATACACCCCAGTCCTCAGAGTCAAAACCTCCTCCATATCCCATCATGGAGTAGATATCAATATATCCACCGGCATCAAAGCCTCCGTATCCCATAGGGAACATCGCACCGAAGTCAGTTCCCTCACCACTGGCAGCAGTGTCGGTTATCTGGATATAGTCCAGGCTCCCCTCGGCCATCCAGACCCCTCCGTAACCGAAATCCAAATAGGTCTCATAAAAGTTCCCGGTTAGATCTCCTGTGAGGATACCGGCGCTGGACTCGGTCTCAAACACGGCAAGCACCTTGCCGTCCATTTCACCGTCACTCCAGATGCCACCTGTAAAGCCGAGGATTTCTGTTCGCTCAAAATCATCGTAAATATTCGAGGCCCAGAGATAAGGCATCACGCCGGAACCCATACCATAGGGATCATATTCATATTCACCCATGGCCAGGTAATCGAACGTATCATCTCCATTATCAACAATCCCGATCAGTCCGTAATCATCACCAGCATAGTCACCATAAAAGTGCAAGCTGTCGCCGCCTTCTTCCTCTCCCCAGTAAGCCACTCCGTCTGGTGTTGTTTGCTCTATATTACCTGAGTATGCCCAAGAAGCTGGATTGTCTGTGTACATCTCGCCGGAAAAACTACCCATGGCCGACTCTGTAAGGTAATAGAGGTTGAAATACCCGCCATATCCATCAGAATCAAATGTACCGATCCCTGGTGCAAGCCAGTAGCCTTCTTCATCAGGTGCGACTTCATAATATCCATGGGCAAGAAATCGGGTTATACCCCAATCTTGATCATCAAAGTAGAACTCATTGCCAAGGATCCCTCCATATCCACCCATAGTCCCTGCTTCAAAGGTATCGTTAGAAAATTGTATGGTAATTTCACCGGAAATAACATCTTCCATAAGTTCATCAGAACCGGGCGCTGGATTTTCTATATCTCCGAGTGTGAGCGTGCCATCGGCATCCCACATGCCGATGCACGGATAATAGGTCCCGGTGAGATCTGAATAGTTGAGAAAACCACCATATCCATCATCACCCATATACATGCCCACGGCATTACCCATCAGTTCATTCCCCGATGAACTAAAATCCAGAAGAGCCACAATATATGTACCATCATCATCAACAGCACCACCTTCTGTCCCCATAGCCCATAAGGGAGTGTTGAGATCATGATAGCCCATGAAGGTAACATCCATATCCTCAGTTACACCCATAAGACCTTCTATGACGCAAAGATCAGTATATTCCGCGTACCACGAATCCCATTGCATATCATCGAGATATCCGCTTAATACGAGGGGCTCTCCGTCGTAAGTCCCCACGCTGACACCTATCCAGGTGCCATAATCAGTGTAGTATCCGCCGTAACCATAGTAATCGGCATCATACTGACCATAAAATAACCCTTCGATTATGCCTATGTGACTTCCGGTCAAATATCTGCCTGTCAGGGTTCCGTCTATGGTTCCATAGGCCGCGCCTCCATATCCTTCGGACCAGGTACTTCCTATACTTGCCACCCACACGCCAATATCTTCCTCATTATGACCGAAACCGCCGTATCCTCCGATGTCCGCGCTCCACATGACATCCCCTAGCGGTTTGTTCCAATAGTAGTTAAAATCTCCACCATATCCCAATTTCAGGTTATAGATGCCCCACGGCAGGCTTTCGTCACCAGAATCATATGTGATAAATTTTGTTTTGCCTCTATAATACTCACCGAAGATAGTGTTCTCACTGCTCCCTTCAAAGCGACCTGCCAAATCCCCTGCAAGAAAATTCTCGTATACCGATGCGGTATCAGGTTCATAACCCTCAGGGGTTTCCATAGGCATTGTTGTAAGAACACCCTGGGTTAAGAACATGCCTCCGTAACCGGATTCAGTCATCTCATAAAAATCACCCAGCAAATCGCCGCTCATGAGGCCGACTTCCCCTTCGTCAGTATAATAGATAACAGCCGCATGACCATCCATGCCTCCTGTATCAGCATCCGGACTATCCTTTTGCCAGAAACCAGTGGTAAATCCTACCACGCCGCCGTATCCGCCGTATCCTCCATCCACGACCTGGTATCCGTAAAGCGACCCGCTCCAGACATAGGGTCCGCCGTAACCTCCCTCCAATCCGCCATAGCCCCAGTCAGAATAGTCGCCCATGGCCAGAAGGTCGTAGGTTCCGTCCCCATTGTCAGTAAGCCCGAGGTGTCCATCAGGCCATCCGGTCCGCTCTATATCACCGTAATCGTTGTACAGGAGACTGCTGTAATAATTTCCTCCAAAGTCAAGGGGCTCTCCTTCAAACTGACCTATGCTCTTGGCAACCCATCCACCGCCGTATCCGCCGAATTCTTCGTCATCATTAACCCCATAAAGTTCACCCCAGATATTACCCATCTGGAAAGCAGTAATGTAATAACCAAACGTGTTCTCATTTTCGGGAACCGCTCCCACATCTCCTGTCAGCTCACCGCCAGGCGTCCAATCACCCGAGACCGAGGCAAGCCACATGCCGTATTCGTCTCCATAATAAGAACCACCGTAACCAAAGATACCATCTCCTCCGATTATTCCGGACCACTCGGTGTCATAATAAGGATTGTAATGGAAATTAAAATCCCCAAGCATCACGTCGTAGATTCCCCATGGTAAGCTGGTTTCCTCATTCCAGTCATACAGAAACCAGGTCCTACCCGGAGGAATCATTTCATGGTATTCACCATCGATCCAGCCTTCGCCTTCAAAATCTCCGAGCAGGCTGGCTGTAATAAATCCATCCCAGATATCTATAAAGTAAGGATCCAGACCGCTTGCCTTGGGTTCTTCAGATGTCAGATCTCCTGAGAGCATCCACACCGTGTCACTATCTCCGGTAAAATAATTACGTCCTGAAAGACCGCCCATAAAGAAACCGGCATCGCCCGTCTCTGTCAGATAGATCCCTACCAGGTCACCCTCAAGAATTCCATATGTCTCACCATCAGGCTCCCTGGCAAAACCTCCGGAAACATCAATTATTCCGCCATATCCGTACTCTGACTCTGATACGGGACCGCCATAGGAGACAAAGTTCCAAAGCACGCTTCCTCCGTAACCGCCGTAACCGCCGTAGGTCTCACCCATGGCAAAGAAGTCTGACGGTGGAAAGCCGTCCACTCCTCCCGCAAGACCCTCGATATATCCACCATAGCCTAGCATCCCGTAATCATTATACATCGCCGCACCATAACCATGCTCACTCCAGGCAAGGGGCTCGCCTTCATAAGTACCAACACTTTCACCTACCCAAGTGCCATAATTGTAGTACTCCCCGTAGCCATCGGGATATGCATCATACAGACCATAGAAAGGACCTCCAATGACACCTTTGTGGATGTTGGTCAGATAAACACCATCAAGAGTCCCATCTATTGTTCCATCCCCATTTGCCGACTCTGCTGACCAGCTGCCGGCAACCTGGCCCAGCCAGTAACCATATTCACCACTGTATCCTCCATAACCAAATTGTCCATATCCACCAATATCAGCGGACCACTCAGTTAATCCTGGAGGTTTTCCGTAATAAGAATTAGAGCTGCCCGACTTCAGATTATAAACGCCAAATGCAAGGTCGACATAACCCGTATAGTCATAAAGGAAAGTGGTATGTCCGGGGGAGGCATAATTATGGATTTCTCCCAGATCTCCAGCAAAGGACCCTGCCAACGTTACATCAATATAGCCTCTGCCGTCATCGATACTGGATGGATCTACGGTTGCAATTACGTCAGGTGTTAGAATTCCATCAGCCTCCCACATCCAGATCCCGGGATAGAAGATCCCCGAGACATACTCGTCAGTGAGAAATCCGGCGTTTCCATATGAATCGTACCATACCAGCGCTATGTTGCCGTTATATGTAAATTCGTCTGTGAAAGCCTCCCATTCAAGGAAACCGCCGGCATAACCGTCAGCTAGTCCATAAACTTCTTCTCCATTTAAGAGCTCATCGGACCATATATCGGAATTTAACAGGTAAACCTCGTTATTTTCTGGGTATCCAAAATCACCACCATAATCACCTATGGCCAGGAACTCGGCAGGTCCGTCAGCAGGAGCCGTAAGGATGCCAAAGATGCCTCCCTCTCCTCCTATGCCATAAAGGTCTCCTTCGACATTGTCATAAATAGACGCACCTCCCCACGATCCGCCAAAGGCAAGAGGTGTATCTACCAGCCCGGACCCTGTCTCGGTCCCCTCCCAAATCCCGCTGGCAATCTCGGTGAAGGTGCCGGTGAAAGTACCAGTGCCTTTACTGAGGCTTGTTGGCGTCAACTGGGTGAAATCCGAACTCCCTGCCGCTGCCCCTGTGCTCGTATCAATCGAGCCGGATATCTTTGAAAGCCAGTAGCCGCCATAAGAATGGGAATAACCGCCTGAGAGCAGACTGAGTGGGCCGTCATGTGCTCCTTCCCACTCGCCTTCCATATCGATCTCCCAGCCGCCCCAGTCCTGTCCATCCACTGCAACAGCTCCACCGTAACCGTATCCTGTTATGATACTACCTGTACCGTAAACACTGCCCTCCAACGTGGACACACTGAGGGAGAATGTAAAGGGCGTAGTCGATATATTGCCCGCCTCATCGGTCGCGTCAACCGTCCAGGAATAGTCGCCGTCAACCAGACCGGTGTTGGCCGCACCATAGTCATAGCTGACAGTCCCCGGCTCAGTATTGGTGTAAGACGCCGTTACCGTCGCAGCCCCACCTTCAGGATAGGCGGCAAGTTCTATCGTCGGCACGATAGTGTCATACGTCCATGTATAACTCGATATTATGCTCACATTGCCGGCCTTATCCGTAGCTTTGAACGCAAGATTGTGACTGCCGTCCTTGGTCCCGTCCGTTGCCAGCCCCAGATTCAAGGCCGTGCTTGTCGCTGTCCAGGCACCTCCGTCAAGGCTGTACTCCAGTTTGTCAAGGTTTACATCTGTCGCGCTAAATCCAAAACTGGATGTGTTTGCAAAAGCGGCAGGTGTTGTGGGAATGGACGCAACCGGCACGATAGTGTCATACGTCCATGTATAACTCGATATTATGCTCACATTGCCGGCCTTATCCGTAGCTTTGAACGCAAGATTGTGACTGCCGTCCTTGGTCCCGTCCGTTGCCAGCCCCAAATTCAAGGTCGTGCTTGTTGCAGTCCACGCCCCTCCGTCAAGGCTGTACTCCAGTTTGTCAAGGTTGACATCTGTCGCGCTAAATCCAAAACTGGATGTGTTTGCAAAAGCGGCAGGTGTTGTGGGAATGGACGCCACCGGAGCGATTGTGTCATAGATCCAGGTATAGCTGACAGCCGTGCCTGTATTTCCGGCCGCATCCGTAGCCTTAACACTGATCGTGTAAGGTGTCCCTTCCGTTGCTGCCAGCGACAGATTCAGGGCCGCGGGGGTCGATGTCCACGCGCCGCCGTCAAGGCTGTATTGATAGGTTATGCCCGCGCTTTTATTGGTGTCCGTCGCGTCAAAGCCGAAAGAGGATGTATTGGCGATATCAGCCGGTTTGGTGGGGATCAAAGCTACAGGCGCGGTGTAGTCCGTTGTCCAGGTATAGCTCTTGGTGGCGGTATTATTTTCCTCGTCAACCGCTATTATTATCAACTGGTGCGGTTTCTCCGAGAGCCCGGAAAAATCTATGGTATAGAAATAGGGCTCGTCACCAAGTTCCTCGATCGTCTCTTCATCAGGAGGCTCCAGCTCAACCACGTCTCCTCCGTCCAATTTGTAGGAGACCAGAATCTTATCTATATCACTAGTATTGTCATCTATTGAAAATTCAAATAACGCCTCGCTTAGATGGGTGATTGTTTGCGGTTTAAGGCTCAGCAATATGACAGGTGGATAAGTATCCGCCATCCTCCGGTCATCCTCTTCCAGCAGGTCTCCCTTACTGTAATCCGTGACCTCCACGTCAAAACCAATCTCGGCCTCTCCTTCCTGGGGAGGCGCCGCCCCGGGTGTAGCGCCAGACTCAACAGCCTGCTCCTGAGCCTCCTGGGACGCTGCTATAGCCGCGTCAGCCGCCGCTATAGCCGCCGCCGCCTCGGCTTGGATATCCGGGTCAGGGTTGTTCATCATGGCCTCAGCCGCTGCCTTGGCCTCCTGAGCTGCCGCTTCTGCAGCCTGCGCCGCCGCGTAGACCGCGTCGGCATCCGTAATCTCGCCCGATGCCAGCTTCTCCTGGGCCTGCTTGGCCTGCTCCGCCGCGGCCGCGGCCACAAAGGCCGCCCGCTGGGCAGGACTGAGGTTAGCCAGCTCGGTGGGCACATCCGCCGCCACCCCGGAGATGAAGTCGCCTATGGTATCACCCCCGCCTTCCGTGAACTGGAGGTAGGTCTGACCATCAGCACCTATACTGAGAGTACCCGCGGTACCCCTCAACCCGCAGACCATGGTAGAGGTGGCAAGACTGGTCTTTGTATCGGAGCCCCTGGCGGTCCTGAAGCTCATCTTACCCAGGAACAGGCGGAGCCGTCTCTTCAGACCCGAGATCTTTTCCCCGATACCGGTTTCCTCCTCTTCACTCTCCTCTATAAGCAGGTTGGAATTGGGATTAATCTCTATCACCGCGCCGTCATTAAACGTTACGGTGGCAATGCCGATTTTGGTGACGATCTTGTCATCCGAGTAAAGGGGAAGCCCCTCCTCAGGCTCCACCCCCCAGGACCCCTGGCTCTTGATAAGGACCGTCCCTGAGAAATCAGTCAGCCTCGCTATAGACCGTTCCGCTGAAAAGGCCTGGCTGGATATCAGCATCGCGCAAACAAAGGCAAAAAGGATCAAAAACAATATGCCTGACCTTGCCCATGAGATAATCTTTTTCATTGCACCCCTCCTTAAACCTGAGTAGCGTGTATGGTTTTTATCTGGCTTTCAGCGTTCAGCTTTCAGCCATCAGCTAAAACACCACCATTTAATCGGTCTTACTGTATAGCTGAATGCTGATAGCTAATCGCTATCAAATCAATGTTCCACGGCTTTAGCCCCGTGCCAGGGGCTTATCTCATAATCCTCGCTAAAAATAATAGCCATACCTCTTGATTCGGTCCGAAGCACCTTCCCGGAAATCCTTATGTAGGCATGCTTGTAATCTTTCTCCCCCTTCTCCAGCCTCTTGACCAGTTTATCCAAGGGAAGGATAAGATCTACTTTCACATCCGTGCCTTCGGATAAAGGTTGAGAAGTATGAAAATAGGCACCTCCGGAACTTATGTCAGTCGTCAGCAGATCAAGGGCTCTCTCTTTCCGTTCGGAGGATGTAACCTTGATCCTGGCGGGAATCTCAAGATCGAATCGCTTTAATCCCCTTTTTTCACCCTGTATTGCTTTCATGGGTATATTATATATAGTTTAGTAATAAAAAAACAATAAGTAAATAGTATGATTTTTTTAGTATTTTTAAAAAGCAAAATGAGCCGAAAAAATAATAATAAAGTATTAGGATAAAAAATCTGTCTAATGCTTTCGCATTAACTGCTCACTTGAACCCGTTCGACACGCTCACGGCCCTGAGCACTGTCGAAAGGGCCTTGACTCCTCGAATCCCCGAACCCTGATTTTCTAAAGATTCTTTGCCGCCCAGAGTGCTGCCTGAAGCCTGTTCGGCACATCTATTTTCTTGAAAATATTGTATATATGCGTCTTGACCGTATTGGGGCTTATACATAGCTTATCGGCGATTTCCTCATTTTTAATCCCCATGCATATCATAGCCAGTATCTCCACTTCCCTTGGAGTAAGCGCTGTCTCCTCCTGGTTAACATAAACAGCTTTAGGCCTGTTTCCTTTTACATATTTCGATAATACTTCCCTGGAGACCCACAGCTCGCCTTCAAAGATCGCTCCTATCCCTTTCCGGAAGCGTTCAATGGAATCCTCTTTATAAAATATTCCCTTGATTCCCATGGCAACAGCCCTTTCCTCCAGTCCTTGTCCACGATCAACATTGAAGATAGCCGTCTTGTGACGGTCCGGGATCCCTTTAACATCGATCTCAAGTTCACTCAGGAATGTCTCAATATCTCTGTCCGGACACTCAATAAGGATTAGCAGGTTCTTGCCGGCACCCTTGACATCCTTTTTTTTAGACCTGGAAGGGCCCTCGCTTAGGGTGCATTGAACACCCATCTCTTCCCTAAGATAAAAGGACAGCAACTCATTCTGAAATTGGTTTTGCCCAATGACATGAACAGACCGGTCTGCCAACCTTTTGGTGCCTCCTTTTTTGGAAGTTTGAGTTGCCATATCTTTTGTTATCTAAGGAGCCATTAGCCAGGACCCGGAAATTCAAAAAAGCTCAATGCTAATTGCTAACTGCTAATTGCTAAATCCTAAAATCTATACTCTACCCCCATGGTAAACAGGTTCCTGGTATAATCATAGGCCTTGATGTTCGATTCATTCCGGTTATATGAATACTGAGCCACAAAGGTCGTATCCTCGAAGTATTCCCAGGTAAACCCTCCTGAAAAGGAATAAACAGTATCATCTCTCTTAACATCGAAATTGGTATGCGTGTTCTCAAAATTCTGGTCCTTAAAGCTGCCGCTGAGCTGAAGTTTGACCTTCTCCGCCACCGGCATGGCAAAATTGGCTGAAAACCCGTGACTTATATTATCCCAGTTCTGGCCCTCCGCATTCAGATACCTGAACTGATATCTCAGGTTCAGGAGAGAGTCCTCTTTAAATAGCCACATCCAGCTTGCATAGCTCTTATACCCGTAAGAATCCCTGTCTTCCTCCGGCGCCAGGGAAGGCTTGAAATACTCGGTATTGGTGTACCCGGAAAATATCTCCAGAAGCTGATTTCCTTTTATCGCGAATCGAAACAGGGGGCCTGAGCTGAAAGAACCCGAATACTTCTTATAGCTCGGTCCACGCACTATGGAATGGCTATACTCCGTGGACAGGTTGACGGCAAAGTTGCCAAAATTATATCCAGGATTGATCGAGAGATAGTTGCTTAAGGAATCGTGGGAGTGCACATTCTTCTCGTGAAGACTGGACATAACAGCATACCGCGCGCTGAATAGCCACTGGCCTTGCATGGCAGGTACATAATTCACCCTGAAGGAAGAGTTCAGCACATTGCTCTCCTCGTTGGTAGCGATCGAGGCCTGGGCCTCGTCGTTCGACTTCAGAACCATATTGTCGTCGTACTGGCCGAACATACCCAGCGTAAAACGGAAAGGCCTTTCCAGCTCAAGCCTTCGTTCAACCGTATCCAGATACTGCCTGGCAAAACCCGCCAGATCCGACTGGGGATCCTGCGTAATGGCGGACTCAAAACTCTCTTTGGCCTTTTTAAGCTCTCTTTCCATTATATGGCCAAGGGCAATCTGTATGTCCGAGGCCTGGGCAATGGTCGGATCCAGGGATTTCGCCTTTTCAAAAGCCACCTCAGCCTCTTTGTTTTTACCCTCTTCCCTGAGTATCAATCCCTTTAGAAAGGCTGTCTTTGCAGGAAGGATGTCTGCTTCCTCCGCAACTCCTATCCATCTTTTTGCCTCCTCTATATCTCCTAGTTGCATCGCGACATCCACCAGTTCTATAAGGGCCTCTTTGATCCTGGGAGTCAGAGTGACTGCGTCCCTGAAATGACCTAAGGCCTTTTCATAATCAAATGTCTGTTTGTAGGCCAGCCCCAGATAGAACGCGGCAACAGATGAATCCGGATCCTCGGCACGCGCCTTCTCAAACGCCTCAATAGCCTCCCCATATTT
>Ga0307430_1002059_pt1 | contig 13801 bp, 15 predicted proteins | sample SalMarWE160130MG_FD_202159 | JGI IMG/M metagenome (GOLD analysis project Ga0307430, IMG submission 202159) | Salt marsh sediment microbial communities from the Plum Island Ecosystem LTER, Massachusetts, United States - WE1603-130 | ecosystem: Environmental > Aquatic > Marine > Intertidal zone >... | reverse complement strand
TCCGTGTAGGCTTGTTCATGGCCATCCCTCCTTGTTTGTGGTCGTTTACATCGGGGTATACACCCCGAGAGGGATGGCCTCCATAGTATCTGAAGGGCTTCCATAGAACGTTTCTTCAACGGGCCCGCACGATGCAGGAGCGCCGCAAATGCTCAAGCAATCGTACCCCTACTACCTCGCCAACAAGCCCGTCCAGCCCAACACCGACCTCGAAGTCACCGACAAGTACACGGGCAAGGTCGTCACGCACGTCGCCATGGCCGACCCCCCGGCGATCGCCTCGGCAATCGCCCAAGCCGTCGCCTCGACGGCCGCCATGCGCCAGATGCCGTCGTGGAAGCGCCGGCAGGTCCTCGACCACTGCGCCCGCCGCTTCACCGAGCGCGCCGACGAGCTCGCCGTCGCGCTCTGCATCGAGGCCGGCAAGCCGCTCAAGGACAGCCGCGGCGAGGTCGCCCGCCTCATCGACACCTTCCGCATCGCGTCGGAGGAATCGGTCCGCATCATGGGCGAGGTCATCCCCCTCGACCGCACGCCGCGCGCCGAGCGCTACACCGGCATGTGGAAACGCGTCCCCATCGGGCCGTGCTCCTTGATCTCGCCGTTCAACTTCCCGCTCAACCTTGCCGCGCACAAGGTCGCCCCCGCGATCGCCGCCGGCTGCCCCTTCATATTAAAACCCGCGAGCGCCACGCCCATCGGCGCGCTCATCATCGGCGAGACGTTGGCCGAGTGCGACCTGCCCAAAGGCGCGTTCTCCATCCTGCCCTGCCCACGCGACAAAGCTGACCTGTTCACCACCGACGACCGCCTCAAGCTGCTGAGCTTCACCGGCTCACCCGCCGTCGGCTGGGCGCTCAAGGCCAAGGCCGGCCGCAAAAAGGTCATCCTCGAGCTCGGCGGCAACGCCGCCTGTGTCGTCGACGAAGACGCTGACATCACCGACGCCGTCGGCCGCATCATCATCGGCGCCTTCTACCAATCGGGCCAGAGCTGCATCAGCGTCCAGCGCATCATCGTCCACGAGCGCATCTACGACGCGTTCCGCGACACGCTCGTCGCCGCTGCCAAGAAGCTCAAGATGGGCAACCCGCGCGACGAGGACACCTTCATCGGCCCGCTCATCGCCCTCAGCGAAGCCGAGCGCCTCGAACGCTGGATCAACGAGGCCCTCGACGCCGGTGGGAAGCTCCTGTGCGGCGGCAAGCGCGACGGCGCCATGCTCGAAGCCACGCTCCTCGAGAACGTCCCGAAACACCTCGACATCGTCGCCAAGGAAGCGTTCGGACCCGTCGCCGTGCTCTCGAAGTTCAGCGACTTCGACGCCGCACTCGACCAGGTCAACGACAGCGTCTACGGCCTCCAGGCCGGTATCTTCACACGCGACCTCTACAAAGCCCACCGCGCATGGGACACCCTCGAAGTCGGTGGCGTCGTCATCGGCGACATCCCCTCGTGGCGCGTCGACCACATGCCCTACGGCGGCGTCAAGCTCAGCGGCCTCGGCCGCGAGGGCATCCGCTGGGCCATCGAAGAAATGACCGAACCCCGCCTCCTCGTAATCCGCACCCCCTAACTCCTGTTTTCCTCCGTGTCCTCCGTGCCCTCCGTGGCTATATAATGAGTTGCCAACCACGGATGGCACGGAGGACACGGGGTAACAAGAAGGAAGGTCATCATGCTGCTCGGAGCACACATGTCGATCGCCGGCGGCGTCCACAAGGCGCTCGAGCGCGGCAACTCCATCGGCTGCGACATCATCCAGATCTTCACCAAGAGCTCGAACCAGTGGAAGGCCAAGCCGCTCACCGACGACGACGTCCGCCTCTTCAACGAAGCGAAGGAGGCGACCGGCATCTCGATCGTCGTCGGCCACACGAGCTACCTGGTCAACCTCGCCTCGCCCGACCCCCTTATATATGAGAAGTCGGTCAACTCGCTCCGCCTCGAGCTCGAACGTTCCGAAGCGCTTGGCCTCCCGTCGCTCGTGCTCCATCCCGGCTCACATCTGGGCGAGGGCGAGCAGGCCGGCCTCAAGAGGATCGCCAAGTCCCTCGACGCCGTGCACAAGTCGCTCCCAGGCCTCACGGTCAAGATCGCCCTCGAGATCACCGCCGGTCAGGGCACCAACCTCGGCTTCCGCTTCGAGCAGATCGCCCGCATTATCGAGCTCACCAGCGAGCCCGACCGCCTCGCCGCCTGCTTCGACACCTGCCACGCCTTCGCCGCCGGCTACGACATCCGCACCAGGAAGACCTACACCGCCACCATGCAGCAGTTCGACGACGTGATCGGCCTCGACCGGCTCGCTGTCATCCACCTCAACGACGCCAGAAAGGAGCTCGCCTCGCGCATCGACCGCCACGAGCACATCGGCAAAGGCCAGATCGGCCTCGACGGCTTCCGCTGGCTCCTGAACGACCGGCGTCTCGCCAAGATCCCCATGTCGCTCGAGACGCCCAAGGGGAAGGACCTGAAAGAAGACGTCGAGAACCTCGCCACCCTCCGCGCCCTGATCAAGGCGCACTGAACACTCGAGGCCCCGACGCGCCATAAAAAACATGAAGCGGCAGGGACATAACGTCCCCGCCGCTTCAGTTACTCAATCTCAAGATCGCGAGAACTACTTCTTCCTGCGAAGCAGCAGCAAGAGAGCAGAACTCCCGATCAGCAGCATCGTGCCTGGCTCCGGAATCGGGCACTCGAGCAAGAACGTATCGGTCATGTTCTGCGGCTTCAGGCCTTCCTTAACGTCGGCACCGACAACACCTGTGAACGCCCAGCCATACGACATCGGGTCGCCGCCCTGAGGAATGTCGCCCATGCCAACACACCAACCTGAGTCAAGCGCAGGTGGCATGAGGCTCTCAACGCTCATCTCGCGGTCGGTCATGTACCAGACTTCCGTGGAAGGAACCGTGCAGAACGTCTCGAGCTGCTCCATCGTCACGTTCCAAACACGCATCGCAATCAGGTCAGCGCCCATGCCGTACTGGATGTTCGGCGCAAGCTTAGGCGCCCACGGCGGCAGGAAGTAGAACCAGTCCACTGCCCCACCGACAGTCTCGAACTCGCCCGTGAAGTCGCCGGCGGCCGTGCTGCAGAGCTTGTTGAGCCCGCCGCTGATGGTCTCCGGATCCGCGCCGTCATTCAGCCACTGCGTGCACTCAGCTGTCTCGTTCGGGGTGTCGATCACGCCGTTACCGTTGTCAAGGTCGCCGAAGTACTCCAACGGATCGACCATCTCAGACAACTCGGTCGCCACGATGAACTGGACGTACGCGCCGTCCTGCACCAAAGCTGAACCGCTCTGGTCATAGACGCGACCATCAGTCCCGTCGGCGGGCTTCAACGTGTAGAGAGTGTTGAAGTTCCACGCGCCGTAGGCCGCACTGACCATCAGCACGACAAGCACGAACACTGCTGGGTACAGTACCTTTCTGATCATACCTTACCTCCTCTTAGTTCTCCCTTGCGTCAATAGGCCGTGTATTCAAGTAACTAATGCGCTCGTAATCGGCCGAAGCCACCTCTCGTGCTGACCTCTCCCAGAAGTAAGCCTCAAGAATCCCCCTCACACTGGAACGCCAATGAACCTCCTGATACCCTTACGACATCTGGATTTATACCCTATGCGACCCGAAAAGTCAAGGAGTTTTTGCGAAAAGCCCCACGAGAAACCGGCTCAAGCAGCACTGCGCCGCCACCCGACGCCAGCTACCCCTTATCTCGGCCGCCATGCTTCTGGATCGTCATCATGCTAAACAAGAAAGCATTGAACACGAATTGAAGGCTGTTCACGAAAATCACCAGGCCAAAGAAAAGCGGACGTACCGCCTCAAGCTCCCCGAAACCGCTCGCTGCCCACCGCCAGACAACACCGACAACGAAGACCAGCCCAACGGCAATCCCGACCCCACCAAGCAGCAGCGCCTTCTCCAGCGTGAAGTGCTTCAAGAGCCACACGACCAGCCTGTCGTCCTTCTGGAAGTGCTCGGTGTACGAGTACGCCTTCGCAAGCACGCCGAGGCACAACACCTGCACACCAACAATCGTCAGGAATCCCCCTGCCAGCATGAAGTGGATGTCGAACGAGCGCCCGTGAATGATCACCGCCCCCCTCACCAGCGCCGCCATGATCGCGAACCCGATCACCGACAGCACGATCCCGGGAACAATGAACAGGTGGTCCGGGCTGTACAGAATCATGAACCGCAGGTGCCGCCACCCATCGCGGAACGTCCGCAGCTTCGACTCCCCAGCCCGCCGCTTGTAGTTCACCGGGATCTCAAGCATCTTGAGCCCGGCCCGCGCCGCGTGGATCACCATCTCCGAGGCGAACTCCATCCCGGTCGTCTGCAGCTCCATCCGCTCGTACGCCGCGCGCGTAAACGCGCGCATCCCACAGTGCACATCCCTGATCGACGTCTTGAACATGCCGCGCAGCACGGCCGACAAGATCGGGTTGCCCAGGTAGCGGTGCAGCGTCGGCATCGCCCCGCTCTCGATCGTGCCGCGGAACCGGTTGCCGATCACGAAATCGTACCCGTTCCGCAGCGGCTCGACGAAGCGGTCGATCTCGCTGAAGTCGTACGTGTCGTCCGCATCGCCGATGACGATGTACGTGCCCCGGGCCGCCTCGATCCCGCACTGGTAGGCGCTCCCGTAGCCCCGCCGCGGCTCGCATACGACGCGGGCCCCATGCTCGCGAGCGATCTCGGCGCTCCCGTCGTCCGAGCCGTTGTCGGCCACCACCACCTCGCCCTTGACCCCTGCCGTTGCCAGCGCCGCCCGCGCCTTGTCCACGCACCGGCCGATGCTGGGCGCCTCGTTCAGGCAGGGCATCACGACGGAAACCTCGATCGTCCCCTCGCTAATCCGGCTGTCCGTCGACACGACCATTGCACTCACAACCCGTCTTGGGACTCGCCCGCACTATAGCCGAGCGCGCCTCGCCTGTGAAGCGGTTTCAGCCCTACGAAGCGCTCCCGCCGGCGCTCCGACGAAACGCACGCGCCGCAAGAACCCGTAGGCACTGCAGGGGCCTGTTGAAGAAGCTCAGACGACGTTTTCACCATGCTTGTCCCAAATAGGCGAAAAACCACCTTTACTAATCGAGCGTCTTGGCATAATAGTCAAGAGGACGAGCCGCCCGCTTGCGGCTCGCAGACGCTGCGGAACCAGTGAAGGAACCGACGGCCATGAAGGCAACCACCATCTGCTGTGCGGTACTCGCCCTGTGCCTCGCCGCCTGCGCTGCCACCGGCGCCACGGCAATCCTCATTGACCCCGCTGAGGTTTACAAGAACACCGGCGAACCCATCGACACGCTGCCCCGGGACACCAAGGTGACCCCCGGCCGCGTCAACGACCAGTGGGTCTACATCACCTACCAGAAGGCAGGCGAGGAGACCCCGCGCGCCGGCTGGGTCAAGCGCACCGTGCTGGAACAGGTCCCGGAAGGATTCCACTCCCGCGTCTCCGAACACTGCATCGTCCACTCCCAGGACCCGATGGGCCTCCAGCGCTTCGACGTAAGTGTGGTCGAAAACCTCTACACCGGGATCGCCCGAAGCCTGCTCAACGCCGAAGGCGAACCGGTATTCGACCCCAACGTGAAGCTGCGCGTCTACCTGCTCAATGGCGCCACCTTCACCGAGCAGGCCAAGGCAAACGGCCAATCGCCCGACGCCGCGGGATTCGCACCCCGCACCGGCCAGGTCTACCTCGACTTCAGCTTGCGCGCGACGACGACACAGATGAAGGGCCTCGTCGTCCACGAGCTCGCCGTCCTTGTGCTCCTCGACTACGCGAGCCAACCGACGGACCGGCGCGGGGCCGGGGCGCCCCTGCCCGTGTGGCTCATCGAGGCGTTCGCCACGTACCACGAGTTCCAGGCCGGCTTCAACACCAAGAACCTGCTCTACGTGCCCGACGAGCCACGGCTCTCGAGCCTGACCACCAAACGGACCGTGCCGACCAAGTTCGAGCACCGCCGCGAGTACCTCGCCACCGCGGGCACCCTCGGCCACCTCCTGCTCAACTACGGGACGCGACAGCAGTTCTCACAACTCGTGCGCAGAACCCAGGCAAGCGCCGGCCGCACGCGAGCCGACGCCATCATGCTTGAGATCTATGGCCTGAGCCGCGCCAAGTTCCAGGCCGCGTGGGCCAGGTACGTCGAACAGCTCAAGAAAAAGCACGGCATCGACAAGCTCGAAAAGGAAATCAAGGACAAAGAAGACAAAGACTGGAAAGACAAGGACGACTTCAGCCGACGCAGCATCCACAAGTACCTGGGCTGATTGGCCGGCTTCCTCACGCAGGACACGGCTCAGCGCGCGTTGGCCGATAATGTGACCACCCAGTAGTCAAGGGAACCCACGGGGCAACATCGGATGACCTTACCGGGCAGTGCGCCCGGCTCACACAGCCTGGCCTAATCCCGCACGGACGCGGGCCCACAGCGCATGCGACTGCTACTCGTCAACCCCAACCGGTACCGCCAACCCGCAACACCCCCGGTCGGTCTCGAGTACCTCGTCGCCCCGCTTCGCCGCGCCGGCCATGAACCACACCTCCTCGACTTGTGCTTCGCCGACGACCCGCCCGCCGCGCTGACGCAGTCCCTCGACGAGCTCGCGCCCGACGTCGTCGGCTTCACAGTCCGAAACGTCGATACCGTCCTGTACCACACGAATGAGTTCTTCCTCGACCAGATCGCCCCACTCGTCGAGATCGCCCACGCCGCCGGCATCCCCGTGCTCGTCGGCGGCAGCGGCGTGGCCACCATGCCGGGCGCCGTCCGCTCGTACCTCGGCGCCGACTACGCACTCGACGGGCCCGCCGAGGCGGCGCTGCCGTTGATGCTGAATGCGCTCACGTCCGACCGCTCCGAGCCCCCCACGCTCGTCGACGGCTGGGCCGCTCGACCCAACCCCGCCCAGCGCCACCCACGGGGCAAGCTGCTCGACTACGCGCCGTACCTCGAGGCCGCCGCCCGGTTCGGCTTCGAAACGCAGAAAGGATGCAACGGCCGCTGCATCTTCTGCACCGAAGCGGCTCGGCCCGTCCTGGCGCGCGAGCCCGCCGCCGTCGTCGACGAGATCGCCGCCCTCGTCGAGCTGGGCGCCACCCAGCTCTTCTGCTGCGACAGCGAGTTCAACCAGGCGCTCCCGCACTGCAAGGCCGTCCTGCACTCACTCGTCGCACGCAGCCTGCCCATCGACTGGACGCTCTACATGAAGCCGCGCCCCCACGACGCCGAGCTGTTCGAGCTGCTCGCGCGCACCAACTGCACGTCAATCACGCTCTCGGCCGACACCGTCTCGCTCTACGGCCCCGATCCGGCCTACACCGAGACCGACGTGGCCTCCGTCATCGAGCTCGCGCAGCGCGCCGGCATCAAGCTCGCCGTGGACCTCACCGTCGGTCTGCCCGGCGAGCCGGGCGATGCGCCGGCGCGCGCCGTCGAGCTGTTCCGGCGCCACCGCCCCGGCACCGTCGGCATCAACGCCTACCTCCGCCTCTACCCCGCCGCCACGATGACCGCCCTGGTTATGAGCGACCCCGGCCTGCGCACGCACGTCGAGCCGCGCGCACGCGTCACAACGCGCGACCACGACGGCTTCATTCAGCCCGTGCACTACCACCACCTCAACGACGAGGCGCTCGAACGACTCATCGCCGGCGACGGGCTGTTCCGTATCGAGGGCCGCGAGCCCGGCGTCAACTACCAGCGCCTGGAAAAATAGGGACAGGCACCTATTTCGTGCGGACGCAAAATAGGTGCCTGTCCCTATTTTTCCACCAACGCGCCCCGCAGGGGCGCACCGTGAGTAGCTCCGGGTGAAACCCGGAGAACGAGTGCAGCCAAACACCAATCCAACCCCGGAGGGGTTGCACACTCGCACGCCGGGTCTCCAGGGCATTACCCCTGCCGCCATTCGCGCCGATTGCCCTTGCGCGCGCGCGAGGGCGGTCGTACCCTCGCGGCATGTACGTCGGTCGCGTGATAGGCAGCCTCGTGGCGCAGCACAAGGTGCCCCCCGTCGAGGGCATCAAGCTGCTCGTCGTCCAGCCCCTCGATCACCGCCTCGCCGACGCCGGCAGGCCCCTCGTCGCCTGCGACACCGCCCAGGCCGGCCCGGGCCACCTCATCTTCTACGTTACCGGGCGCGAGGCCGCGCTCGCACTGCCCGAGCCGTTCAACCCGTCCGACGCCACCATCACGGGCATCATCGACGAGATCGACGCCGAGTAGGCACACGCTGCGACGCATCGAGAAACGCCCATCCGAATACGGCAATGCCGAGAGGCGTCAGAACTCAAGAGACGTAACAAGACTGCGCTCCGACGCAAGGAGGGCCACACGATGAACCGATACCCGACCGCCGTCCTCGCACTCCTCATCCTGTTCTCGACAGCCACCGCGCTCGCGGGCGAGGAGACCGCCGCCGAGGAGCCGGAACAAACGACCGAAGAGCTCATGGACGACGCGCAGGCCCACGGCCTCGCCGCCGCCGCCGACAACGAAACCGAGACTGCCGGCAACTGGTTCAAGAAGGCGGCCGAGTACGCCGACCGCATCGCATCATGGGAAGGCCTCATGGACGCCTCCCTGGCGCTCTCGTCGATCGGTGACGTGGATGCCTCGAAGGCCATCCTCGACCAGGCCAACGCGCTCAACCAGAAGTTTAACGACTGGCGCACGAGCCTCGCCGTGGGCCACGCCTACGCCAGCCTGCCCGACGAGGCAGAGGCCGACGACGAGGCCGAGGCCGCCATCGACGAGGCAAACCAGCTCGCCGAGGACCTCGAGAGCTGGCGCGCCATGGTCGAGGTCGGCTCCGCCTACCTCAGCCTCAAGCTCGACGAGGCCGGCAGCTACGCGACCGATGCCTACGACAAGGCCCTCTCAATCGCCTCCGAGGCGAGCGACCCGGAAGGCCTCGAGACAATCGCCATGCGCCTCGACGAGATCGGCGAGGAAGCCAAGGCCGCCCAGGCGCGCGAGGTCCTCAAGCAGCTCCCGCCCCAAGACTCCAAGAAGCGGCGCGAGCGCCTGCCGCCACCGCCCGGCTGGTCGCCGACCGGCAAGACGCTCGCCGAGCCGCGCGAGATCAGCGACGAGTCGAAGGCAATCCTCGCCGAGCGCGCCGCCCGCAAGCACGCCGAGGCAGCCGCGAGGGCCCTCGAGGCGGGCGACGTCGACGACCAGATCTACTACGTCTACGAGTACGACCGCTACTGGGCCTCGCATCCCGACCTGTTCTTGCACCGCATCTGGGATCTCGACGACGACTTCGACGTCCCCCGCTGGGCGCACCACTACCTGTCGCAGTACCAGCTCGTCAACGGCGTCTACGTCAGAATCACGAGCGACTGAACGCCCACTGCACAGAACAAACCGCCCCGCGAGCCCATCGCTCGCGGGCCTTCTGCTGCCTCGAAAACCCCAGCCGCCCACCCAAAACAACCCTCATGCGCCGCGCACCCCCCGACGATACCTGCACTGGAGAGTGGCCGGTCGCCTGACGCAAGCACGTGGCAAATCCACACATCTGCGGCAAAAGCCACGCGTCCTCGGACCACCCGACGGCACGCGATGCCGCCCGACGAGCCGCGCCACTCCTGAAACCGTTCGCATGACGACGGCCCCGCCGTTGGCATGCATGTTGCTCACACATCGAAATGGATACTGCAAAGATGGGTAGACGAAAAATGACGGGACGGTCTAAGCGGACCCAGGATCCCGAGCCGCGTGGTCACCGTGCGGCCCCGAAACCGCCGCTGATGACCTACGACCCGTACCTAGTCAAGCTCACGCGCAGCCTCGAGGCCGCCAAAGACCGGCCCAAGGCGCGCGGCGGGCACTAGCCGGAGGCACAGACTGTGGGACCAACCGCGCAACGCGTGCCCCCACGAGGTCAGGACCAGCTCGTCGGCTGGCTCGCCGACTACTTCGAAACCTCAGCCGACGTGTTCCGCAGGATGACACCCGACAAGCGCTGGACCATCTACCAGCGAATCTGCGACAAGACGCTCTACCCGAGCGCCGACGGCGACGCAGGAAAGGCGGTGTACCACTAAAGGCTGCTGAAAGGGCAATTGTGGTCAGACGATCGGCCTTAGGGCCGAAGGCCCGACCGAGCCTAGCCCGGGGCGCCTGCCCGCCGAAGCCTTGGCGAAGGCGGGTAAGCCCCGGGTTCTCGACGACAAAACAAACCCTCACAGCCCCGAAGGGGCGACAGAAGCGTTCCGCAACAAATGGAGTGAGCTCATCCCTACCATGCGCGTGGTGGTGAAGGGTTCGAAAGTCAGCACTTCTCACAGGCGATGCACCAGCGTCCGCCACCTTGAGAACCGGACTTGTGACGTAACCTTCACCGCACGGCATTACGGTAGGGATTTTTCTGACCCGCGCCCGCCGCCCAATCCAGCAACGACCCGGCCTACTCGACGCTGAGCACCTCGATCCGGATCTCGTCGAACGCCCCGAACAACTCGAACCAGCGATCCCCCTCCGTGTCGAGCTCGATGTGCGTCGCGTCGGCCGGGAGCTGGTTGAGCGTCGGGTCCACGTCCACCCATTCGCCCACGTACACCTGCGCCCAACTGTGCATGGCGAACGTCCGCTCGGCCGGCCCGCTGTAGACGAGCCCGCTTACCTCGCGCGCCGGCAACCCCGCCGCCCGGCACAACGCCACGAAAAGCAGCGCGTGCTCCGTGCAATCGCCCTCGAGGTTGCTTAGCACGTCGAGCGCCGTCTCGTAGTCGCTCGCGTCCCGCCCAGCGACGTGCCGGTGCACCCACCGGCAGACGCGGCGCGCCCGATCAACCGGATCGCCGGCGCGGCGTACGATCCGCCTCGCCCGGCGCCGTATGCGTGAGTGCTCGGACTGGATCTCCTCGGTCGCGTCGAGGTACTCGCCGAGCCGCTCCCGGTCCGCCTCGGTCACCGACGGCTCATCGGGGACGGCCCCCGGCATCAACGTCAGAACCAACGCGCCGTCCTCGCGGCGCGCGACGCGCTGCCTCGCCCCATCGACGACCACGCCCTCCGGCATCCCCGCGATCGCAAGCACGAGCTTGTCGATCTCGCCGCCTTTCGCGTCGAGCCCCGCGACCCCGATCTCGCGCCGAACCTCGAACCACGCGCCCTCGTCGGGAAGCCGGCGCGCCGTCTCTTCGTCCTCGAGCTTCAGGACAATGGTGGTGCCGTAAGCATCCGCGATCACCGTGCCGTCGTCGAGCAGGTGCCTCGTGCTCGTCGACTGCTTATCCTGAAGCTCGAGAACGAACACCTGGCGCGTCTCTCCCCGCCACTCCTTGTCGACGACCTCGACGACCCGGGCCGTCGTCGCCTCATCGACGAGCGTGTCGGGATCGAAGTCAAGATAGGTCATCGTGTCGCCCGGCTCCGGCCCGCTCGCGACAAACCGTTTGAGTCTCTGCGTATCGACGAGCGTGTGCTGGAGCGCCGGCACGCGCTTGCTCGTGATGCGGCCGTGTCGCACGCGCGTCACGGCCAACTCGTCGCCGTCCCGGACCGCCCGCAGCCGGCTCCTCGTCTCCGCCGTCCGCTCCTTGGTCTCGACGAGGACGAGCCGGTACGGCGGCGCAGCCTCATACCCGAAGCGCAGCTCGAACCGGAAGGTGAGCGTCTCGCCCGCCACTTTCATCACCAGGCGGCCCTCCGCGCGGGCGACAAAGACGTCCGTGCCGTCGTGCTCGGCCCGTTCGCCCACCAGCACCACGTATCCGGCCTTCCGCCCGAGAACATACGCGCCGTACCACTCCGTACGAACGAGCCCGTCGAGGTCGAGCGTCTCGGCCTGCTCGGCCGCCGGGACGGGAACGCATGCCAACGCCGCGATCATGACCGCCGGAACTCTCGCCGCACAGATGCGCATCATGGCTCGCCGCGCTCGGCCGGATCGTCCTTCGCCTCGTCACCGAACAGCGCGATGATCCGATCGATGAACGCCTCGAACTCCTCGCGCGTCATCTTGCGCGTCGACGCCTCGATGTAGAAGTCGTGTAGCACGTCGGCGATCTGCTTCCGAAGCTCCATCGCGTCCTCCCGAAACGTGCGCCCTCATCTCTCGACACAATGATACGCCGAACAGGCGGTGGAACCAAGGCGGGTCTCGGAACTCAGCCGTCGTCATCGCTCCGGGCGTGCTTGAGGACTTTCTCGACGAGCTCGTCCATTGGGAAGGGCTTCTTGATGAAATCGACCACGTCGGGGAACTCGGCCATCTCGTCGGCGGACAGATCGTTCATCTGCCCCATGACGATCACGGGCACCTCGATCCCCTCGGCGCCCATCAGGATCAGCAGCTCGGCCCCGTTGATCCGCGGCACCTTGAGCGACAACAGCATGAGCTTGCAGCGCGGGTTGCGAAGATGGTCGAACGCCTCGACACCGTCGCTCGCCGACTCGACGCTGAAGCCGAGCCGCTCCAGGTTGCCCGCGATCGACTCGACCAACGCGCCGCTACCATCAACAACAAGAATCATGATCCCTCGCTCGTGCCACGGCACGCAGGGTGCACTACTTGAAACAGGAAGTCAAGCAAAGCGCCCGGAGTCATTCCGGACCGGCCGATTCCTCGGGCGCCGACGTCGCCAGTGAAATCCGATAGATACCAGCTTCGTGCGCCTCGTCCAGAACGCGGTAGACCTCCACCATCGGCACCGTCTCGTCGGGACGGACGATGAGCGTCATCGCCGGGTTCGCCGCCAGCACCTTCTTCAGCCCGGCCTGGAGCTCGTCGCGCTCCACCGCTCGACCGTCGAGCACGCACACGCCCCCTGCCTTCACCTCGAGCACGACATCCACCGGTTCGACGTTGACCTCGCCCGCGACAGGCCCGAGCGCCTCCGGATCCACTGACGCTGTCCCGCCCTCCGGAACCACGTCCTCGCGCGTCGCCTCGGCCGCCAACGTCTCACGCAGCTCGCGGACAACCGCACGCATCTCGCGCACTTCGGCTCGCAGCTCGTCAACCGACTTCTCCATCGCGCGCAATTCGTATTCCCTCGACGGCGCACGGCTGCCAACGAACGCCCAAATCGAGATGACAACGGCTATCGCGACGGCCACGACAACCACGGTGGCAGGCCAGCCCTTCATCGCGTCTCTCCTCGTCGATTTCGCTTGCGTCGATGATAGTCCGTCGCTATCCTGTGTCAACACACCTTCACGCGCCGCTCGCACAGGAGAAATCAAATGAAAGCCGCCGCAGGACTCGCCGCCGTGCTGCTCCTCATCGCCGTCGCCCTCCCCGCCGGCTCGCAGGACGGCGCCGTCGTCGTCAGGCCGAAGGTGCTCGTACACACCGACGTGCCGGCACGGGGTGACTCGCCCAAAGAGATCCACTCGCTCGGCACGACGCTCGTGCTCACGTTCTGGGTCGAGGAGAACGAAGAGAAGGGGCCCGTCATCGAGATCCGATGCGCCACGCCCGACTACCTCGCTGCCGTCACCAAGAAAACCGGCGAGTTCTCGCGTCACCTCGAGGTCGACGGCACGATCCGCATGCTGCGCGACCGCCAGATCCTGCTCCTCTACAACGCCGAGGTCGGCAGCGGCAACGAGGAGATCTACACCGTCGCCCAGATCACCGGGAGCGTCATCATGCGCGAAGGCGTCGAGAAGGTCCTCGTCGAGGCCGAGGAAACCACCTTCCACGCCACCTTCACCTTCGAGCCCGAGGATTAGCCTCGGCCATACCCTGCCGCCCATGTGCCGGCAGGCCCACGCGGAGCGCCCGGAACACGCCGCCGAACAACA
>Ga0307430_1002057_pt1 | contig 13819 bp, 9 predicted proteins | sample SalMarWE160130MG_FD_202159 | JGI IMG/M metagenome (GOLD analysis project Ga0307430, IMG submission 202159) | Salt marsh sediment microbial communities from the Plum Island Ecosystem LTER, Massachusetts, United States - WE1603-130 | ecosystem: Environmental > Aquatic > Marine > Intertidal zone >... | reverse complement strand
GCCGCGTTGGATGCTGGGGCCGATGACTACATGGCCAAGCCGGCGACGATGATGGAGTTACTGGATCGGATTGACGCCCTGCTGACCAGGCGCACAGCGGCAAAACTGCCTTTTCTCGCAAGGACGATCGTTCTACTGAGTCTGCGCGGTGGCGTCGGTGTTACCACACTGGCGGTCAACCTGGCAGCGACGCTGGCCCAGACTGAAGAGGGGACGGCCTGTCTGGTAGATCTCTGCCCTTCGTCGGGGCACGTGGCGCTGCAACTGGGCCTGCGTCCCGAGCCCAACTGGTCGGATCTCGCCCGGACCAGCGTTCTCGATGCAGAGGTCATTGAGAGGAACCTCCTCCAACACACTTCCGGGCTGCGGGTACTGGCGTCGCCGGTTTTCCCCATCGCGGGACAGGGGTTGCCGCGGACGGTGGTGCAGACGATGCTTGCGACTCTGCAGCAGCGGTTCGCCGCCACCGTCGTGGATACGCCGTCGGCGCTGAATGAGGGGACGATGGCGGCTCTGGAGGCGGCGCCGGTCGTGGGATTGGTGATCACCGCCGAGTCCCCCTCGATCCAGACGGCCATCGGCACACTGCGTGCTCTCAAGCAGTTGTCGGCTAAATTCCAAATCATCCTCAACCAGAACACACCGGGATCCCAGTTGCCAGCCGGGGCAATTGAGCAGGCGCTCAAACGCCCGTTGATGTGGACCATCCCCTTTGATCCGGCTCAGGCACAGGCACTGGCACGAGGAACACCGCTGGTACTCCATAGTCCCAGTTCGCCGTTGGCGCAGGCCATGCGGGGGTTGGCCCAGGAACTGGCCCGGGTTGCACGGGCCACAGCTGTTGACTGATAGCCACGGGCGCATATAGCATTGGGGGGCGCGGGCGCAGCGCCGGGCTGAACCCCTGCGCTGAGAGGGTCAAGCCCCTTTGGGGCTGGATTTTAGCCTGGGGGCTTCGCTCTTTTCAGCCTGGACGTTTCACGCCCGGAGTTGCTGTTGAGTGAGAAGGAGAAGCGATGAATCGGACAATCGCCGTGCCTATCGCTGCGCTGGCCATACTGGCAGCGGCGAGTTGCTGTTGCTGCGGTGGCTTTGATTGGGATTGGGAGAGGTTCTTCCAACCCACGCCGGTCTTCGAGACACCCGTACCGCCTATCTACGATACTCCCATCCCCGAACCCACCCCCGCCATCACCCACGAGCCTGCGGGCGACGTCGGAGCCGGGACAGAGGAACTGCTGGAGACGACTGACGTGCCGATGCGCGATCTGCACGAACTGGCGATTCGGTTGCGCGGCCTGTCCCCCGACACTCCGCGCACCGTCAATCCAGAGGGCTCCCCCGATTATCCCGTGGACACCCGCCGGCTCTTCCACGCCTCCAACTCGGACACCGACGAGGCGTTCGACATCTACGCCATTCTGGAATACAAGACCGAACACGTCTATATGTGGGTCGAGGAGGGAGTACGCTTCGACCAGGACGACCTGATCGCGGCGGCAGACTTGTTCGAGGAGCATATCTACCCCACCGACCGCGCTTTCTTCGGCTCAGAGTGGACCCCCGGCGTGGATAACGATCCCCATATCTCCATCCTCCACACCCGCAACCTGGGCGACTACACCCTTGGCTACTATTTCAGCCCGAGTGAGTTCGTCTCCGCCGTGCGCGAGGATTCCAACGAGATGGAGATGTTCTACGTCAACATAGACTACCTAGCGATTAACAGCGATGACTATCACGGCACGCTGGCCCACGAGTTCCAGCACATGATCCACTGGTACAATGACCGCAACGAAGATACCTGGCTGAACGAGGGTTTCTCTGAACTGGCTTCCTACCTCAATGGTTTCGATCCCGGCAGCGCAGATGTATCCTTTGCGAGCCGGCCTGACAATCAACTGAACGACATGGACTACGATGCCCCGGACGGTTATGCCAGTTACGGCGCTGGCTACCTTTTTACCTCCTACTTCCTCGACCGCTTCGGCCCTGAAGCCACCCAGACGCTGGTTGCTCATCCCGAAAACTCCCTCGCCAGCGTGGAAGCCGTGTTATCCGACCTGGGCACCGGGCTGACCTACGAGGACCTGTTCGCCGACTGGATCGTCGCCAACCTGCTGGACGACCCCTACATCGCCGACGGGCGCTACGGCTACGAGGAGATTGACCCGCCCTCCTTTGGCATCGAGACCACTTACTACGAGTCCGACTATCCCATCTCCGAGAGCAGTACTGTGCACCAGCACGGCACCGACTACATCGAACTGCGCGGTGAGCAGCCCCTGGTCTTTCGCTTCACCGGCTCCACCCAGGTCGGTCTGGTGGATACCACCGCCTACAGCGGCAGTTACTTCTGGTGGTCGAACCGGGGCGACGACTCGGATATGTACCTGACGCAGGCATTCGATCTCTCTGGTGTGAACGAGGCCACGCTGACATTCTGGACCTGGTACGATCTGGAGGAGGACTGGGACTACGCCTACGTGGAGGTCAGCGCCGATGAGGGGCAGACCTGGGAGATCCTTACTACCCCCTCCGGCACCGGCACCAACCCCAACGGCAATTCCTTTGGCTGGGCCTACACCGGTCGCAGCGGGGGTGAGGGGACGGCGGAATGGATCCGGGAACAGGTAGACCTCTCCTCATACGCCGGTCAGGAGATCATCGTCCGCTTCGAGTACATCACTGATGACGCAGTCACTCGCCCCGGCTTTGTCCTGGACGACGTCGCCATCCCCGAGATCGGCTACTTCAGCGACTTCGAAGAGGGCGTGGACGGCTGGGAGTCGGCTGGCTTCATCCGTCACACCAACCTGTTGCCTCAGCGCTGGCTGGTGCAACTCATCCTCTTTGACCCCGATACGCGGGTGCAGCGGCTGGAATTGAACGATGATCAGACGGGCGAGTGGGTCATCCCGCTGGACAGCCGCACGGACCGGGCTGTGGTCACCATCTCCGGCCTAGCGCCCGTGACGACCGAGATGGCGTCGTACGGTTACGAGATTGAAGAGCAATAGCAATAAGCGTAGTGCGTAAAGCAATCTATTACGGGGGTTGATCATGCTTTACGTTCTACGTCGAGGGGGTATCCTTGTCTAATATCCGGGTGCTTGTCGTGGACGACAGCCGTGAGATGCGTGAGTTTATCGTCCAGTGTGTCTTGGAACCTCATGGCTTCGAAGCGTTGGAGGCTGCCGACGGGACTGAGGCGCTGCACAAGGTCCTCGAAGATGGCGTTGATCTTATACTGCTCGACCTCGAGATGCCCAGGATGAATGGCTTCGAAGTGCTTAACGCCTTGCGCGCCCAGCGCTCCGAGGTCCCGGTCGTCTTGATAACCTCCCACGGGTCTGAGGCCATCGCCGTCGAGGTGTTCCGTAAGGGCGTGCGTGATTACGTCATCAAGCCCTTCACGGCCGACGAGATGCTGGTGACCATTGAGCGGGCGCTGACTGAGGTGCGCCTCCAGCGCGAGAAGGAGGCTCTCACCACCCGGCTGGTGCAGGCCAAGCGGCAACTGGAGCAGCGGCTGCGCGAACTCGACACGCTCTATCACATCGGAAAATCGGTCACAGCGTTGATGGAGCGCGATAAACTGCTGGAGCGGATAGTAGACGGCGCACTCTACATCACCGGGGCTGAGGAAGGCGCGCTCCTTCTGGAAGATGAGAAGGCAGGTGGTCTCAAGGAGTACGTGCGCAAGCGACGTACCCGGGGAAAGGAGCAGCGGGTATCGCGGCGCACGGAGGGCGAACTGGCAGCCGATGCTATGCGCAAGGGGAATGCCACGATGACCGGTGCGATGCTCTATGCGCCACTGAAGGTTGGCGGAAGGCCCATTGGCGTGTTGGGTGTAAGCAACAAGGTCACGGCTCGCTTTTTCAGCGAGCACGACCGGCGTCTGCTCATGGTGCTGGCCGACTACGCCGCCATCGCGATTGAAAATACCCGCCTGCTGCAACAGGTCGAACAGACCAAAGAGCGAGAGAAAAAAGAGATACGAGGGTTATTTGAGCGCTACGTCGCCCCCAGCGTGGTGGAAAAACTCGTGGCCCGGCCCGATGCCATCGCGCTGGGTGGTGTGCGCCAGAAGGTGACCATCCTCTTCGCCGACATCCGTGGCTTCAGCGACTTCAGTGCCCACACCGCGCCCGAGGTGCTGGTGGACGTCCTCAATCGCCACATCGCAGTGGCTGCCGAAGCCATTCTGGCCGAGGAGGGAACGTTAGATAAGTTCCTGGGTGACGCGGTGATGGCCTACTTCAACGCCCATCTCCCACAGCCAGATCACGCATTGCGGGCAGTGCGGGCGGCCTGGCGGATGTGCCAGGCAGTTGAGGAATCCCACTCCCGGCTCCCCCCGGCCTCTCGACTCCAGTTTGGGGTGGGAATTAGTACGGGCGAGGTGCTGGTCGGCAATATCGGCGCGCGGCAATTGATGAGTTTCACCGTCATCGGCGACGCAGTGAACGTGAGCCGCCACCTGCAAGAACACGCGCGCGGAGGGCAGATCCTTATCTGCCAGCAGGTCTACGGGATGGTGCGGGGCTACGTCGAGGCACGGCCAGTGGGAGTGGTGGACATTAAAGGACACCCACAGCCCGAGCCGGCATTCGAGGTAGTGGCAGTGCACGTGTGAGCCTGCCGGTCAGCCGTTAAGCGGTCAGTAGTGGACGTTGACCAGCGTCCCCACCTCGGCCCAGTTGAAGAGCCATTCCGCCTCCGGCGTGGGCAGATTGACACAGCCGTGGCTCATCGGATGGCCGAAGTTATTGTGCCAGTAGGTGCCATGCAGGCCGTAACCCCGGTAAAAGTACATCGTGTAGGGCACATCGGGCAGGTAGTAGCCGGGGCCGCTCATGTCGTCGTAGCGCAGTTTGAGATAGATGCGGTACTGGCCGACGGGCGTGGGTGTGCGCGACAATCCTGTGGAGATGGGCGTTGTGCGTACAGGGGTCTGCCCCACGTATGCAGTGAGGGTCTGGCGGGTCAGGTCCACGTCTACCCAGCGCTCTTCGCTGTGAGGAGGCGGGAGGACTGGGGTTACGGTCGGCGGGGGCGGTGGCGCAGTGGGGAGGACGGGACGCGACGTGACGGTGAGAGTGAAGGTAGGAGTGGGAGTGAGTGTGGGTGCGAGCGTGGGAGTAGGAGTGAGTGTGGGTGTGGGTGTGGGGGTATGGGTGGGCATGGGTGTGGGAGTGTAAGTGGACGTGGGACTGGTGGCGACAGTGGTGGTCGGGGAGAAGGTGGGGGCCAGCGCGGCCAACACCGGCAGGTCTGCTAGAAAGGACCAAGCCAGAGTGCCGCCGATGAGGATGGCGAGGAGACCCAGGGCGACGACAGCAACGGAGTGGCTCCGTCGGTGGTGTGACGCTGATGCAGTGGACGTGGATGGGGGCGGCGGTTTGGGGGGTACGGGGGAGGTCACGCGGCGGCGGGCCCAGCGCAGCGCGGCGTGAGCACGGGGATTGCAGGGGTCGCATGACAGCGCGCGAGCGATGTAGGCCAGACTGGCGCGGGGGTCGTCGCTCAGCCACGCCATCCATAGCAGGGCGGTCACGTTGGCGGGGTCGAAGATCAGCGCGGTGCGGAATTTGCGCCGCGCTTTAGCCCTCCGACCGGCACGGGCTGCGGCCTGACCATCCCGTAGGAATGTGGTAACACGATCTTCCATCGTACTCTTCCGTCGCGCCAGCGCTGGGCGTCAGAACTCCCTCAGTCGTTCCGCCAGTTGCTGCGGCGTGTCCGCCACGAGGTGGGCGTAGAGAACGCCTGGGTAGTGGGTCTCGAAGAAGGCACGTAAGTCGTCATCCCAGGCGGCGGAGTTGACGGCGATGACACGGCGGAAGTCCAGGTCACCGATGCCGGCGTCGTCGGCGCTGCCTCCGATGGTGAAGCGGTGCACATCCCAGGCCCCCTCGACGACAGCGCTGGCCCAGGCGGTGCCGGCCCCCGGTGGCAGCAGCACGTAGGTGCGAGCGTAGAGAGCGCGAGGCCTTCCTCGCGGCGGTGCATCCCCCTCCGCCCCCCCCATCGGTGCACCCCCCTCTGTCCCCCCCATCGGGGGGGATGGCAGGGGGGGAGGCTGAGCCGGCATCTCAGGCAAGGCTTCCAGGGCGGCCCTCAGCGCGTCGGGGCTCCCCGCCTCTACGGGCACGTAGATGACGCCGGGGTAGTGGGCTTCGAAGAAGACAGGCAGGCTGTCACCCCAGGCGGCAGGGTTGACGGCGACGACGCGGCGGAAGTCCAGGTCGCCAATACCGGCGTCGTCGGCGCTGCCGCCGATGGTGAAGCGGTGCACGTCCCAGGCCGCGTCCACCACCGCCTGGGCCCAGGCCGCGCCGGCCTCCGGCGGGAGGAGCACGTAGGTGCGGGAGTAAGGGGTACGGGGGTGTCCCCGTGACGGCGGTAGCGGGTCGAGGTAGGGACGCGGATTGAGATAATCGGCGTTGGCGGGCAGTTTTAGCCCCTCGACGTACAGCGAAAGATGCAGGTGTGGGCCGGTGGTCGCGCCCGTCTCTCCGGCGGTGCCGATCACCTGCCCGGCCTGCACCGTCTGTCCCTCCTCTACCGGCACGTGGGTCATGTGAGCGTAGAGCAGCGTCACCTGCCCCACCCCCTCAACCTGGCTGCGGACCTGGACGTGGTGGCCGTAGCCGGTCTCAAGCATCCGCTTGCGGGTGACGACGCCGTCCAGGCAGGCGCGGATAGGGGAACTGGCCGGATCGTCACGTTTGACTTGCAGATCCACGCCGTTGTGACCACCGTGCAGCGAGTGAGCGTACGAGGTATCGTGGTAGTGCTGGTGGTTCTCGCCGTAGAACTGGGTGTAGTGGCGAAACTCGGTGGGCCAGGTGAAGCGCAACCGCTCCGGATGAGGCATATGGGAGCGTGCCGCGACCCGGGCGACGACCGGGTGGGGCTGACCGTCAACATCCATCCAGACCTGCGAGGCATACACAGGATCGGGAGAGCGGAGGATGAAGGCATAGGCGGCCTGGACGCGCGGCCAATATGCCTGGTACCAGGGCCAGTCGTAGCGACACTCGTCGTACTGCGCGCAGGCGAAGCAGAACTCAGCGTACTGGTCGCCCTTGACACCGCTGTTGGTGTTGGGATTGACGTTGGCGAACTCGGAGATGACCAGTGGGACAGTTGGGAAGGCTTCCATGTACTGGTGGAGGAAGCGCGTGCCGCCGTCGAAGGCACGCAGCCCCTTGGCGCTGTCCCAATAGACGTGGCAACAGATGAAGTCGGCTTCCTGCACAGCCTCAGCGCAGGCTCCCAAGAAGTCGCTCTGAGAGACAGCAGGCATGGCTCCGGGCTGTCGGGGCGGTGGTGGGGTAAGGCCGGGGAAGCCGGCCCGTACCTGTGGACCAAAGGCCGTCTTGAGCGCCTCCACGACGGCGACGAACCAGTCGCCGAACGCGGCAGGGCTGTCCCAGGAGACGGTGTACCCGCGCCCAGGTAGGTTGGGCTCGCCGTGCACCTCGAAGTCACGCACACCAGCCTGGACGAACGCTTCCACCACCGGAGCGAAGTAGTTCACGAACTCCTGTGGAGAGGTGGGACGTTCACCTGGCTCGGGGCTGAGGAGTTGGACCAGGAAAGTATGGACGCCGATGTCCCGATAGGCAGATAGGTCAGAGGCCGGGTTGACAAGAGCCCGCAGTTTGAGCGCCTCCAGCCTGGCCTGGCGGATGACTTCGAGGTCGGTCGGAGTGGCGGGGCCATCCCCGACCAGCAGTCCGGCTTTGGCGAATGGCATCTTGCACCTCCTGGCTTGTGAGCACCGGCCTAAAGCGCCGGTGCTGGACAGGTCAGTCTACTCCCGCCTGTTTACGGCGGGGCAGTTTCACCCTCGATGAAGCAGACAATGCCATCCACGATGCCCTGGGCCACCAGGTCGGCCCGTTGGGTGAGTATGTGGCGATCATTCAGCATAAAGCCGGTCTCGATGATGGCCCCCGGTGTCTGGTCGTCAATTTCATAAAATGTGTGGTAGCGGGTCATGTCGTAAGTGATGCTGTTGGCGTGAAAATACATCCCGGTGCAGGCAGCGTAGCACTGAGCCAGGCAAGCGACCAGCCGCTCCTCTGCCTCTGGCACCATGCTGTCCTCGACGCTGGCGACCTTAAACCCACTGGCCGGCGGGGTGGCATTGGGGTAGGCCATACAGGAATCGGCGTGGATGGAAATGAGCGCATCGGCCCGATAACCCTGCAAGTGCGGGTCGAACTCCTCCAGCAGGTCGGCCTGGTAGCCGAGGGCCCACAGGATATAGACGACCCGTTGGGCGACGTCGAGGTTGATCTCGGCCTCTGTTAGGCCGTCGGGGCACACCGCGCCAGTATCGCTCCCCCGGTGACCGGCGACGATGCCGATGTGCGGAGTGGCAGCGTGGTCAGCGGATGGTAGCAGGCTGGCGGATGGGGTAGCAGATGGAGCAGCGGATGGTAGCGGATTAGTGGGTGGGGTAGCGGATGGAGCAGCGGATAACAGTGGATTAGCGGGTGATGTAGCGGATGGGGTGGGAAGCGGTGTGGTCTCCGGCGCAACCACGGCCGGCAGATTCGGTCCCCACATCCCGTATACCATCGCACCGATGGCGGCTATGCAGGAGACGATGACGACCAGGCGCGAGGCGTTGGGGGCAGCGCCTGTGGCCTCTTCGTACGCAGTTGATGCGTGACTGCCCTTCCGGTGTGTCACGTTTCTCTCCTATACATATATCTTACCCTGGAATGGGGGGGAAGTCAACTGCCTCACCCGATGACCCTGCCTTCGACGTCCTGCAACTTGCCAGGTATAAGCGCATCGTGTAGAATGATGCAAATTCTAGGGAGGAGATTGCAATGGGGGAACTCAAACGCCGCATCCTGGCCGAAGGCAGGAATCTGGGCCGGGGCATTCTCAAGGTGGATAGTTTCATCAACCACCAGATTGATACGCATCTGATGTTCGAAGTCGGACGGGAGTTAGCCCGTCACTTTGCTGACGTCGGCGTGACCAAAGTCATCACGGCCGAAATCTCCGGCATCGCCCCGGCGCTGGCGACGGCGCACGCGCTGAATGTGCCGCTCATCTACGCCCGCAAGACCAGGCCAGTCACGATGACGGGGCCCGTCTTCGTCGAGGTCGCGCCCTCGCACACCAAGGGGCGCGACGTGTACCTGATGGTCTCGGCGGAGTTCCTGGGGGCAGGCGACCGGGTGCTGGTGGTGGACGACTTCCTGGCCTCGGGGGCGACGATTGCGGCGCTGGCGCGGCTGGTTGAGCACGCCGGCGCGACGTTGGTCGGCATCGGTACGGCCATCGAGAAGCGGTTCGAGGGCGGGCGGGAGGATCTGGCCTATCTCGACGTGCCCATCGTCTCCCTCGCCGTCGTCACTGATATGAGTGATGGACGAATCGTGTTGGAGTGACGATGGGCAATGGTGTCGCCATCCTCGACTTCGGCTCGCAGTACACGCAACTGATCGCCCGGCGTGTGCGGGAGGCGCACGTCTACTGCGAACTCTTCCCCTGGGATACCCCGCCCGAGGAAGTGCTGGAATTGGAGCCACAGGGCTTCATCCTTTCGGGCGGTCCTGCCAGCGTCTATGCTTCCGGCGCCCCCCGGTTGCCGGACTACGTGCTGGCACAAAGCGTGCCGGTGCTGGGCATCTGCTACGGGATGCAACTCCTTGCCCATCGCCTGGGCGGTCGGGTGGCTCCTGCCGCCATGAGGGAATATGGGCCGGCAGAGGTGGAGTTGGTCGGCCCAGATAGCCCTTTGTTTGGCCCTCTCAAATCTCACCTCTCAACTCTCAAGGTCTGGATGTCCCACGGCGATCGCACTGAGACGGTGCCGCCCGGCTTTGTGGTGCTGGCCCGCAGCGCCAACTCTCCCGTGGCGGCGATGGGTGACCCGGCGCGGCATCTGTACGGCCTCCAGTTCCACCCCGAGGTCGTGCACACGGACCGGGGGCGGGAGATTCTGCGCTGTTTCGCCGTCGAGGTCTGCGGCTGCGTGCCCGATTGGACCCCAGCGGCCTTCATCGAGCAGGCGGTGGCGGCGATCCGTGCTCAGGTGGAGACGGGCCGGATAGTGTGCGGGCTCAGCGGCGGGGTAGACTCCGCAGTGACGGCGACGCTGGTACACCGCGCCGTGGGAGATCAACTGACCTGTATCTTCGTCAATACGGGACTGCTGCGGCGCGGCGAGCCGGAGCAAGTGGTGCGCACATTCCAAGGCGAGTTGGGTGTGCGACTGATGCCGGTGGACGCGGCGGAGGAGTTCCTCAGCGCGCTGAGCGGTGTGACTGACCCGGAGCAGAAGCGCCTCATCATCGGCGAGCGCTTCATCCGCGTGTTCGAGCGGGAGGCGAGGAGATTGGGGGAAGTACGTTTTCTGGCTCAGGGCACGCTTTACCCCGACGTGATCGAGAGCCGCGGGCCTGAGCGACGGGCGGCAGCACGCATCAAGACGCATCACAACGTGGGTGGGTTGCCGGCCGATATATCGTTCGAGTTAGTCGAGCCGCTGCGCCACCTCTTCAAGGATGAGGCGCGGGTAGTCGGGGAGGCGCTAGGCCTGCCGGATGAGGTCGTGTGGCGACAGCCCTTCCCCGGGCCAGGGCTGGCGGTGCGCATAATCGGCGAGGTCACCTGGGAGCGGCTGGAGACGCTGCGGACGGCGGACGCTATCCTGCTGGAGGAATTGGGCGCAGCGGGTCTGCTGCGCGGGGCGACGCAGCAGGCATTTGCTGTCTTGCTGCCGGTACGGAGCGTAGGGGTGATGGGGGACGGGCGGACATACCAGCACGTCGTCGCCATCCGTGCCGTCACAACCGAGGATTTTATGACCGCCGACTGGGCGCGATTGGATCACGCACTGCTGGCCCGCATCAGCAACCGCATCGTCAACGAGGTACCAAAGGTCAACAGGGTGGTGTACGACGTCACCTCCAAGCCTCCGGCGACGATTGAGTGGGAGTAGGTGCTGGATACTGGATACTGGATACTGGATACTGGATGTTGGAACGACGCTGGTACGACGTGGAGAAGTGGCTCGACGAAGTTGACAATGTGGGGACATAGAGATACAATAGGGACACAAAGGACACAAAGGAGCAATAGTGACTAACGTCTGGCAACGTATCTACGTCACCCCTGAGGAGGTAGCGGCACGCTTTCATATTACCCCGCGCACCGTGCGGCGCTGGGCGGCGGAGGGGAAACTGGAGGCGGTCCGCGTGGGACGGCAGTGGCGCATCCCGGTGGATGCGCTGGAGCGCTGGGCCGCGCCCGCTGCTCCTGGTCAGGCAGGTGACTGGCTGGATGCCTGCCGGCGTGCCCGCATCGCTACTCCACCTGGCGAGGATTCGGTGCCTCTGTTACGGGCTCTGCGCGAGGGGCGTGCTGGACGATGACCGAGGAAGTATGCGTGGATGCCAACCTGGTGGTGAAACTCGTCAGCCAGGAGCCCGATAGCAGCCTGGCCGACGCGCTTTTTGCGACCTGGCAAGAACAGGACACTCGCCTCATCGCCCCGCCGTTTCTCACGGTCGAAGTAGATAGTGTCCTGCGGCATAAAGTGGTGCTGCGCCGGGAACTGACGGCCGAACAGGCCCAGACTTGCTTCGCGGCGGCCTGTCAGGTGCCCATCGAGTTGTTGTCGCTCCCCGGACAGCGGGAACGGGCCTGGTCGCTGGCCGAGGAACTCCGCCTCCCCCACGTCTACGATACAACCTATCTGGCGTTGGCCGAACTGCGTGGTTGTGAATTCTGGACCGCCGACCGGCGGCTCGGCAACGCTTGCGAACGCTTGGGTTTCGTGCACCGGTTGGGGGAGTTCGGATACGTGGGGGAAGAAGGCCGTTCTCTAAAGCCAGATGAACGTGGTTAATCCTACCACCCTCCCGATTAAGCCTGTGATCGGTACGCTGCGCGTCGCCGGTGGTGCTCGCCTGGAAGATGCCGCTCCCTGTGTTGCGGCTCTGACCTCACCGCCACGTGCGGCCCGTGGTCGGGAAGACGAACGTCTTTTCATCTTGCTGGACCTGACCAGTCCAGCGTCGCCACACCTGTACCGGGAACTGCGCGAGGTGGTGGCGCAGACTTATTGGTCCACCAGCGGCAGTATCACGGCTGCGCTGCGTGCGGCGGCAGCCGCCGCCAACCGCTATCTGTTTCGGGTCAACCTGCGCGCCGACCCCTCCGGGCGGTATTACGGTGGCCTTACCTGCGCTGTTTTGCCGCGCTCCTTTGGTCCGACCGGGGATACCGAGATATTCATCCTCCAGGCTGGCCCCGCCCGGGCCTGCGTCCTTCACGTCAATCCGACCGAGGGTACTGAGCGTCGCGGGGAGTACCTGGAGTGCTTCCCCCGTGGTGAGGAGCCGTCTCCCCTGGGGATAGGGCCGCTGGCCGACGTGCGTCTCTATCACACCTTCGTCACCACCGGCGACACACTGCTGCTGGCCTCGCCCGTCTTGATGCGGGAGGCTGGCGGCGCTGGCCTCGCCCGCGTGCTGCCCCGTGCCGAGGTGCGGGAGGTGCTGGAGGGGTTGGAGCAGGTTGGGGCCGGAGCCGATTTCGCTGCGCTGGTCGTGCGCTGGGCTCCGCCGGAGGAAGCGCCCACGGCCCCTGAGATCGGGGCTCCTCAGCCCCGCCATCCCGAGCGCAAGCCGCCCAGGCCAAAGCCTCCCGCCCGCCCGAAGCCGGCCCGCAAACCGGGGCCCGGCCTGGGCGAACGATTACAGGGGGGCATCCGTTCTGTGGGGCGCGGGATTGCCGCCAGCATTCGCTCCGTAGGACGCGGATTTGCCGCCGCTGGTGCGTGGCTGGCCGGCGGGGTGAGTACATTGTTCCGGCGCATGCTCCCGGGCTCCGAGCGGGAGGCCCGTCGCCGGGCACGCCCTCCCCGCCCGATCCCCAGGGAGAACCGCACTGCGATGGCGGCTGTTGCTATCGGTATACCGGTCGTGCTGTCCATCATCGTGGCGCTGGCCTACCTGTGGTCTGGGATAGAGGCGCGTTTCCACAGTCTTATCAACCAGGCGGAGGATGAGATGGCGTTGGCTCAGGCCGCTGGGAACATCTCAGAGGAAGCGCGACCCCACTGGGAGGCTGCGCTGGAACACGCCAACGCCGCCGCTGCGTTGCGGCCCAACGACCCGGCCCCCGTGGCGATGCAGGCCCAGGCGGCCCTCGACCGTCTGGACGGCGTCGTCCGCCTGACGACTATTCAACTGTGGGACTTCGGACCAGGCCCTGCGCTGCGCCAATTGGTCGTCCATGGGCAGATGATCTTCGTCCTCGACCCGGCGGGGGGGTGGGTGACTCAAGTGACTCTGAACCCGGCTGGCGATGGCGTGAGCGAGGAGGAAGTCCTTGTCCAGGAAAGGCAGCAGATCGGGGAGGGGAGTGTGGGTAACATGGTAGATTTTGCCTGGGTCAGTTCAGGAGATGGGCGGCAGACGAGCGGCCTCGTTATCCTCGAAGAGGGGGGGGCGTTGGTGAGTTACGACCCGGCCTGGGAAGGCGAAGGGGGATCCCCTCAATTGAAGCGCTCCCTTCTGGGCACGCCACCGACCGGGAAATCCCAGGCTGTTGGCTCCTTCGAAGACCGCTTCTACATTCTGGACACCGTCGCTGGCCAGATCTGGCGTTACGAGCCTCGAGGTGACATCTATCCCGAGCAGCCTGATCGCTACTTCGCCACTCCTCCACCCAAGGCGCTGGCAACCGCGCGAGACTTAGCGATAGACGGCAACATTTACGTTCTCTACGATGATGGAACAATCCTCAAATTTCTGGGAGACGAACTTCA
>Ga0307430_1002054_pt1 | contig 13827 bp, 14 predicted proteins | sample SalMarWE160130MG_FD_202159 | JGI IMG/M metagenome (GOLD analysis project Ga0307430, IMG submission 202159) | Salt marsh sediment microbial communities from the Plum Island Ecosystem LTER, Massachusetts, United States - WE1603-130 | ecosystem: Environmental > Aquatic > Marine > Intertidal zone >... | reverse complement strand
TTGGGATGCGTCGAGGGATGCGGCGAGGGCTGCGGCGTGGGATGCGGCGTGGGCTGCGGCGTGGGATGCGGCGTGGGCTGCGGCGTGGGATGCGGCGTGGGATGCGGCGTGGGCTGCGTCGAGGGATGCGGCGTGGTTATCAGAACGCGAATTACAGTTAATCTTTTTGTGGGAAGCGTGGAACGTCTAATTCTCTTGACCACGGCGGCTTTCGGGCCGTCATGGTGAGCGGAATTGAAAGGAGCGATCAAATGACACCGATTGATCGAATTAAGAAGGCTATCGAGGAATGGAAATTGTTATCTGTTGGAGATAATGAAATTGCCAAATTGAGCAGAATTAAATTAGAGACATATAACCATGTCTTAAAGATCATCGAGGAGCCATACAATGAATTGCTGGAAGCGGCGAAAGACATCGCGGATCACGGCATACCAAATCAGGCAGACGACATTATTTGCCCGTACTGCGGCGCATACGACGGCTGCGACGACGGCTGCGAGTGGCAACAACTCAAAGCCACGATTGCCCGCGCGAAAGGGGAGAAGGAATGAAAGCGAGCAGAAGATCAAGAATGAAATGCCCGAATTGCGGAACGAATAATCTGGTTTACTCTGAGAACCATCAGATTACTTACGACCGTAAAATATTCACGGACGGAACTATTGACAAAAAAAGAAGGATAGGATTAACAAATTGTATTTATACGTTCGTCCAATGTCTTTTGTGCGGAAAAGAATTTGAATTAGACGAAATTGGAATAGGGAAGTAGTATTTAAATAATTAAGAAGTCACACCATGAACCGAATCTAGCTTAACCGCCGACCTGAATTACCGGCTTGGTTCAGATGGACACTAACCGCGATGCTCACCGCACTGGCCGTGTTTATGACGTTTGTAAAAATATAAAAAAAGGAAATGACATGAAACGACACCTGCAAAAGTTCCAATATGTCAGTCCGAGGCTGGCGAGGCAACTGTGTGGTGTTACGGATCAGCTCATTCGTGTAATCGGCAATATCTACAGCGTGTCAGCTTCGCGTCGTCCCATGTTTAGAGAATATCCTGCACAGGAACTCAATTGCAATATATGCGATCTGAAGGAGCGGCTGAAGAAACTTATCATGCGTATCCCGCGCGGCACGATCCTACAGCTCAGGGACGGCACTGAAGCGGTCCTCAAAAGACCTGATGGATTCGTGCTCGTCCTCGAGAGCGACGGGATAGAATTCAAGGTGCTCGTTACCCAAGTAAATTTCTGAAATCTAATTACTTCGGATTCCGCAGTAATTAAGCCGGAGGTAAAAAGTTGAAAGCAGTCCGCCGAGTTATTCAGCGTGTGAATAAACGCGAGAAGGAAGAACGAAACGGCGATAAAAAAAGACGATACGCGGCTTATCTGCTGGTGAAACACAAGTCTCAAATCTTATGTTCCAAGTGCAGTTCAATTTACTATGACGCCGATGGTCTCCTATACGAGAGAAGAATATATCACAATGTAGCCGAGCAGTGTCGGTGTTTCGGACGGATGCTTCCCACCGACCTGCATCTCGAAGGGCCACTTCCGAGATGGTGGCTGGAAGAACTGAAAAAGCAGCGGCAGGAGGGAAGAAGGAATCTGCGCGGATCGCAGCCACCGAATCTTCTCAATGGTTATTATGACCCGTCCGCGCCTGTTATTCCATAAGAGAAAGGAGTTGATGAGTTATCAATAGCGAAACGAAACTTAATAATGTTTTGCAGTTGCGAATCTGTCGGAGACAGATCGACAGGGTAGATTCTGTTACCGGCCTTCGTGAGAGGTCACGTTTCATCCGCGAGGCCATAGATGAGAAACTCGCGAGAACAGGAGAAAAGAAGGGAGATGCTGATGTCTCTACCGAAGAGCGTGGCGAAGATAGTAAAGAAGTTCAGTGAGGTGGAGCGACAATTGCGGCCGCGACTGATCGAACGGCATGACTCGCTTCACGGTGTTCTGCTCAGTCTGGTTGCGGAACAGCACGCGCTTCTTATTGGTCCTCCAGGATGTGCAAAGTCGATGCTGACCGAGGAGGTGTGTGATCGGATCAAGGGTATTTCCTATTTCGAGCGGCTGCTGACGAAACACAGTACGCCGGAGGAGCTGTTCGGGCCGCCGTCGCTGAAGCTGCTGAAGATGGACAGATTCGAGCGCGTGCTGACGGGCATGATGCCGAGCGCTCACGTGGCGCGCATAGATGAGATATGGAAGGGGAATTCATCGATACTCAATTCGCTGCTGTCACTAATCAACGAGCGGGTGTTCTACAACGGCACGGCTGGCGTGTTCTCGTCGCCGCTCATCTCGATCTTCGGCACGTCGAACGAGATGCCGGAGGACGACAGCCTGAGCGCGCTGTACGACCGCTTCATGCTGCGGTACATAGTTGACTACGTGGGCGAGGATAGCTCGTTTAAACAGGTGTTGACGTTCAACGGTACGGCCCCGCGTAAAGGGCGCGCCTTAATCACGCTGGATGACCTCGTGACGCTTCACGAGTTCAGAGCGGGGTCGGTTAATATCGGTGATGATATTATCGACATGATCGCTCAGATGCGTACCGAGTTGCGGCGTGAAGGGATAGTTGTATCAGATCGCCGCTGGCGCACGTCGCTAGATGTTATTAAATCAGAAACGTTACTCTGCGGCCGGAACGACGTCCGGCAGGACGATCTCAACATCATGGCGGACGTGTTGTGGAACAAGCCTGACGAGCGTAAGACTGTCGCCGGTGTCATACTTCAGATTTCAAACCCGTCGCTGAAGCGCGCGCTCGAACTGAAGGACGCCGCCGCAGATGTATACTCGCAAGCATTGCTTGCGAGTGAAGATGAAAAGGATGGGTACGGTATCGAGGCCAACAAGAAGCTGAAGAAGTTTCACGAGGAGTTGGAAAAACTGTCGAAGACGAACAAGAGCGGAAAGGTCGGGGAAGTGCGGGATCAAATCAAGCGTCAGCAGAACGAGGTGCTCAAACATTGTCTCGGACTCGAGATCGACAGTCTGGACGATTCGGACGAGGTCGATGACGAAGTCGAATTTGTGGACGTAGAAGATGAGCTTGAGGAAGTGTGAGATGAAACAAAAATTAAATACGGTAAAGAATGATGCTTGGGATTTGATGACCTACGACGGCATAGCGACCGCCTCGCCCAAGCTGCAGGAGGTAACGGACAGCGGACAGGAGATGTCCCACATGTTCCCGCGCCTCATGGAAGACCTGTTCTCGTCGTACTTCAAGTTCCATCCTACGGTTCACGAGCAGGTTCCGTCGGAGATCGAATTCAACAAGAGCCTCGTGGAAGAGACCATGACGACGCGCGAGTATCAGGACTTGCGGCTGGCGACGATGCTGGACGAGTTCAATTCCGCGATAGCCGTGGCCGCCGCCGGTCAGAAGCTGCTCGAGAAGGTACAAGAATCGAGCGAGTTGACCGGAGCCATGCAGGATGCCAATAAACTCCTCGACGCGAAAGCGCGCGAGGAACATCTCTCCTCCGACCTCGAATCCATTGACGATCTGCTGAGACGGAAATTAAAGAAGAAGGTTAAACAGCGCTTACAGAAGAAACGTGACCAATGTGCGCTCGATCTTAACCACGCGCAGAGCATGGCCGTAGATGCTGAAAAGAAAGCGGCTCAGAGCGTTGGCAGTACCAAAGACCTTCAGCGTCGTGCCATGCGTTGCGCTATGGAATCGGCGACAAATGAAGTGGAGGAAATAAGTCAGGCATGTTCCGCGTGGGGCAGCGAGCCGGGAGCGATCACGAAGATACCGCTCGCCGAGCGCGCTAAGCTCGCGAAACGTCTGGAGGAGTCGAGCGTCCTGAAGAAGATAGCGAAGCTGGCGGGCCGGATCAAGAACGTCGCGTTCCGTCAGCAGCAGACGCGGGTCCGGCGCGGCGCATCCGAAGTCAAGTCGATCACGATGGGCGACGATCTCGCGCGGGTGCTGCCGAGCGAACTGGTGTTGTTGACCGATGAGGATTTAGAATGGGTATTCCTGAAAAAATATATCGAGAAGCAACTACTCACATACGAACTCGAATCAAAAGAGTCGCTCGGTCGTGGGCCGATAGTGGTCTGCATCGACACGTCCGGCTCCATGCGGTACTCGGATCGCGAGTATTGGGCGAAGGCGGTCGGACTCGCGCTGTCGAGCGTCGCCCTCAGAGAGAAGCGATCCTTCGCGCTCGTGTTCTTCAGCAGTGCGGGGCAATATGAGTCGTTCGAGTTTCCGAAGGGCGAGCGCGCCGAGGGGCTGATGGACGCCATGGAAACGTTCTTCAACGGTGGTACAGACTTCGAGACGCCGCTACAGGTCGCGCTCGGGATAATTGAGGAATCTGAATATAAGCGTGCGGATATAATTTTTATTACAGACGACGAGTGTGACGTGAGTGATGGGTTTAACGAGCGATTCCTTGACATTAAAAGGGCGAAGGAGTTCCGCACGTTCGGGATACCAGTGGAAAAAGAAACAGAGACGCTCGACAAATTCTGCGATAAGGTTTTCCCTTTGTATGATATGGCGGACGATGTGGGTACTCTCAACAAAGTTTTCAGCTTGGATTTTTCATAAGTTTAATTACTGCAATCCCGCAGTAATTAAGGAAATGAAGAGGTATGAAAAATGGATCGGTTTAGTTTCACTGCAGACGCGAAAAGTTTTTTAGCCTCCGTGGAGGCGGTCGGTTTGGCAGTTGATGCCAAGAGTCATATCGAGGTGCTCAGAAATATTCTGATCGACTTCGATGATGACGGATTTCTCCGCCTGATGGGTACGGATCATCGTGTTTTTATCAGGAAGTGTATTCCAGAAATTGAAGTCGATGGCAGTAGGTTCGGCATCACCGTACCGCTGACTATTTTGAAGAACGCGCTCAAGGGTAAGAAAGGTGAGGTAGAGATCGAGGCCACCAGAGACGATGATTCGCTTTCATTCAGAATAGGTAACTTTACTTTCAGGGGCAGCGACAGTGTGATCGACGCCGAGGATTTTCCGCCGTTTCCTGTGATAGACCCCGAGAAGAAGAGTGAGAACCTCGGATTCGCGATAGATAAGAAAACTCTTGAAGCTGCGCTCAGTCGCGTGGTCAAAGCTACGGACGTGAATGACGCCCGGCAGTTTGCGAACGGAGTGCTGTTCAGTAAGAACGCTTTTGTCGCCACAGATGGTCACAGGCTGGCAATCGTGACGCCTTTCGATCCCCCGATACCCGAAGGATTCGATACGATAGTAGCTACCGAGACGATCAGCAAACTGCTGCGCGTGCTGAAGAAGAGCCGAGAGGATGAGGTGTATGTGGTCAAGGCCGCGAATTCGACGGGTTCGTTCAGGATAAATTTCTACTTCGATGATTACGAGATTGTCAGCGGGGTGATTGATGTGGAGTACCCGAAGTACGGGAGAGCTAATCCTGATTACTACACGTCGGATGCGTGGTTTATAACGTTCGACCGTGAAGAAATGATCTCGGCAATTAAAGAAGCTATCCCGTTCGCCGACAGGGGAAAGAACAATGCGCGGCGACCGGAAATTGAAATGAGTTTTACTTTTAATAAGTACTCCAAGAAAATCAAAATTGAAACATCGAGAGAAGGAAGTGGCAGCTACGCGGAAGACGTCGGCGCGGACTACGAAGGAAAGATAAAAAAACAGAAAGGTCCGCTTCGTGTTTTATTCAACGCTCTTTATATCCGCGATATGCTCGATCTATCGAAGGAGTGCAGGATGGTGATATGGCAGATTCAGGAGAAGGGAACGCCGCTTAAGATGGTCGTTCAGTATGGCGACATCGAGGAGACTCACATACTGATGCCGATCCCATCTTAATTAGTACAAAACTATAGTAATTAAGGAAAGGAGAAATCAACGTGGTGACTCAGTTAGAGAAATTACAGAAGAAGATCGGCAGCCATCCGCTGCTGGGAGCGATGGTCTACTGGTCGTTTAGCGACGTGGATATTCCAGCGCAGGAGCTACAAGACGCCTTCGAGGAACACGGCATCGAGTACAGGCTGCCGAACGTGACCGGTCGGCGCGCATTAACGAAAGCCTTAACCATACTGAAAAAAGCGCAGAAAGAAAAGATGATAGAGAAGATTCTCGAAGACGAGGATCAGGTAGTGTATGCCGTTCTCGACAAGGAAGTGGATAGAGACAGGATGGAACTCGAAGTTGAGAACCTCAACGCCGTCATCTTCAACAAGGCGACGCAGGATTTGGAGTTCAAGTTCAGCGGCGATGCAGTTTCGGAGCAGGTCAAGGAACTTTTCCAGGAGCTTCAGGGAACCTACAATGCCGAAGACATGAGGCGGCTGGTCAAGAGGTATGTAACAAAACTCGGCTGCATCATGCTGCGAGAGCGCGGCGGTGTTTACTTCGTTCCAGTCACCCAGTTGAAAGAGGTCGAGCGACTGAGCAAGATGGTGGACGCCACGTTCAGGGATTCGCACGTCTCGTTCCTCGGCATTGTCGATACCGAACGTACACAGCAGACGGTTGGGCGGGACTTCAAGCGCGAGATGTTGGCCGACGTAGAGACGGCGGCACAGGAGCTCGTGAATCTCCTCGATACAAATGAGGAAGTCCGGGCGTCAACGCTGCAAGTGCGGCTTGACAGATATAGATTTATGCACGACAAGATAGAAGTGTATTCAGAACTGCTCCGCACCGATGCGAAGAAAATAGATACGAGGGTTCGGAAGATGGAAAAAGTAGTAGCGGAACTGATGATTTAAAAAAAATCGGAATTGCGCACATGTTAAAGCATAATAAAGAGAGAGGTGTAAAATTATGTATTATAATAATCCTGAATATCGCACTATAGTTTTAAAATGTAATAAATGTGGTCAAACCGTAAGTATAAACACAGGTACAACTTATATAATGCCACGTTGTTGTTCTTGTGGTGGAATATTTATTAGTAAAGAAAAAAGGATTGAGAAGGATCACATAAGAAAATAATTAGCAAAAAAGCAAAATAAGATGCCAGTATATAATTAGGAAGCAGTGCAGGTCGCATTTGATAAGTCTGTAATCTGTTTAATAATAAATATTCGTTTAAATAGCGTAATAATTATGTGTGAAAATTTGCGAAGTTATATGCATAATTCCGAACTGTTAAAATAACGGCAGGATTTCTCACATGGATTCCCGCCGACTCCAAATTAATATTATCACAGGAAGGGGGTGAAAGTCATTGATTACCTTTAGTCAGGAGGAGAAGGCCGACGGCGGTGCGGTACGAAAAGTCATTGTCGTTAATGAGCATGATCGGCGTGAGGGCGTATTTTATCTCGACATCCGCACACAGTACAAGCCGCCTGACGGTGACGAGTTTTTATACACGAAGAAGGGCGTTCGGGTTGACGGTTCGCTCGAAGGCGTCGCCAACTTCGTAGGCATGATAGTCGCCGAAGCCGCCGATGTACACGGCGAGACCGCCGAGGATGTGCTCGATGCGGTCGGGCGATCCATCGCCGCCAATGCCGGGCCGAAGGAGAAGCCGAAGACAAAGAAGAAGAAAAAAGTCGCGAAGAAGAAGGGGAAGAAGTAACTTCGCGCGCAGATTGAAAGGAGATTCATATTATGGCTAAACAGCCGAAGGGGAAGGAGCACCCGAAGCTCGGGTCTATCAGGATGGTGGACCCCGGTGAGCTTCAGCCGCACAAGCTGAACAAGAAGTTTTTCTCGAGGATGGACGACATCACGTTTAGCAGGCTCAAGGCCGACATCAAGCAGAACGGCGTCAGGAATCCCATCATCATCACGGCAGACAGTGAGATCGTGGCTGGCTCGGAGCGCGTCCGCGCCGCGAAGCAGCTCAAGATCGAGACCGTTCCCGTCACGGTCAGAAAGTTCAAGGACGAAGCGGAGATCGCCGCGGCGGTCATCAGCGACAACGTCCTCCGCCGTCACTTGACGAAGACCGAGATCGCCAAGGCCGGAAAGGAACTCGAGGAGATGGTTCGCACGTCCGGCGAAGTCGAACCGCCCGGGAGGAAGAAGGGCGCAAAGGTCGAGAAGATTGAGAAGGGCAAGAAGAAAAAGAAAAAGAAGTCGTCTGGAGCGAAGTATGTCAAGACTGGCAAGACGGCTGCCGAGAAGGCCGCTTCTGCAATGGGCATATCGGCCTCGCAGTACCATCAGGTGAAGCGCGCCGTCAAGGTCCCTCCGGAAGTTCTGAAGCACCTCGACGCCGAGGAGATTTCGCTCGAACTAGCTGAGCAGATCGCGGCCCTACCAAACAGTGCGAAGAAGGAAGCGGCGGGCATCTGCAAGGAGGAGAGCTTGAAGGGCGCGGACCTGAAGAAGGAGTTGAAGTCACTCATCAAAAAACAGACACCTACCGACGACAAGAACCGCAAGGCGGTCAAGCGCGCGGTCGCACAGGCTGACAGACTGCTTGCGGTTGTAGACGAAGACCTCGCGCCGATCTGGGCCGACCTGTCGAAAGCGCAGCAGACCGAGTTCAGGACAATACTCAACATGGTCATCCAGCGCGTTCGGACGATGAAGGAGGCGGTGGAGGGTGCCGAATCTTCAGGAAAGAAGAGGAAAAAGAAGGTCAAAAAGTAATACAGTGGTTCGACTTCAGCGCGTAGACGATTATGTCAACATTGTTTCGACGTTTGACAGGGAGGTGATAACACAGGTTAAAAAAGTTTCTGGACGCGAATGGCGGGGGCAGGATAAAGTATGGCGTGTGCCTGTTGAATCATTTAAGGAACTCGTCTATTACCTGCGCGATTTCAAGCGCGAGCTCGCTCCCGACTTGCTGTCACCCTTTTTGTATATTTCAGAGCGGTATTCTTACCAGGTGCGTTTGCATTCACTCAGGAAGTCAGTCCGCGAGAGGCTGCAGCGACAGTACGGTGTGGATGAGTTTGGGATATGTGACCCCGGCGAGGCGCTCGAAGCGGTCAAGGACGATTCGATTCTCTGTCACGATCAGCGTCTCATTATGGATTTCGTGAAGCTGACGAAGCGGCTCAGCGGGAAGGTTCCCGACGCCAGCGGTATCATCAGAGGAAAGAGCGGCGTCATCACGGGGAGGGGCGGTCAGCCGTTTGAAACTAGGAAGCTCATCCTCCGACCTTACCAGTACAAGCCGATAAATATCATGCTCGGATTCAAGCGCGTGATCGTTGGCGACGAACAAGGACTGGGTAAAAGTCCGATGGCGGTCTACGCTGCTGCTCGCTTATTCAAGATGAAGCGCATCAAGAAGGTACTTGTAGTTTGTATGTCCGGCAAGAAGTACGACTGGGAGGACGAGTTCAGAAAGTTCACTCATTTGCCGGTCACGGTTGTAGACGGTTTGAAGCTGAAGCGGGCTGAACAATGGGCGACGGCTGATTCTATTGTCGTAGCCAACTATGAGCAGATCGCTGTCGATCTGAGTGAGATTATCACGCGCTACTGGGACGTCGTGATCGTTGACGAAGTTACCAAGATCAAGTCATGGAAGTCACAGCGCACAAAGGCCTTCCGTAAGATCGAATCCGAGTACATGTGGATGCTCTCCGGTACGATCATAGAGAATGATCTCCGCGAGCTGCACAATCTGGTTTCGATTTTGCAGCCTGACAGGTGGGAGATATTTCCCATTTTCGCTGAGCGGTATATGAAGTTAGACCAGTGGGGGCGCGTTCTCGGCTACAAGAATACCGATGAGATACGCGCTCGGGTTCAGGGACTTATAGTGCGACGGCTGCGGGACGACGCCGAAGTCGTCAAAGGTGGGTTGGACAGACCAGTCACGTTTCACGAGTCCAATCCCAAGATCAGATTGTGTCCTGCTACCCAAAAGATTTATGATGCCATTGAGAGCGACATGAAGGAGACGGCTCTTACCGTGAGACATCTGAGCCGCGATTGCGCCATTTTGGGGAGGGGGCTGGATGAGCTGGATGCACAGCTGCTCGATGCCGGAGATGAGGTCGTGCGGCAGAAACTGAGTCGCCGTCGCTCTGTGATGGCAAAGCGGTTGAAGGGTTTCAAGAAGGACAAGCAGAAACTACAGAGCGTAGTCATATCGCTGTTTACGCTGCTGCGGCAGGTGAGCGATTCTCCTTTTCTGTTAACGGATTCAGACACCAAACACGCGAAGAAGTATGCGGAGCGATTCGACTCTGAGCTCGCCGTAGCTCACTCTGGAAAACTTCACAAGCTAATTGACCTGCTTGAGAACGAAATTCCACAGTCGTCCAAGGTGCTCGTCTTCACGTGCTTCGAGCGTATGCAGCGCTGGATCAATCTCATGCTGAGAACCAAAGGTATCAGCCACATGATAGTTAATGGTTCACACAGTGCATACAGTAAGAGCGCGCGAATTAAAGCGTTTAAGCGTCGCAAGTCGATCAGAGTTCTCGTCGCTACGGATTGTATCTCTTACGGGCAGAATCTTCAGGAAGTTCAGTACGTGGTAAATTTTGATCTGCCCTTTAATCCGGCCGTGCTATCTCAGCGTAATATGAGACCGGATCGCGGCATCGAGACTATACATGATGACATCTTCATAATCAATCTGATTTCGGATACGTCACTGGAACTTCGCATCCTCGATGTGCTGCGCCCCAAGGTCGATCTGTCGAAGCAGTTATTGGCAGAGAGGAAGCGGCAGAGTTTCGGATTCAGAGGGGTAGTCAAATTGCTTGAAATCTAATTACTGCGGGATTGTAGTAATTAAAGAAGGGAGGTGAAAGTACCATTGTCAAGGGTAGACAAGAAGTGGGTCGTCGAGGAGTATTTGGGACTTGAACGCCTGAAGACTGAAGTCGGGATCCGGAAGGAACGTCTCGATAAGGCGATTGAGAAACTCGCGGATAAACTCGATGGCATGACCCCATCGAACCAGACGAGGAAGTTCGATGTTGTCCACACGGGTAATACGTTTCGGTTCTCGAAGGTGGCTAAGCCGCTTACGATTGCGCTGCCGGGCGTGGTCGAGGAAGTAGTTTTAGAGATGCGGAACAAGGGCAAGAAGATCAAATCTACCTTCCTGAAAATGCGCTCAGCGTCCGTTGACACGACCGCACTCGCATCCGCGTGGGGTTCATTATCCCCTGACGTGCGAAAAGCCCTTAGACCTTACGTCAAGGTTAAATCCTACTACGACGTGGGGAAGATCAACAACGCATTCCTCGAGGGCATTATTACCAAGGAGCAGCTTGAGTCCATGACTCAGGAAGATGTATCGTACTACATCAAGGTTTCCAAATTCAAACAGAAAGGAAAGAAACGCTAATGGCGAAGAAGAAGAAAATCAAGAAGGAAGAAACTAAAGGCGCTGGTGTCACCGTTAAGAAGAGCGATCAGGGTGTGACCGGCGGAAAGGCCGGAGCCAGCGTCGAGTTCAAGATTAACCTCGGCGACTACGAGAACACCAGGCAGACCATCTGGACGGAACTGCCGACTGGCTTCACCCAGGATGATCTCGACGCCTCCCTCAAGGACGCGGACAGAATCCTCGATGGGCTCAACGAACGCATCACCGAATTCTTGGATCGCAGCGGGTATGCGGTAGGTCGGCACCCGGATGCAGACGGAGATAAGGATGAGGAGATCGAGGAGGAGGACAACGAGAAAGACGAAGAGGAAAAAGAGGAAGACGAAGAAGAGGGAGAGGATGAGGAGATCGAGGAAGAGGAGGAAGGGGAAGGCGAAGACCCCGCCGCTGAAGTCCGGGACATGGACGCCGAGGAGCTGAACAAGGAATATAAAGGTTCCGAGATCAGGCCGATTGCTAAAGCGTGCGGCATCGAGACGAAGAACGTTAACAAGGAAGGTCTCATCACGGCCCTGCTGGAATACATGGAAGAGAATCCTGCTGACGAGGAAGAGGATGATGACGGCGAGGATGAAGCCGAGGACTGCGTGGCCTGCGAGGGCACCGGCAAGGACTCGAAGGGCAAGAAGTGTCCGATCTGCAAAGGCACTGGCAAGAAGCCCGCGTCCGATGATGAGGAAGAAGAGGATGAAGAAGAAGAGGAGGAGGAAGGCGAAGATGATGAGGAGGAGAAGGATGAGTTCGACGGCATGACGCGAAAGCAACTGCTGAAGCACAACAAGGAGAACGAGCTCGGCATCAAAAGCACTAAGAAGCTGAGCGACGATGAACTCCGCGATGCCGTCAGGGAAGCCGCTTCCGACGAAGAAGAAGAGGACGACGAGGACGAACGCCGGAAGGAACTCGAAGGTATGAAGATCGCCGAGGTCAAGAAGATCGCCGTCGAACACGACATCAAGACGAAGGCCGGTGGCAAGAGCAAAAAGACCGCCGACCTGATCGAAGAGATTCTCGAAGAAGAATTCGAGGAGGATGACGACGGCGACAGCGGCGGCGAGGACGACATGGTAGAAGTATGAACCGAGGGAAGAAAAACACTTCCGGGAGCCTCGAGAGCCGAGCGATATGCACCGCGATAAGGATTAAGAAGGTGGGGCACCTGACTTCTCGCCTCTCCGAGGAACACTTTACCGGTACCAACCGAAAAGTTTTTCGGTACTTGAGGGAGCACTGGGGCCGCCACAGGGCGGCTCCCTCTCTCAGGTTCGTCAGCGAGAAGTTCCCGACGTTCAATACTTCACCGAAAGGCGACGGCAAGGACTTCGAGTTCATTATAGACGAGCTGATAGAGCGCTCGTCAGCCGCCGCCGTGGCCGAGATGCTGAGGGAGAGCGCCAAGCGGCTGACGGACGAGAAGCAGGTCAGCAGTCCCGCCGAGGTCATGGATGAGCTAGAGCGTTCCATACGAACGGCCCGCGCCATGGTGTTCAGCAGCGACGTGTTCAAGATGCGCGAACGCGCTGCTGATTTCCTAGCCAGAGATTACGAGATGATTCTCGAGCGCGACGGTATGCTCGGCATACCAGTCGGCATTGAAGCGCTGGACAAGAGTCTGCACGGTTTTAAGGACGGCGAGCTGATCTCCATTCTGGGCTTCGCCGGTGAGGGCAAGACGTACCTCAGCCTGTTGATCGCCGGTCTGCTGTGGAAGCAGGGAACCAGCGTCTCGATATTCTCGCTCGAGATGGATTCGGAGACCATCGCGCGCCGCCTCTACGCGGTCATCGCCGGAATATCAATCGAGGATTATCTTTCGGGAGTCCTTGAGGATGACGAGATAGACCGCATGGAGACATTGGCGAAGGAGGTCGAGAAGTGGAAGTCGGAACTAATCATTGACGATGAACCGATTCTCTCAGTTTCCATGCTGAAGTCCAAGCTGCTGGAGTACAAGACTGAGATAGGCATCATCGACAGCCTCGATCTCATGCAGGGCGCGTCCTACATCAAGGACAAGAATCAGAGGTTTGACGATCTCGTCAAGGGCGTCAAGCTGACGGCGCGGGAACTGAAGATGCCTCTTATTACGAACTCTCAGGCGACTAAAGATGCCGGGGATTCGAGGATACCACCCAAGCTGAGTCAGGTGGGGGGTGGTATGCCGCTGTCGAAGGCGGCCGACGTTATTCTCGCCTTTTGTCGTACCGGCTCCAACTACACGATAGCGGTCAGAAAGAATCGGAATGCAGTCACGCTTCCGGTCATCAAGCTGGTCTGGTTGCTGACCGAGGGCGCCGGTCTGCTTGTAGAGTCGAAGACAGTACAGGAGTTCACTACGGACATATAAAAAAAAGGAGGAAGGTAATGCCCGCAGATACGAAGAAGTCCAGGAAAGCTATCAGGCCGCCGAGCATGACGGTCAAGGATTTTCGCAACTACGACAAGTCGAGCGGCGGAGGTAAGTTCAAGGCGTTCAAAATCAAGTATGGATTCGTTCAGCCGCCGGATACA
>Ga0307430_1002053_pt1 | contig 13828 bp, 12 predicted proteins | sample SalMarWE160130MG_FD_202159 | JGI IMG/M metagenome (GOLD analysis project Ga0307430, IMG submission 202159) | Salt marsh sediment microbial communities from the Plum Island Ecosystem LTER, Massachusetts, United States - WE1603-130 | ecosystem: Environmental > Aquatic > Marine > Intertidal zone >... | reverse complement strand
ACTGCCGGCAGACACGATTTGAGAACCTGATGATTGCAGAGAGGAAAAAACATTATACTCACTCTATGGAAAATTATGTGATGGATCTTTGTTCTGTAATGACTGTCCGGGATGTATCCCAGTATACGGGTCTCCACTGGTCCACGATCAAAGAGATTGACAGCAAACGGTTGAAGAGGAACCTACCGAGGGCCAAAGACTTGAGGGAACTGAGATACCTTGGAATCGATGAAGTGAGCGTCCGGCGTGGCCATCGCTATCTGTCGACTATAGTGGATCTTCAAAGCGGAAGAGTGGTCTATGTAGGACAGGGGCGCAGGGTCGAGAGTGTAGCACCGTTCTTTCGCCGCTTGAAGCGTATTGGAGTTCGGCCCCGGGCAATAGCTATGGATATGTGGCCGCCTTTTGCCCGAGCTGTAAGACTGTATTATCGGGGTATCCCACTGGTTTACGATGCTTTTCATATCCTGGCTGATTACTCCAGGAAATTAAATGAGATCCGGGTTGAGGAATATAAAAAACTGGAAGGTCAAGCACAGGGGAAAATCATTAAAGGTTCCCGCTACCTGCTGCTGAGAGGGCAGGAAAAGCTCTCTCTATCCGCTCAGGAGAAGCTTTCGCAACTCCTGAACATAAACCGCCCCCTGTATATTGCTTATGTGCTTAAGGAGGATCTGCGCAGACTCTGGAAACTACCTACCAGAAGCCAGGCCGAGAGGTTCTTCAATGACTGGATCCGCAAAGCTCTCAGCTCAGGGATAATACAGCTGGTCCGTTTCGCCAGAAAGATGCGCAGGCATATAGCCGGTATACTTAACTACTTCTACTTCCCCATCTCCACTGCCAAGGTCGAGGGAATTAATAACCGCATCAAAGTTATCAAACGCATGGCCTATGGTTACCGTGACCTGGATTACTTTATGCTGAAAATATACAACCTGCATACTAAAAAGTACGGATTATCGTGATGAACCTAGATTTTGTGCCAAAAATGTATGTTTAAGCAGATCCCCCGATGTTATTTTTGGAGCTTTCGTCTTAAAGTGCTATTTTGGGGGCCAAAAACAATAAAATATTCATTGCTGCAAAATTTAACAATTGACTAATAATTAGAATTTTGGCTTTAAGCCAGCCTGTTTGCATAATTCGTTGGCTGTTATTCTATCAAGAACGCGGTGCCTTTTGACTGGGATGGTCTTTTTATCATTTGAATATATAGAATGATTTTTCCCCTCACGCAATAAATAAAAACCATTCTTTTCTAAATACTTGATTAAGTCACGCCGCTTTACCGACATACTAAATTTCAACCGGAATCTGTTCCAGCAAGGCACCTCCTAATGGAATCTCTTTTTTCTGTTCCCGATAAGCAAAAATCATTTCATGCAGGGCATCTTGAAGCATTTTCCTGCATTCTTCTAAGGTTTTACCTTCTGTGACCACTTCTGGCCATTCTACTAATTGCCCCATATAACCTAATTCTATTTTTGTATATTTGGCAGTATATGTTTGAAACATTCGATTACCTCCTCATGGATCATTCAGAAAAATATTATATCATAGTTTAAATTTCTATTCCGTCAGCTCTGAATATGGTATTTTGAGAGATATTTTTCACACTGCTAAATTACCCTGAAAAAACAATATCAGGTAAGAATAAGATAGTCAAATTGAAATGAGGGACGTGCCATAATTTTGGGGTTTGGCCGCACGAAGTGTCTTAATCTTCAGGAGTTAAACAGAAAAACATTCTCAAAATCAGCCTTAAGGGAAGGCCAAACAGCTTCTACTGCAGCCCATCGCAGCCAGCGGTTGCCTTGCTTAACGATCTTGCCATGATAAGTCCTTCCCCCTGATCTGTGTGTAGAAAGTATAACCCAGATTCTCACGACTGTGTTTATAGACCTCACCAATTAAAAACAAAGTTAGACCCCCTATTTGACATGTATTCCAATTTCCTCAATAATAATTTTTAATCTTAGGATGATGTACTAATGTCAATAATGTTTGGCCCCTTCTGGTTTTGGGACATAGTGATAATCCTTTTGATTCTACCTCTGGTATTGACATTAATAAAGTAACTAATGAGATGACAGAAATTCACCTCCTTCTTGACCGGGAAAAGCAGCTTCAGGCCAAGCTCTATGAAAAGGAGAAAAGACTGCTTGGCCTAGTCAGCATGTTCCTGTCGCTTGTCATCCTTCTCACCTTTTATTACAGTGGTTTTAGTGGATGGCTGGCCAATTTTTCCCCCGGTCACTCTATTATCTTAACTTTTCTCATCTACGTTGTAATTTTCAACCTTGTTTTTGCGCTCCTCAGTTTCCCGCTTCATTTTTATAGCGGCTACCTTCATGAACATAAATGGAAATTTTCCAATCAGACAGTGAAAAGCTGGCTCTGGGAAAGGGTAAAATCATTTCTGGTCAGCCTGGTGATAGCATTTATTCTTTTAGGACTTCTCTTCTGGATTATGGCTTCCTACCCCCGGCTATGGTGGTTAATTGCTGGTCTGACCATGGGAGTTGTCAGTGTCATCTTCGCCACCCTCATACCTGTGGTTATCCTCCCCCTCTTTAATAAATATACTCCCATTGAAAACCCAGAACTTACCTCAGCTCTGGAAGTGATTCTCTCTGGTGGCGGGTTAAAAAGCAGCGGCTTTTTCAAGGAGGATATGAGCAAACAGACCAAAAAGGAAAATGCCTTTCTGGCTGGTCTTGGGAAAACCCGAAGGGTGGTACTCGGTGATAACCTGATGGATAATATGTCCATACCTGAAATTGAATCAATTATTGCCCATGAGGTAGGTCATTATAAGTTTAAACATATCTGGAAGGGTGTGGCTATTGGTCTCCCCCAGCAACTGCTCATTTTCTTTCTGCTCGATCTTATCATGAGGACTTTTTTCCCTGAATTTCTTTCTTCAACTCGTGTCAATCTGACACTGCTGCCCATGATGGCTATTCTGGCTGGCATTCTCTCCGATCTTCTCTTCACTGTTATGAGTAACGCCATCTCTCGTCATTTCGAAGCTCAATCTGACCGCTATGCTTTGGAAAACATTAATAATCCCAATTCCTTTCTTACTGCTCTGGCTGGTCTGGCTGACCGCAATCTGTCCAATGCCTATCCCTCTTGGTGGGTAAAACTTCTTTATTATTCCCATCCACCTATCGGTGAGCGCCTTCAGATGGCAGAAAATTTCCAACGGAAAGTTGCGAAAGAATAAGTGGATATTTGGAAACATCAATGATCAAAGCTATCATTTTTGATATGGATGTTTTGATGATTGATTCCCGGGGTCGGTTATTCCCGGGGTCGGGCCGCACGATCTGATTGAATTTTCAGGAGTTAAACTGAAAGACGCCCTCAAAATCATCCTTAAAACAATGGTTTTGATGGCAAAAATGTACGTTTAAGCAGATCAGATGTTATTTTTATAGTTTTCTTCTTTAGTTTTCGTCTTAAAATGCTTTTTTAAGGCCAAAAGATGATCTTTTAAAGGCAAAATATCAGCCCTTATTATGGGGTATCCTTCATGATATCTATAAGTTAGCATAGTCAAACCCCATTTTTATTTTTAGTTACCTTGAATATTCTGTTGACATAACAGACATTTCAATGTAATATCTGGTTATGATCGAAAGAAAAGACGAAATATCAATTCTCCAACATCTTATCCGGCGCCACCCGGTAGTTGGAATAACAGGTGCCCGCCAGGTGGGAAAAACAACCCTGGCCCGCACATTGATCTCCCAAATGAATTCACCAGCGGAATATTTCGATTTGGAAAATCACGAAGACCTGGCTCGACTTGATGACCCTATGTTTACCCTGAAAAACCTAAGAGGACTCATCGTGATTGATGAGATTCAGAGGTATCCTGATCTTTTCCCTGTCCTCAGGGTTTTGGCCGACCGACCAGGAAGGCCTGCACATTTTCTTATCTTGGGGAGCGCTTCTCCGCATTTGCTGCGGCAAAGTTCTGAAACCCTGGCCGGAAGGATCATCTATCGCGAATTAAAAGGATTCTCTCTTGATGAAATCGGAATCAAAAATTATAATCGGCTCTGGCTGAGAGGCGGATTCCCCCGCTCCTACCTGGCCCGAAGCCATTCAGACAGCGAGGAATGGCGGAGCGCTTTCATCCAAACCTTTCTTGAAAGAGATATCCCCCAATTGAGGATCACTATCAGTTCGAGGACTTTACGCCGATTCTGGACAATGCTTTCTCACTATCATGGACAGGTATGGAATGCATCAGAATTTGCTCGTGCTTTTGGTGTTGCTGATACAACAGTGCGAAATTATCTGGATCTCATGACAGGTGTCCGAGTTTTGGATCAGCTTCTCCCCTGGCATGAGAATATTCTCAAGCGGCAGATCAAATCGCCCAAAGTCTATATTGCGGATAGCGGTCTTCTTCATACACTTCTCAATTTAAGAACTATGCAGGATCTGGAAGGCCATCCTAAAATAGGAGCTTCCTGGGAAGGCTTCGTCATCAACCAGCTTAAGCGCCGCCTTAAGGCCAGAGACGAGGAATGTTTTTTCTGGGCAACACATGCCGGCGCTGAACTCGACTTACTGGTGGTGAGGGCAAGGATACGCCTGGGATTCGAAATCAAAAGGACCAGCTCTCCCAGGCTTACGAGGTCGATGCGAAGCGCCATCACAGATTTGAAGCTCTCTTCATTGGACGTTATCCACGCTGGTGAGCGGACTTTTGCACTGGCTGAAAATGTCCGGGCCGTTTCAATCAAACAGATGTGGCATGAGATTCAACCGCTGCTTTGACTCCTGACAAGAATGCACAATATTTTTTAGGGAGCTAGAATGATGAGGATAAAGAAATCAAAAAAAAATTACTATCAATCATATTTTTGATTCTATTCCTTCTCATGGCCCCCAAAATCAATGCAAAAACCTGCTGCACACGCCATGTCATGATTGGTATTTCCGGCCCCGCTTTGGAAGCCGATTTAGCAATGACAATATGGAGGAGTTTATTCTCAGGCGAGTGTCCCGCTCTTATTGTTATTGTTGCACCAGGCGGGTGCATTGATTATCAGTTTGATTCTTCACAATAATGAATACCTGACAGAAAATATATACGTTTAAGCAGATCATCAGATATTATCTTTGTAGATTGCTTTTTAAAGTGCTTTTTTAGGGCCCAAAAAGGAGTTTTTAAGGCAAAATATCAGCACTTATTATGGGGTATCTTTCATGATATCTATAAGTTAGCATGGTCCGAGCGCATTTTTATATACAAAAGGTTATTCGGAAGTGGTTGATTCGGATTTTGATGCGATGTAAAAATATTTAACAAAATAATTGAGCAGATGCCTAAAGCTGTAGCACTTTGGAGCAAGTTAAGCTTTTTGAAAATTCTCGGCACTTAGAGCTGGTGTGTGCATTATTCGGCATTTCTCATTATTGGCGTTATGTTAAAAATTGATAATTATTTAAAATTTTAAAAAAATATGCTATATATATAATATGAATACAACTAAATATATTTACTGGCAAGATGACAATATGTGGCTTGGATATTTAGAAGAATACCCTGACTATTGGACCCAGGGAGAGAACTTAAATGAATTAAAGGAAAATCTTTTTGATATTTATAAGGAATTAACAAGCGGAAAAATTCCAGCTGTTAGAAGAGCAGCAGAATTACATATCTCTTGAAAAGAACTGATTTAATAAAAAAACTAGAAAAGATAGGATGTGTATTTATCCGTCATGGAGCAAAACACGATTGGTATCAAAATCCCAAAACAAAAATATCTCAACCAATTCCCAGACACAGAGAAATTAATGAGAATCTTGTAAAACATATCCTAAAAAAACTTGAAGATTTAAAAATATAATGATCAATGCAGCGGATTTTGCCTGCAGCAAAAATGTACGTTTAAGCAGATCATCAAATGTTATTTTTGTAGTTTTCGTCTTAAAACGTCTTAAAGTGCTTTTTTGGGACCTAAAAAGGAGCTTTTAAAGCAAAATATCAGCCCTTATTATGGGGTATCTTTCATACTATCTGTAAGTTAGCATGGCCCGACCCCATTTTCTCAGTTCTGGAATACTCAGCCCGTTCTGACTTATAACCTCTTTGACAGCGATACCTTCTTAGCACGAGCATATAAAGAAAAGGGCGATCTAGACCGAGCCATCGAGGTATATGAGCGACTGATAGATCCCACTGCTGAAAATAGGGAGGGACGACTCATACGACCTATGAATTACTACCACCTGGCTGAATCGTACGAAATAAAAGGACGGAAAAACAAAGCCATCGCGTCGTACGAAAAATTCCTCGACCTGTGGAAGGATGCTGACATGGGTTCAGCGGAACTCGATGATGCCAGGAAAAGTCTGGCTGGGCTGAAGAGCCATTGAACATAATAGCGCTAAATTAATTATTTCACGACATTCTTCTCAAGGACACTAATTCAAAGAATTTCCAAGCATTTTAGCTATTTGACACTTCCCATATTCCTTGATTTTCTTTTTGCCGAACAAGAGGGGGGAAAAATGGGAGTAATATGCCCCAAATGTCAGGCTTAGAATCCTGACGACACTATTTTCTGCGGTAAATGCGGCGCACCTTTAAAACCTGCCGAAGGAATCTCCGTTACAAAAACTTTCATAACAGGCAAAGAAAACCTGCAAAAGGGAACCACCCTGGCAGGAAGATACAACATCATCGAGGAGCTGGGTAGAGGGGGGATGGGTGTGGTCTACAAGGTCGAGGACACAAAGCTGAAAAGAACTGTTGCCCTCAAGTTTCTGCCATCAGAGCTCACCCACATCCCCGAGGTCAAGGAAAGATTCGTGCGAGAAGCACAAGCTGCAGCCGCCCTGGATCATCCCAACATATGCACTGTTTATGAATTTGACGAAGCCGAAAAGACAACCTTCATTTCCATGGCCTATATCGAAGGTCAGAGCTTGAAAAAGAAGATCGAACCGGGCCCACTCGATATAGATGAAGCCATTAAAACAGCCATGCAAGTGGCAGAAGGTCTGCAGGAAGCCCATAAGAAAGGAGTCGTGCACAGGGATATGAGGAAGATGGCTTCAGTGGAGCGATGACATCCGCGGCTGAGACCATGGCAGCGTTTTCGAAGCAGACATATATTTCTCCCTATTCCATTGCTATGATGTATGCTTTAGCTGGGGATAAAGAGAAAACTATTGAATGGCTTGAGATAGGATATGAGATGAAAGATCCCATGATGCCTTATGTGAGTATATTTACTTTTGATCTCCTGGACGACGACCCACGGTACCAAGACCTGCTCCGGCGGATAAACCTTCCGATGGGAAAATAAGTACTATGGCGCTAAATTAATTATTTCACGCCGTTTTGTTAGCCGAATAATCTCATCAGGAGGCTTTAATATTCATTGAAAATCAGTACTTGACATCCTGATTTTCAATGATATAATATGATTATGATCCTACGTCCCGATCCTATTGAGCGAATCGCAGCGGTGTTTAAGGTCCACCCTATCGCTGCTCTACTGGGTCCGCGCCAATGTGGAAAGACCACTCTGGCCAAAATGATATCAGAGCGTGAGTCTTGCACTTATTTCGACCTCGAAAATCCTGTCGATATCCGGCGGCTCTCTGCTCCCATGAGTACCCTCGAAGAACTTTCAGGATTGGTCGTCATGGATGAGATCCAACGGCGGCCAGACCTTTTCGAACTTCTCAGAGTTCTGGTTGATCGCCCCAACAGCCCTGTCCGTTTTCTCATACTGGGCTCTGCCTCCCCAGGATTGGTCAGAGGAGTCTCCGAATCTCTTGCCGGGCGGATCGGATTCGTCGATCTTTCAGGATTTGACCTTCAGGAAGTAGGCTCGGAAAAGCGTTCCTTCCTCTGGATAAAGGGTGGATTTCCCAGATCTTTTTTGGCCAAAGATGAATCTTCAAGTACAGCTTGGCGAGAGGATTTTATCCGCACATTCCTTGAAAGAGACATTCCTCAATTGGGTATTACGATTCCCGCAGAAACCTTGAGACGGTTCTGGACAATGATTTCTCACTACCATGGTCAGGTGTGGAATGCGGCCCACTTCGCCCGTTCTCTCGGGACCTCGGAAAAGACTGCCCGCCGGTATCTCGATATTCTTGCCGGCGCCTATATGGTCAGAGTTCTTCCTCCATGGTACGAAAACATTCGTAAGCGTCAGGTGAAAGCGCCTAAAATCTATATCAGAGACAGTGGGATTCTTCATGCACTGCTCCAAATAAACACAATGGCCGACCTGCAGGGACATCCAAAGCTCGGTTCCTCCTGGGAAGGTTTTTGTTTGGAACAGCTAATCGGACACCTGAGAACACGCGATGTATATTTTTGGGCAACACATGCAGGTGCTGAATTGGATCTTCTGGTCACAGTCGCAGGCAAACGGTACGGTTTCGAATTCAAATACGCCGATGCACCCGGTGCAAACCGCTCGATGCGTATTGCCATCGAAGACCTCCGACTTGAGCAATTATGGGTAATTTACCCGGGCCAGCATGAATACGACATTGACGAAAATATCTCGGTCATTCCTATCGATCTTATCCCAAGTCTTTCTATTTTCCAGAAATAGGATTTTAACTATCATTTAAATTCGTTATCTTATTTATTCTCGGCTTAAGTCTTATAATCTCAAACTTAGCTTTTATATGAGAAGACAGCGTGAAATATTACATTTAGCGCCATCAGTTAGAATATCCCAGAACATCCTATTGACTCTGCTTTCTGAAATTGATATTGTTTTGTTAAATTTAACTATGAAGGGGGAAAAATGGCAATAATATGCCCCAAATGTCAGCATGAGAATCCGGAGGAGGCTCTTTACTGCAGCAAATGTGCCGCACCTTTAAAATCTGCCGAAGAAATTTCCATGACAAAGACCATAATAACACCTAAGGAAAGTTTGCAAAAGGGAAGCACCCTTGCAGGAAGATACAAAATTATCGAAGAACTTGGTAGAGGTGGGATGGGGGTGGTCTACAAGGCCGAGGACACAAAGCTAAAAAGAACTGTTGCCCTCAAGTTCCTGCCGCCAGAGCTGACCCACATCCCCGAGGTCAAGGAGCGATTCAGGCGCGAAGCCCAGGCTGCAGCCGCCTTGGATCATCCCAACATTTGCACTGTTTATGAATTTGACGAAGCCGAAGAGACAACCTTCATATCTATGGCCTATATTGAAGGTCATAGCTTAAAGAAGAAAATTGAATCGGGCCCACTCGATATAGATGAAGCCATTAAAACAGCCATGCAAGTGGCAGAAGGTCTGCAGGAAGCCCATAAGAAAGGAGTCGTGCACCGGGATATCAAAAGTGCCAACATTATGGTAGATGAGAGAGGCCAGGCGAATATCATGGATTTTGGACTGGCCAGGATGACAGGAGGGACTCTGCTGACACAGGAAGGAACGGCGATGGGGACGATCGCCTACATGTCTCCGGAGCAGGCTCGAGGAGAGGAAGTCGATTTTCGCACGGACATCTGGTCGTTGGGGGTGGTCCTTTATGAAATATTCAGTGGTCAATTGCCTTTCAAGGGGGAGCGTGATCAGAGTGTCGTGTATTCGATCCTGAAGGAAAAACCCAAACCGATCACGGATATCAAGGCCGACATTCCCGTGTCAATAGAGCAGGTCGTGAGCAAAGCTCTCGAGAAGAAACCGGATAAGCGATACCAGCAAGTAGAGGAACTGCTAGATGATCTCAAATCCATATCCGCAGGAATCGTCCCGGAAGAGATAAAGGTGAGGTTGAGGAAGGCAAAACTGCATAGAAGGAAAAGAGTAATCTCTTATGCAGGTATAGCAGGTATAATAATCATTGCATCTGTACTAGCTCTGAGTCTATTCACGGGACGTGCCGAAGCGATCGATTCGATTGCAGTCCTCCCGCTTAAGAACCAGACAGGTGATGCTGAGAAGGAATATATGGTCGATGGGGCGACCAATGAGTTGATCGACCAACTTTCCAAGATTGGGGCTCTACAGGTTAGATCCCGCACTACAGTTATGCAGTTCAAGGGAGTGGAAAAGTCCATCCCGGAGATCGCGCGGGAGCTGAAGGTCGATGCCGTGGTAGAGGGGACGGTATATCAGCTAGGCGAAAGCGTACGCGTAACAGTGCGGCTATACGATGCGCTCCCCGAGGAGCGCAGCCTTTGGACTGAGACCTACGACCGGGCTATGACCGATGTTGTGGTAATGTACAGCGAAATGGCACGCTCCATTGCCGATAAAACTCGAGTCAAGCTGACAGCGGAGGAAACGGCCCGACTGAGAAACGCCCGCCAGGTCAATCCCGAGGCCTACGAGGCCTTCCTCAAGGGCATGTCTCACTGGTACAAGCTCACTCCGCCGGATTTGGACGTAGCCCAGCAGTACTTCGAATCAGCCCTTGAGAAAGACCCAAACTACGCTCTGGCCCATACGGGGATGTTTTTTGTCATGCATTCCCGATCGCAAATGGGATGGGTCCCCCCCGGGGAGGTCATTGCGAAAGCGAGGCCATTCCTTCTCAAGGCCCTTGAATTGGACAATACGCTGCCCGAGGCGCATTTTGCCATGGCCGCCATGAAGACATGGAACGAATGGGACTGGGAAGGTGGAGAGGCCTCGTTCTTGAGGGCGATCGAGCTCAATCCCAACTTCTCCATGGCCCGGGTGTATTACTCGATGTTGTTGTCTCATTTGAAACGTCCGGAGGAAGCCATAACCCAGGCCGAGCGAGCCTTGGAATTGGATCCTCTCAATTCGATGTTCATGGCAATGTATGGAAATGCCCTTATCTTATTGGGGAAATATGACGAAGCCATTGTTATGGCCCGCAAAGCGATCAGAACTTCGCCCAATGATCCCGCAGGACTGAGCATACTCTGGGAGTCATTCCACATGAAGGGGCAGTATGAAGAGGCGCTGGGGGCAGCGAAGGCGTTTTATACCGGGCAAGGCTTAACTCCAATCGCAGATGTCATGTCGAGCGGATATGAAACAGGCGGATACTCAGGCGCGATGAAGTCGGTGGCAGATACGCTGGCAGCCTTCTCGAAAGAGACCTTTATTGGACCCTTTTGGATTGCCTTTGCCTATGGCTTTACCGGCGAAAAAGAGAAAGCGCTGGAATGGCTGGAGAAAGGGTATGAGATTAAAGATCCCTCGATGCCTTTCATAGGAGGGCATGGAGTTATTAACAATCTCCTGGACGGCGACCCGCGCTACCAGGACCTGCTCCGGCGGATGAACCTGCCAACGGGAAAATAAGAATACATGTCGTAGATCAATAACTGGATTCTATCCATTCGACTTTAAGCTTTTTATTATTCTCAACACAATCCCTTAGATAGAGATTAATAAGTGCCTGGACTGTGTAATTCACGAGCAATAACCTCAATTTCAAGCTCAATCCGATCATCAAATAGCAATCTTCCCCTAAAGAATGATCTTTATCATAAAATTCGACGACGTTCTTTTGATCAAATGGATAGAAAACATCTCGAAAAAATTCTGTTCCACGAAAAGAATCTTTTCTTCCTCGTATGATTTATCCTGGTACTGCAACATTACTGGATTCCGGATGGCTGAAACGCGAGTATGGGGACGTCTGTATTAGGACGGGCCACACGAAGTGTTTGAATCTTCAGGAGTTAAACTGAAAAACGGCCTCAAAATCGACCTTAAAACAATGGTCTTGGTGGCAAAAATGTACGTTTAAGCAGATCATCAGATGTTATCTTTGTAGATTGCTTCTTAAAGTGCTTTTTTGGGGCCTAAAAAGGAGCTTTTAAAGCAAAATATCAGCCCTTATTATGGGGCATCTTTCATACTATCTATAAGTTAGCATGGCCCGACCCCATTTTTACAATTCCAGAGTCCCCAAATGAAAAAGCATGAAGCATGAAAAATAGCATGAAAATGGGATATGTCCTTATTTATTATTATAATCCTATTGAGTGTATAAAGGATATAAATCTTTAGGGACATTTTTATACGGCAACGTTGTTAAATCAGCAGGGCCGAGTCCTGGGGCATCCACTTCGAAAATAGCTTTGGCAAAACCGGTCTCATAATATCCACGTCTAAAATGAACACGTGATTTCAAAACAAAAATGTCAATAGTGTTTAAGTCAATACTAAGGGAAGCATAAATATCTGTACCTGTGACTTGGTGGAGGTGTGGCGTCAAGATGAGGTGGTTATTGTCGCCAAAACCAATGACCACGACAGTATCTGTCCCGTATTTATCCTGAAAAGTGATTACGCCATCGATTCTGACAGGCTTTCCGGCAAATTGGTCGGAATAACCCCCGACATCAATGCTGATGGAGTCGCCGACTTTGGATTTAGCTTTGATTTTTTCGATAGCCCTTTCATCCCGTAGGGTAGCGATGCAAAAATTCCGGCCGCCTTGTCTTATCAATTCCTCCAAGATATGTGTGGAACCGCCCGTCCGATCGCTGTGGTCGGCGATGACAATCGGGGTCTTGCCTTCTTTTATGGCTTGTAAAGCCAGAGCCACACCCTTCCTGGTTTTGGGGAGCTTTTTCCCGGCAAAGACTTCTCGTTTTCTCCAGATAAAATCCGACATGTCGTCAGCGATTCGATCGGCCAGCTCTTGGTCATTGTTGGTCACAACCATAACTGTTGTACCTGCATCAGGGACATCCGCATAGGCAAAGCCAAAAGCTACAGAAACGTATGCGCCGGGATAACGGCATTCCCATCTTCGGGCTTTTTCCATGATTTCCATGGCAGGAGACACTCCGGTTCCCTGAAACACGCTGGGAGTTATCACTTTTGGCTTTCGGGCGGCCATGACAGGTTTATAATGGCCGCGGATTGTGTTGATCATAACGCGAGCTGCACGCTCACCGATCAAGGTCGTGTCATAATGGGGGTATCTCTTGATGATAAAAACAGCATCTGCTGCATCCGAAAGCTCATGGTCCTCGTTCGCATGCAGGTCGAGCGTGACCATAATAGGAATGTTACCCACAATCTTACGCACCCGGCGAACAATCTCAGCTTCAGGCTTGAGGATGCCCGTTACAGCCATAGCTCCGTGCAGGGAAAGGAAAACGCCGTCAAAAGGGCCTAAAGTCTTTAAGTCATCAGTTATGCCTTTGGTGTATTTATCAAATGCTTCCCGGGTAATCCAGCTACCTGAAGATCCTCCTCGGGCTCCCCTAGGAGAAAGGATACCGACCAGTTCGATACCTCCGTATTCCTCGCAGATAGATTTAAAACCTCCGATATAACCGTGGTTTGATGTCAGAATTTCTCTGGTAGGCGGGCCATAATATTCCCAATCCTCCACAGTTGTGGGATCAGGACAAAAAGTGCAGGTTTCATGCGAAAATCTGGCAATGGCAATCCTGATGTTCTCTCCCCCCTGCGGGTGTTTACAACTGCTTATCATAAGAACAAAGGTTAAGATAAAAGCAGCAAAACAAAAAATTCGAATACCTCGATTTCTTTTCATGTTTGTTCCTCCTTCAAAATACTTATCACTGAGAAGACATAAAGTCAAAATGATACGACCATTTGGGCAAAAAACGGTGTAACTTAAATAATTTTGAATAATTTTGGGGTCGGGCCGCACGAAGTGTTTGAATTTTCAGGAGTTAAACTGAAAAACGCCTTCAAAATCGGCCTTAAAACAATGATCTTAGGGTTCATCACGGTAATCCGTACTTTAGGTTGACGAGATAGGGGACATCGTATTAAATTCCTCAATAAGATTTTAGTTTAAAAAAGGAGGAAAAACCGATGTCCCAATCATTATTTTATCATGCCTT
>Ga0307430_1002051_pt1 | contig 13837 bp, 15 predicted proteins | sample SalMarWE160130MG_FD_202159 | JGI IMG/M metagenome (GOLD analysis project Ga0307430, IMG submission 202159) | Salt marsh sediment microbial communities from the Plum Island Ecosystem LTER, Massachusetts, United States - WE1603-130 | ecosystem: Environmental > Aquatic > Marine > Intertidal zone >... | reverse complement strand
AAGGCAAATTTTTTATTTTTTATTTTAATGATAATAGCGTTAGATATCTCACTCGTTATCATAACCTTTTCTCCTGGAACTATCCCCATACTGACCACTCTTTCAAATAATCCATTGTCCGAGATCATAATATTGGTAATTAGCCCTTTTTTACGCAGCTTAAGCTTTGTTAAGCAAATACCTTCTTCTTTAAATGTAGATAATTTTTTTATGTTGTTGAGAACCTCTTCAGAAACATAATGTTCAAGAATATGAGCTACTTTATGCGCCTCGTTTTCGGTTCTGGTTTTTTTAAAATAATTTTCAAAAACAAGATGTTTCTTTAAAATTTCTTTTGCATTTTCTTCTCCTTTATCTGTCAATCTAAAAAAACTCTGCTGAGATTGAATCAATCCTTCTCTTTCAAGTTCTTCAATCGCTTCATAGATAAAAGAAAGGGAAACTTTAATTTCTTCTTTAAGAATTTCTAATGAAACCTTACTTCTTTCTTCCCCTAATATTCTTAAAATATCTTCTTTTACTATTTTTAAAATACCAAATTCTTCAGTCATATTACCACCATATCTTTCAAGGCTGCAAAACAATCGAATCGAGTTATCTATCTCCGTCTATCTCATCCCATCCCCACGCCAGCCACCGGCATACCACAGTTGGGGCAGCGACCATTCGGTTGGACGCGGTTCTCCAGAATTCGGTATCCGAGGCGTCGAATCAGTATCTGCCCGCACTTGTGACATACTGTATTGACCTCACCAGGCACGTTACCTACATAAACGTACCGCAATCCCGCTTCTAGTCCGATTTCCCGAGCTCGGTTAAGTGTCTCAACAGGCGTGGGGGATACATCGGTCATCTTGTAAGCCGGGAAGAAACGACTTATGTGCCAGGGAGTATCTACCCCTAACTCCTCGGCCACGAAATCCGCTACGTCCTTCAGCTCTCCATCATCATCGTTAATGCCGGGAATGACCAAAGTGGTCACCTCCAGCCAGATACCCAGCCGCTTCATCAATTTCATTGTGTTCAACACTGGCTGCAGCCGCGCCCCGACATACTTTCGGTAAGTCTTGTCGCGAAAGGCTTTAAGATCTACATTGGCTGCGTCCAGATAAGGCAGAAAGGTCTCCAGCATTTCCTCGGTCATGTAACCGTTGGTGATATATAGGTTAGCCAACCCTGCCTCGTGGGCCAGGCGAGCCGTATCATAGGCGTACTCAAAGAAGATGGTCGGCTCGGTATAGGTATAGGCAATGCTGCGGCAGTCAGCCTTTTGAGCTGCAGCAACAACCTGTTCAAGACTTGCCTCCTCCCCCATAATGAAATACCTATCATGGACCATTTGGGAGATATCCCAGTTCTGACACCAACGGCAACGGAAGTTACATCCTGGAGTGGCGATGGAGTATGCGGTTGAGCCGGGGTGAAAATGAAACAGTGGTTTCTTCTCCACTGGATCCACGTGCTGGATGATAGTATGTCCATAAACCAACGTGTAGAGAGTTCCGCCCCGGTTTTCCCGAACCTGACAGATACCCTTCTTGCCATCGGCGATAACGCAACGATGAGCACACAGGTTGCAGCGCACCTTGCCCTCTGGCAGTTTTTCGTACAGCATAGCCTCTTTCGTAATACGCATCTCAGTTCTCTCCCTTATGATATTTCCTGAACCTTCTCAAGTAAAACTTGTGTTCTCAGGTATGATCAAAATGAGCATGTGAAATAAAAACTTTATCAATCGTAATTGGATCTATATTTAGCTTTTCCATATTACTGAGCAAATTTTTCCAATCAGTTCAAGTATCAAACAAAATTTTGGGAGTATTTTTAGCCTCTACCAAAACAGAAAATCACCAATCAGACTGAAGATCTTCTCTAAAAGCATTGATATCGTAAATAATAATAACTTTCATAATAGTACTTCCTTTTTATTATATAACCTTTTGCGGATAGAAGAAAACTTGCCGATAGCCAAATTTGGAAAATCTTTAATTTTCCTTTTATCCACTGTTATATGACCCGAAGAGTAAGACTTCTAAAGGAAGCCACATAACCACAAACACCGTCAAAATCTTTGTGCATTATCTCAATAACTTAGTAAGATATTCAAAATGTCCTCTTAATTTGGCCGATACTATCTTCCACCATTCTTTGGTTTTAACTGTATTTCTTACCGATTTTAGCCAGCCATTCATTTTCTTTAAGCTTGTATTAAACTTCTTTCTTCTGGTCTTTCTACCTACTTTGAAATTGCCTTTTTGTGTTTTATCACTAAAGTAAGTAAATCACAAAAAATCAAACGTATCCAGTTTCTTGCCCTTCTTTTCCGCATTTATTTTCACATACCTTTGCCCTTTTTCTTCCAGCCAGCGAGAATAAGTCCGGTAAGTATAGACCTTTTTTTTGAAACTTTTTTAAATCCAATCAATTCTAAAAAAGTAATTCACTCTGAATTCCTTTTTCTGATATCTAAATTCTCTTCCCAATATAATTTTGAAAAATCTTCTTCTTTCATTCGCTGCAAAAATACCTTACCATCTAAATGGTCATTCTCATGTAAAACTACCCTGGCATGAAAGGGATGATTGATTTCTTCTATCTGCTCTTCCCCTTTAATATCTCGATATTGCAGCCTGACCCAACTCGATCTCTCTACCTGCCCATAAAGGGTAGCATAAAATATACTTAAACATCCTTCCGAATCACTATTAACTTCTGAAGATACAGCTAAAATTACTGGGTTTAAGTAGGCACGAAAACCGATCTTAGGTAACTGGGGATAATCTTTAGTTGGCATAATGTTCACAACAAATACTCTCCGAGAAATCCCTATTTGAGGAGCGGCCAATCCAACTCCTCCATAACGCTCTAAAGTTTTCTTTAATGAATCTACTATTTCTCTTCCTTGATCAAAATCTTCTACTATTTCTGATTTCTGAAAAAGCAATTTACCTTCCTCAGTCCATGCTTGTTTTGGAAGTATAATACCCATAATTTTTACCTCTAATTTTTACCTTCTTTTCATCTTATAATTTCCTTATTTCTTCCTTAAATTCTGTAAAATATTGGTTGATAATTCTTAAATTAAATCTTGGAAGAATAGATTCTTTTGGTTCTCTCTCTAATAAAAACTTAAATGACTTTTCGATTAATTCTTCTTTGGTTATTTTACCTCCGGTTAAATCTTGCCAATACTCATCATCTAAACCTACATTATATTCTTTCTCTTCCACTTTTACTGTGAATTCTTGTTGGTTTTTCTTTTCGACTTTAATCATTTTTACTCCTTTCTAAAATTTAATATTTGACTTTGCTCAGGTCTACCCTCATGGATAATTTTTCCTCGAAATCTATTTATTAGATGAAAACCAAATTTCTCTATCTTTTGTTTAAGCTTTTCTGTTTCAATATGTTCAGGATAGACCGAAATTAAACCATCAGGTTTTAAAACTCTATAAACCCCCCTCAACAGTTCTAATAATTCCGGACTTTGCAGTGAGAAATACCAGAAAATGTCATAGAGTAAGACCACATCAAAAACAGCATCTTCAAATCCAAAGTTCAGCTGCCCAGAGGTTCTTATTATTTCTATATTGTGGAGATTAGCTGATTTAGCTTTTTCTTGTAAGTCCTTTAATTTGTATCCATCTTTATCTACAGCATATATTTTTCCTTCATTTCCGATTATTTTTGCTACAGGAATAGTATAATTCCCTCCGCCACATCCAAAATCCAGAACAATCTGACCTTCCTCAATACCGACTCTTTTTAAAATCTCTTTACATCTTTCTTCTGTATAATTTTCTATATTATTTTTCATTTCTAACCTCTTTTTAAAGTTCTCTTATTTAGTTTATCACTACTTAAAATGAAAGCAAACCTAATATAAAAAGCGGCCAGAAATCGGGCCGCTTGTTTTAAACTTTTTTTTGTTTGCTTGGAAGCGTCGCCTGGTGTGCCATCTCCTTCGATTCTTATAGAAAACTATCTTCTATATTTCTCATTCCGCATAACTTCTTCTATGGCATCTGCATACTCAAGGCCAGTCTCAGTAGGAACTCCCCACAAATTTCTGCCAATGATTCTTCCTTCACCACCTGCTTCCATTATTATCTCAGTTGAATTCTCCAAAGCAACTTTTGCCTCTCCAGTTATTTTCGTTCCCCCAGAGAAAATCACAAAAGTCCTGGTTCCAGCACCCACTACAATCTTAGCTCTCTCAATATGTTGCTCTTTAGTCAGAAGAGAATCATAATTCGGTTTTTTTTGTTCTTCTTCCATCTTTTTTCCATAATCCATCAGTTTTCCCCTGTCTGGCTCAAGTTCTATATACTTTACTGCCTCTGGTATCTTGCCAGAGTACTCCTCTTTTATAAACTCTTCGTACTTCTCTCTTTTCTTGGGTTCTACCACCGAGGGGAACTTTGTTTTTACTATGTCTGCTCCTAAAGATTCAGCTGCAGAAACTGCATAGTGACACCACAGTAAACTATCCTTTTTAGTTGGGTCAGGTACTGGGCCTCTAGGATAACTCCATAAAACTAAAGGTAATCCACTATGGTGAGCTTCCTCTCTTATTTTCCCTATTCTCTCTACATCTTCACCAGTCTGCTCGGAACCCAAATAAAAAGATAAACCCACTGCTGCTGCTCCCACTTCCAGAGCATCCTCTATTGTACCAAACATGGTGGGACGAGGATAATTCTCTGTATTTGCCTTTCCGGTATAGAAATGGCCATCCAGTTTTACCACCAAAGGAACAGAAGGATTAATATCATGTTGATACTTCTGAGCTTGACCTACAGATAGTACCAAGGCTGAAAAATTACCTAGATTAGCCAATTTTATCACTGAGCTTGGCTTAGCTGCTCTTTCCCACTTCCATTCATGACCTGGTCCGTGTTCAACCAATTGATCAAAGGGAAGTCCCAGAAATGTACCATTGCCGGGGCCATGTTCGTAAAGCATTCTACTCAACTTTTCAGTTACTCCTCTTCCTAGATGTCTTATCTGGTTAACTTTTGGTCTATTAATCATTAAACTACCTCCTTAATAATATTTTTGTTCGTAGATTTTATTCTTTCCGTTCTTAACTTACTCTCCTCAAAAACTTATCTTTTGCAAATTTACTAATTCCTACTGCTACTCGGGTTGTCCCTTTCCCATCTTTCTCTTTCTCACATTCTTAAAACTTGCTCTATTTTCAATATATTTCTCGAGTATCCCCTTTAATAGATTTCCAATAAGGAGCTAATTTTTCTTTTACTTTCTTTATTAAATTTTTTGTTTCAACGATTTTTCTGTCTCTTATAACAGGGGCCGATTCTTTAAAATTAATTCTCACTCCACTGATAGCTGCCACCAAAGTCAACCATATTTTTGGCAAAGCCTCTAAGTTATAACCTGAACAAAGTAAATCAACCGAGCGGTTATCACAAAGTTCGCTGCTTAGTTCTCTAACTTTCTTTCCTATCATTTCAAAACCATTAAAAGTCAAGCCTAAATTAGTTAGTCCATCATCGAAATAAGGATCAGAACCTCCGTATCTGATAATCATCTGCGGTTTATATTCTCTGGCTAAAGGAAAGATTATTTCATCAAAAATTAGTTCATATGCTTTATTTCCTGTCCCAGCTTCCAAAGGAAGATTAACAGTAAATCCTTTAGCTTTTCCCTCACCAATTTCATCAACAGAACCTGTTCCTGGATAGATACCTTTTTGGTGAGTGTCAATAAACAAAACTTTTGGGTCAGAATAAAAAGCCTCAGAAGTTCCGTTTCCTGCGTGAGCATCTGTATCCAAAATTAAAACTCTTTTTAGTTTATATTTTTCTATAGCATACTTGGCAGCTATAACAACATCATTATAAACGCAAAACCCTTGTCCATAACCCGAGGTTGCATGATGTAATCCACCACCAATACTTACTGCCTTTTCAGTTTTACTTTGTTGAATGTAATCTATTGCTAAAAGCGAATTTTTAACTACAGCTCTAGCTCCTTCTTCTATCCCTTGAGGTAATTTTTTAGTAGAAGGGTTTACATTGTCCCCACTTATAAACCTGAATAGATTAGATACAGTTTTTCCTTGAGACGCATCTTTCATAGCCTTAATATAATCTTTACTGTGCCAAAGCTTCAATTCTCCATCAGTAGCTAAAGTAATATTTTCTATCAATTTAAAGCGTTCGTCTTTGCCAAGTTTTTCTCTAAACAATTCTAAAAATTTTTCAAATCTGTCACTTCTAAACGGATGCCCTTCTCCGAAATCATAATTTTTCAGTTTATTACTATAAATTATTATTGTTTTCATTTCTTAACTCCTCCAGTTCCATATTAAAAGAAATATCTGTAAATAATGAAAGTTCATTTTTTTGTCCCCATTGTAGCGATCTAATCCAATTTTTACTTTCAAATATATCAATCTGTATTGAAGAATAGCCTGCCTCTCTCAGAAATTCTCTAAATTCCTCGGGTAGATAATTAATTCCTCTTAAACTTGCTAGGTTTTATAATCTCCTTAAAAATTAAAATATCTTTTTCAAACCAATTAATAGATAAAATAGATAAATTATAGTTAATAATACTATAACTTATAAACTTTATAAACTATTTTTTAATCTTACAATTATTTTTAGGTAAAATTCATTCTCTCTTATTTTTTTACTTCCCACCACATAACTACTGCCTGTTTTTTCTCTCTATAGTTGCCGTTTTCTGATTTTTTTAATAAATAATCTCTTATCTTTTCTTCAACTGATTGATTAACCTCTATAAATCGACCAATAAAACTGGCTATATACCTTATTTCTTCCTCTAAATTCCTTATAAAGGTGTAATCAAAATGCCTAACATTTATTATTCTTCCCCATTCCCTTAAAATTAAATAGACAAAGTAATCAGCATCTGGTCCAAACTGACCCTTATACTTTTGATTACATATCTCCTTAAAAACTTCCTTTTCTCTTTCACCTCTACCACACGGCTGGATTATCACACAATACTTCTTCGCTGCCTTCTCCATTCTTTTTAAAAGTATTTCTATATCTTCTGTTTGCCAGAGGAAATGGGAACAAACAACCAGATTAAATTTAGCTTCAATTTCCTTATTATCCACTTTTTCCCAATCTTCATTAACAATCTCTACATTTTTTAAGTTATTTTGCTTTAAGTTTTCTTTTAAATGTTTTATATTAACTTCAGAGAGCTCAATACCAATAATTTTTTTAACCATCTTTGATAAAAAGTATAGTTAAGGTCCCCGGTCCTGGTCCAATTTCTAAAATCTCAAAATTACCATCTAATATTTCCTTCAATATCTCAGTTACCTTTTGTTCAAATTCATAATCACCAAACTTAATTTGCTTAGAAAAATCCGTGGTAAATTTTTGAAAGAAATCAAGATCATAAATAATTTCTAGCTTCTTCCTCCTTTCCCTTCTCATCTCTTCCCATACATCCCTATAATTTATATGATACTGAAAATTTTCAATTTTCATTCAAATCCCTCTCATTACACAATCTTTCGAAAAGGTCATCTACATTAAAGTGTTTATCAAATGAAAATATTGCTTTTAAAATAGGTTTTCTTTTGAAAGTATATTTTAATTCTTTAGATTTTAAATATTCCTCAAATTTCTGTTCTGCAGTAATCAATTTAATACCCTCATTTATCATTGCAATTTAGTCTCAATATCAGTATAAATTGCTAATCAATACTTGTCAACTATTTTAAAATTTTTCTAATATACCTTCAAGTGCTATCCAATTATTTTTTAAATATTCTTCTGTCCAAGAATTGATAATTTTTTCTTTTTTGGTTCCTTTGCCAGTACCGGGAGTACTTTTAAAATTTAAGCTCTTATTTTACTGTAACTTCTGTATCGCCTCTCTTGAGTCTAAAACTACTCCTTCAGCCAAAGTTTCCGTATTTTCCGTGGTTGAACCGTAAATTACAATCACTTTTGTTATTTTTTCTTTCATTGAATTTTTCCTCCTTTTCATCTACAAAAATTATATTCACTTCGTCTTTTTGTGTCTTTAAAATATAGTATCATCTAATAAATTTCTTCATCAGGTAAAAATAATACTTCCAGTATCTCCTCTTCTCTCTTTTCTTTATTTATTTATCGAGAGTTAAATTAAATTTGGCTGGAGACATTGCACAGCCACCAGCGTCATCACGACTAATGTTATACCTACTTTCTTCCTCCTCATTAGATATCCCTCCTTCATTAAACTAGGCCTTTGGTTTACTTAATTTCCAATACTTCTTTTCTTTTTAATCTCACACTTTCTGACATTCTTCTTCATGTTATCTCTAGGTGCAATGAACATCATTAAATAATTTGCAATCAAAAAATCGCTGTAAGTATCCAGCCATTCCACAACCCAAGTTCAAATCCTGGTATTAGACTCATTCTTTTACCCTCTTTTTATTCTTGGGAAAAACATTCCTACATTTTCCTTATATTCCAAATATTCCTCTCCAAATTGTTCTATTAATGTTTCCTCTTCGGCTTTTGCCGTTGGATAAATTCCAATAATCATGAGAAGAGTAGGAATCAATAGCCAACAAGTTAGAAGAATTAAACTTATTCCTGCTAAAATAAAAATATAAGATACATACAAGGGATGTCTTATAATTGCGTAAGGGCCTTCTTTAATCAACTTATGCTCCTTAAGTATGCCGGACGTTGAGGGACGTAGGTATTTACCCGCAACGATAATATTCAGATTGTATGTAACTGTTCCGATGTAAAAAATAATGAACCCGGCAATCTGTATCGCTGTTTCATAAGGTGATGAAAATATCAGAAATCCAAAAAAACTGTAAAACTCATTTAGGAATAGAAAGATAAATCCTACAACCCAAGATACCCACATACACAATACACCAGATACAAATAAATAAAAAAACATTTTGTTATATTTTGTTTTCTTTCCTGCTTTTCCGTTCTTTTTCTCTTTTTTGAATTCTGACCAGTATTTGATGCTGGGGATTATCATGGTAATTAATGGGATAACTAGGAAAATAGCAGTGATAATTTGATTAATCATTTTTTATCACCCCTTTTTCTACTTTTAGGTATATCTGTCCATCTTGAGACCCTGTTCATATATTCCTGATATGCATTTCCATATTTCTTAATACATATGCGTTTCCTGGATTTATCAAAATGTTTGTCAAAATTATGCATATTATCGCACATAATAGAAAAACCCAAGAAGCGCAAGCTATGCCGATGCCTATATTTATTAAAAATTGGCACAAGTATTGATAGTTTCTTAAAATACGGAACAAAGGCTATTAAGAAATAGAAAATCATCAAGACCCACGCATTACATAAACCTATTTCAAAAGCTGGTATAAATGACATAATTTCTACTTTAATTACCTCCTGACTTTGGGGAAATACTTTCCTGTATTCCTTTTGTATTTCTCATATGCATCTTTATGTATTCGCAATAAGTAATTTTCCTCTTCTCTTATTTTCGCTTCATATTGAAATATAGAGCAGATGAATGTCGCTAACATTAATAAGTTTGGGATGATCAAAAACAGACCGAGCATAAGTATGTATATCGAAAGGACCAGGGGATTACGAACATAGTGATAGATTCCATTGGTAACCAAGTCGGTCTTTTTCCTGGGAAGAATTATTCTGAAATTTTCTCCCAGCCCCACCATCCCCAACAACATAATCGGAAAGCAAATTCCAGCTATGAAGATACCCGCAACTTTGACGAAATCATTGTCCAGAAAAGAGAACTTTAAGAACCAGCTTATACTTTCAGCATTTATGGCGTAAAGAATCACCATTGGCACAAATAACATACTAACCAAGGCGATAATTTTAGCAATGGGGGTCCATCCGGTCACCCCTTTCATTGTCCCCTTAATATTTATGCCACGTCTCTTAAATAGAATAAGCGGGAGGAAAAAGCCAACAAGATATAGAATCAAGTATCCCAAGGCGAATATCTGAAAATAATCAAGGCTCATTCTTTAACACTCCTATATATCTTAGTGTTTTATTCATGTATCCAATTTCAAATTCTGGTATTAACGACATAACTTGCCTCCTATTTTTAATAACCCCGCTATTATTCGATTTTTTATACCTGGTATAAAAATAACTTTTTTCTTCCTTAAAGCCTTAAGAGATTGCTTTACCACTTCCTCTGCAGACATCCACAGCCATTTTGGTACACTTGAACGATCAAAATCCTTAAATTCATTTGTATCGTGAAATCCTGTATAGACAAACCCTGGACAAAGAGCTTGAACTTTAATATTATAATTCTTTAACTCATTTTGAATACTCTTTGAAAACATGATTAAATAGGTTTTGGTAGCTTTATAAATTGCATTACCTTTAATTGGATAAAACGCTGCGAGTGAAGATACATTGATGATTGAACCTTGATTTTGCTTTATCATACCTGGCAGAACCGATCGGCAAAACCGTGTTGGCGCTAAAACATGTACATTAATCATATTAATTGACTTCTCCGGTGAAACATCAGAAAAATTACCTCTTGTGCCGAATCCGGCATTATTAATAAGTATATCAAGATTTTTAGCCTTTTTTATATATTCTTCCACTTGTTCAATGCCTTTCTCTGTAGAAATATCAGCTGGAATAACATAAACAGAGATCGAATAGTTACTCTTTAGTTCACGAGCTAACTCTAACAGTCTGTCTTTTCGTCTTGCAATAATAACTAGATCATAATTTTGAGATGCTAATTTTCTCGCAAATGCTTCACCTATTCCGCTTGAAGCTCCCGTTACTAATGCAGTTCCCTGTCTATTATCATCCATTTTCGCTGTTTTCCTCCTTCTTTTCTACTTTCCCAAACTCCTTCATTTCCCAATCGCTTTCCAATTTTTTACTAACATAAATAAACCATATATGCCAGAAACAAGCAATAAAGAATCTGCCCAAACTCCAAGAGTTATTGGTGCAATAAAACCATAGCTTATCGCTGGAATTATAAGTAAAATGAAAATTTTTTTATTAACTTTTGGTATTTATCCTATTAACAACTCTAGAGAAAATATAATTGTCGGACAAGGCGCTACACCAAATAATGGAATCCTTGGATAAGAATGTCCGGCAATATATTCAATTAACGGATAAAGGACAAACGCAGAAATAATTAAAAAAAGTACGAAGTATTTTTTACCATTAGTTTCAGGAAGCTTAAATTCAATTTTTACTCTGAATATATCTATAATAAAAAGTGATGCTAATACGAGATGATATATAGTAAAAATTATTTTTGAAAATCCATAAATTGGAAATATTAAGCCGGCCCAAGCAAACACAAATGCTAAATAAGCTTTTATTAGTTTATTTACCATAGAACCAGGTTTAGAAAATAAAAAATAGGTTAATACAATAGCTACAGCTAGCATAATTATTTGCATAGGGAAAATTGAATTATTGTAAACTTCAAGATTGTTCCGTAATATTTCAGAGTTTAACATTTTTATCGCCTCCTATCGTCTTGGGTGTATCTGAAGTCGCCAAAGGCGATTTGGGTGAGGGCATAGCCCGAACCAGATAAACGCTTTTAGGCGAAGTGCCACATTTCTACTTATTTATCGTATGAATGTATTTCCTTAACACTTTTGTATATTCAACTGGATATGTTAATGCTGTATGATGGCCACCTTTCTCAAATTCATAAAGTTCTGCTTGTGGATATGTATTAATAAGATCTTTTTGATATTTTATTACATCTGAATCATCTTTGCTTGATAGGATAACAGTCGGTCCTTTCCATAAATCTTTTTCAAGAGGATCCTCTAGTATGCTCTTGGACAGGGGTATATATAGATTTGCGAACTCTTTTTTAGAGTACGAATTGAAAATATTTAGCAAATAATATTTTCTATAAGCCATCCAATCTGTACTATCAAGTCCTTTGACTCGCTTCTTGAATTTCTTATTAAAAAGAAAATTCGGCATAATATGAATTATAGATGATTTTAATTTGATATATTTTGCAAATTTTTCATTTGGTTTAAAAGTATGAGATAGAATTAGTTTTGATACTCTGTTTGAAAAATATTTAGCAAAATACTGACATAAGAAACCACCATATGATATGCCACAAATAGTAGCAGCTTCAATCCTCTCTTTTTGCATTAAAAAATCTATTATATCGCAATAAAGACGAAATGACCGGGGAGCTGAAGGGAATGTTGGAGCTAATAATTTAAAGTCTTTTTCTAAATCTTGTATCTGATAAGCCCAGATCCCTGCATCAACAAAACCGCCATGTAATAGTATAATTGGTGGATTATCTTTTTTACCAGATATAATATATTTCCATTTTTCATCTCTAAATTCTATTATTTTGTAAGGATGTTGCTTCCAAAATTCCTCAAAGTATTTTTTTGCCTGGGTTTCGTTCATTTCTACCTCCTGTTAAATTGTATTAAAATGTGGTATTTCACATAACGGTTCCGGTGTATGCGAAGTTGCGGAGCAAAGCGGAGCAATTTTGGTGAGCGGAGCGAACAGCATACACCATGTTATACGATGTCTCTGCCAAACTCATAAATAACGCCTCACTTTCTTTTTGTATTTTAACCATCCACTTTTAAATTCCTGCTCAAGAAAATTTTCCTCAGCAATAACTATTTTGTGGTGAATAAGTATGCCAATTAATGAAAAAAATAAATTGAGCGAATTTGGAGCGTAAATGCATGATGCTATACATATTAAATAAAACCCAACATACATTGGATTTCTACTAATTCTATAAATACCGTTCGTTTTAAGGGTTATCTTTACCCTGGGAATCCCAAATCTATTAGATATTCCAAGCTCATAAAAAGAAAGTGCAACAAATATCATTGCAATAGTGAATGCCATTGCCCCCATCCACGAAAGATATATTGGAACAGTAAAAGATGTTACATTAACTCTTGCTGCTTGAGCAATCAGAAAACCCCACGATAAACCCATTGAAACCTTACCAATGAGATACAAGCCTTTATTAATGGGTGGTTTCCCCAAAAAGTCTTTTTTATTAAATTTCATCCGGATTCCCGTAGATGTTACTATCAACCCAAAAACTACAAAAAGCGATAGTATTGTTATGTTATGCATATTTTTTCCCTCATCATTTGGTGGCAGAGATTTCATATAACGTCTTAGTTGTTTGAGACGTTGGCTAAAGGCCAATGTGCCGGAGTCCAAGGATATTTTTTTTCTTTCGATTTTATTGATGCTTTTCTTAATTTATTTATCTGCATTTTTGAAAAAAAAATTTTACGTGCAAAAAATAGCAAGAGAGGATTAATTGATTTTATATGATTTTCCATTATTTTATATATTATTTCTCCAATTCTTTCTTTGCTTCCACTATATTCTTTCAATACAATGATTAAAGCAAGTAATTGAATAGAACCAATTAAATTTTCTGTTAACCGATTTTGTCTCCCACCAATATAGGGCATTTGCGGAATTAATTCTTGATAGTTATTTACTGTTTTATTTATAATATCCTCAACGATTTTATACTCATAGTATCTTTCTAAAACAATTTTACTTCTTTTTATCAAACGTTTAAAATTTTTGATTAGTTTCCTTTCTTGCTTGATATAATAATTACTTTCCATATTTGTTAATCCTTTTTATAACGCTATTGCGCACAATGTTTTACGGGTACAAGAAGTTACCCGACCAACGGGAGGGCAATTTGGGTAGAGCGCGAAGCGCGGAACCTTGTACCCGCTGTTGTGCGCTGTAATGCTACTTTCATTTCGCAAATAATTTAGGAAGATATTTACCCACCTTTTTACAATAATCATTCCATT
>Ga0307430_1002048_pt1 | contig 13851 bp, 15 predicted proteins | sample SalMarWE160130MG_FD_202159 | JGI IMG/M metagenome (GOLD analysis project Ga0307430, IMG submission 202159) | Salt marsh sediment microbial communities from the Plum Island Ecosystem LTER, Massachusetts, United States - WE1603-130 | ecosystem: Environmental > Aquatic > Marine > Intertidal zone >... | reverse complement strand
GCGTCTTGGCTTGGTTATCGCTGTGCAAATTTCTTGCACAGTATAAAAATATAACACGAAAGGAGTAAAGAGTAAATGGCTAGAATATTGGTACCCCCCGAGGAGCTTCGATCCACTGCAACCAGCATGTCCAACAAAGGCGCAGAGGTCGATGGGCTGTTGTCAGAGTTGATCAACTTGGTCAATGGCTTGGAGGGCCAGTGGGAGGGCGTGGCAAAGAACACGTACTACAACAGGTTCAACGAGCAGGTGCCCAAGGCAAAGACCGACATTGCCGAGATCATCGAAGGGCTCGTCGAGGCCATGAGGCACGTCGCCGACGAGTTCGAGGCGACCGACCAGGGAGTTCTTGCGTAAGCGCTTCTGAGCACCTCTGCCAGCGCGGGGGGTATTGTTCGGCGTTTATAGATAGGCTCTAAAAGAGCGGGAGGTTTGACTCTCCCGCTCTTTGGTGTTACCGTCCAGGTGAAGGAGGATGGACTATGGATCGCAAATCCCTCGTCGTTGCCGTGGCGGCCCTCGTCGTCGCTACGGCCGCTCTCGTTCTCGTCGGCGTGGTGTTGTAGTCGCCGCCCGGCGCGCTGGCTGCTTTCTCCCGCCAAGCGAGTGGCGCACCGACGGTGGTTACGTATCAGGGGTATCTCGCTGGCGGCGATGGCAGTCCCCTTGATGGCCAGGTCGATATTTGGTTCCGCCTCTATGCCACCGAGTCGAGTATGGATGTCCTGTGGGAGGAGTTTCACGACAACGTCCCGGTGTATCTTCTCAATAAATCGGGGCAGATGTAGGGCGGATTTGCTAACCGCCGCCTGGTCGGATAGCAAATCCGACCTACCATTCGCCATTTTCCCCAGAATATTGAGAGGATACGTCCCGGTTACGGATGGCTATTTTACCGCGCTCCTGGGCAGTGAGGGTCCCGCCCTCAATGCAGCTGTCTTTGATCAGACCGAGCGTTGGCTGCAGGTGAGCGTGGATGATGGGGGTGACTACAGCGACCTGCCGCGCCAGCGAATCGCTGCCGTACCCTTTGCCCTCCAGGCGCAGGAGGCAGCCTCTGTCGATGCCGTCGGCTGTCGCGTCGTCTCCACCGCCACGCAGAGTATTCCGCATAACACTTTGACCCCTCTTGTTTTTACCAGAGATCGACGATACAGGCGGCTGCTGGTCACCTAGCGATCCGACGCGCTTGTCGCGCAGACTTCCGGATACTACCTGGCTGGCGGTGCGCTCACGTTCGGGGCCGGGGAAATTGACGCTGCGGCCCGCGTCGCGGTGGGCATTCAGAAGAATGGAACGACCTATCTTCAGTTCGACGAGGTGCACACCAATCCAGGCAAAACCGTTGGCATCTCCGTTTCGACCGGTATGGTGTATATGGACGCCGGCGATTATATCCAGGTCCTGGCCTTTCAGGATCTTGGGGGGGCAAGGAACACCCTGGAAAGAACCAACCCCTCGATAGATCAGCACGTCGTCAACGGCTGGTTGGTCAGGGTGGGGAACTAGCCGGTTCTTATATTGGCTACGGCAGCACCCCCATATACGTTCCGATCAGTTCGCTCGTCCCCAGAACGTGCCCCTCCATCGCCGTCAGCACTTGCTCCCACTTTGCCCCTGGGCTTAACACCAGCGGCGTATCCAGCGCGTAGAGAGTGAAGGCATAGTGGTGTATCTCGCCCTCGCCAAGGAAGGGACCGACGTAGCCCAGCATCTCGTTGCTGTTTGTCCCCTGTAGCGTTCCATCCGGCAGTTGAGGTTGAGCGATGATGCCTTCCGCCAGGAGGGTGGCGGTGGGTGGGATGTTGTAGACCACCCAGTGGGTGAACGAAAACTCCAGGTCGACCATCGTCAGGGCAAAGCTGCGCGTGCCTTCGGGCGCGTTGACCCAGGTCAGTGGGGGAGAGACGTTATCCCGGAAGAACCCGTATTGCTCTGGGATCTGCCCCCCTGGCTCAAAGGCGCTGCTGGATAGGATGAGGGGCAGTGGCGTGGGCGTGGGGGTTGCGGTCGGCGTGGGTGTGGGTGTGGGTGTTGGCGTCGGCGTCGGCGTAGATGTGGGGGATGGGGTGAGCGTGGGTGTCGGCGCGTGGGTGAGGACGGGCGTCCGGGTCGGCGTGGGTGTGGGTGGCGTCAGCAGGCCGCTGCCGCCGATCACCATGACGCCGAATACCACCACGGTGGCTGCGACCAGCGCGACGACGGGTAGCGGTATTTCATTCAGCTTTTTCATAGCCTCTCCTGGCGAAAGGTGATAGGTAGGGCAAGGAGATACCTTCTGACGAGCCGCGCAGGGTCAGGGGCAGAGCCACCTCTAAGGCGTCTCGTCAAACCGCTCCCAGGTTCCATCGTCAAAGACGGCATAGACGTAGTGCAGTCGCTTGCTCCAGAGCAGTGTTCCATGTTCAAAATCCTGGAACGCTGCATGCACTCCTTGTTCTTCCTCGGTGGCGTCGCCCAGGCCTGAACGGACACTTGGATGGTCGCACCAAACTTTCCCGAACCCTCGGCGGGGACCGTTGGGCGGGGTTGCCTGGGGGCAGGAGAGTACGTCCATCCCTTCGACCCAGGTATCTTCGTACCTCTCCCACGTTCCCTCGGTCTTGTCAGATCCTCCCCCGTAGTACAGGACGTACATGTAGTTGGCGGGTGAGCCCTCGTTGTTGCGCCAGTACATATAGCCGTGTTCGAAGCGCTGGTCGGCTATCCAGCGGTTCACCGCCGGGTCGTCAGTCGGAGCTCCCAACGTCCCTCCTGCGCCGCCCAGCGCGTTCCACACGCCATCGAGGGGCGGGGGAACGTCAGGTGTCGGCGGGGTGACGGTGGCGCACACCATGCCGCACCCGCCGGTGCACAGGCCGGGACAGATGGCCACCTCTCCTGACGGGCAGGTTGGCGGTGTGCACATAGGACCTGGCAGGGGGGTGGGCGTGAGTGTGGGTAGGGGCGTGTTTGTGGCTGGCGCCGGTACCACGATCTTGACCCAGATGGCGCCGCCGAAGAAGGTGCCCTTATGGTCGCGTAGCTGCCACTTGCCCTGGTAAGTGCCAGGTGTGCTCGGCGCTTTCAGGTTCACGCTGATGTCGACCTCGGCACCGGGAGCCACCGGCGCGGTCACCGGCACGTCCGGCGGCCCGTCCATTTGGTCGCCGGAGCTAAAGACCAGCTCGGTGCCCGTCTCCCAGGTGCAGGTGCCAGAGTTGCGCATGCGCCACACCTTGACGAAGGTTGCGCCGGGGCTGGACGTGGTGCCATCAGGGATGGTGACGTCCTTGACGAATTTGGCGTTGAGCGTGCAGTCGCCGGGGCCTGGGACGTCGGGGACGGGGGTATCTGTAGCGCCGGGGACATCCGTGGCGGCGGACGGTTGTGTGGGCACTGCGCTGACGTCTGCCTGGGGCACGGCGGTGGGAATTTCCGTGGTCCGCTGAGGCGGGTTGCAGGCCAGTGCAGCCAGCACCAACACGAGGGCGGCAGTCGTAATCATCACCACACGTTGGGTTTTCATTTTCCTTCCTCCATTTCATGGGCTGACGGGGTGTGGGAAAGCCCACACCCCTGATCTTGATTGGATCAAGCCTTTTGAAGGCTCTCAGCCTTCGCAAGGCTCTTGCTGCGCTATGGCATCGTGTAAACCACCTCCAGTTTGTTTGGCCCCGTTCCCTCTACAAAGATGATCCCATTGCCGATGCCGGGGTCGTAGGTGCTGTTTTCGAAGGTGATGCGGAGCTGAAAGTCGGTGCCATCTGCCAAGTCGTCGGCCACCTGGTCGGTGACGTCCAGCGTCCCCGCCGGCTGGGATGAGTAGACGTGGAACGGAGTGAACAGCGACGGGTTCAGCATGGCGGCCGGCGGGTTGCTCAAGTCACCGTAGTAGTAGTGTAGTATATCGAGGTAGCCAAGCCTATCGTTGCCCAGCGCAGGGAAGGGGTTGCGCGTACCGGTGCAGTCGCCGACGTCGCCGCCTCGGAAGCACTGGGTACCCCAGTGGATCTTGGCGGAGACGATCTCTGCTCCGGCGGGGATGGCCGAAAGGTCCCACGAGAGGTAGGCGATCACGCGCGAGTCGCTGGCGTCGTCCCCTGCTTGAGCCTGGCCCGCACCACCCGACCCACCTGAGCCGGAGTTGTCGGCGTCCAGTTGGATGATGATGGTCTGCTGGGCCGCGGCGGCGGTCGGCGCTGGCGGCGCACCACCACCGGGTGTCTCTGTGGGCAAGGGCGCGGCAGGGATGACGATGATTGCCACGTAGATGGCGGAGCCGTACTTGGTGCCTTCGGGCGACTGCAACTGCCAGTAGCCCGTGTACGTCCCCGGCGTGTTCGGCGCTACCAGGTTTACGCTGATCTGGGTGCCAGAGTTGGGAGCCACCGGCCCCACCGGGACTTCTGGCGGCCCGCCCATCTGATCCCCGGAGTTAAAGACCAGCTTGGTGCCCGCTTCCCAGGCGCAGGTGCCAGAGTTGCGCATGCGCCAGGTCTTTGTGAAGGACTTGTCGGGGGGGATCTCTGTCCCGTCCGGTATCGTCACGTCTCCCGCGTAAGCCGCGTTGAGCGTGCAGCCGCCGGGTCCCTCCACATCGGGGACGGGCGTGACTGTAGCGGCAGGGCGTGGGGGTTGTGCAGGCCGCGTCGGCTTGACCTCTCCACCTCCGGCCGGTGCGTCGGTGGGAGATACCTCCGTGGCCGCCCCTGAGAAGTTGCAGGCCAGTGCAGCCACCGTGAGAAAGACGACGACGAGCAGCAATGGGCGAATGTGTTTCTTGTTGTGCTTCATTTTCAAACCTCCTTGGTTGGTATTGGGGGCTTGGAGCCTGTCGGTGTCCGACGTCCAGTATCCCCTGAATTCTAACCCTGGAACGTTGGACAGAACGCCGTTGTTACGCTCCATTGCTGCCTTTTACGCGCCTTTTACGATATGTTTACGCTCCTTTTACGTCGGGAGGTTCTCGACCAAATCCGCGATCAATCTATCCTTATACCAAACGTCGCCCACGCCGACCAGGAACCCGGGTTTCCCGCGCCGTCCTCGGCGCGCACGGACCAGCGGTAGCCAAGCCCGCAGGAGACGGGGACATTGGTTTGCGTTCCGTTTATCGGCCCCCACGTGTCCACCGGTTCCCACGCCACCCTGCTCACCCGCCTTTCCAATTGGACGTAGTAGCCAGTTACTCCCGAAGGGTCCTTGACCGCGTTCCAGGAGAGATTGGCGGTGCCCCGGCAGGAGAGGACGATGCCCCCCGACGGCGTGAGGGAGGTGGGGGCGGGCGGCCCCTGGTTATCCGGCGTGGGGGAGACGCAGGAGCCGGTCACGTGGATGGTGATCTGGCGCACGTCGTGGCTGCCGTCAAGCAGGGTGACGTCCAGGGTGTGCGTCTCATCCTCGCAGGGGCAGGTCTGATGCGTGCCTGCGCCGGGAACGCCATCCCCGTCGAAAAAGACCGCCTGCACGTGTTCCGTTTTCCAGCGGATGGTGGTGCAGGTGCCCGCCGGTATCGTGGTGGCGTCGGCCCAGAACTCGATGGTCGGCGCGGGGGTAGGCGTGAGGGTCGGGGGAGGCAGTGTCGGAACCCGCGTGGAAGGAGGCGTAGGTGTGTGCGTGGGGGCAGGCGTCGACGTTGGAGGCACCGGCGTCGGCGTCGGCGTGAAGGTTGGCAGGGCGGTCGAGGTGGGGCGCGGGGGAAGTGGGTTAGCCGTGGCGGTCGGGAGCGTGGGCGAGGTGGGGAGGGAGGTAGCCGTTTCCGGCATGCCTATCACGGGCGTGTTGGTGGGCGGGTTGAAATGTCCCGCGTATGGGAGCATAATCAGGCTGCCCACGATGAGGGCGGCGATGATCAGGATCGCAAATCCCCCACCGGCTGCCAAGGGCAGCCACAGACCGCCCCCGCTCCCCCCTCCTCCGCCATACCCTGTTGGCCGGTTGCCCGGCCCGCTGGGAGGTTCCTGGCCTCCACCGGGGGCAGGCTCCGGCGTTGGGGCCTGTTGCAGTCTGGAGAGGAAGCGCGGGCGCAGTGTGAGCGGTGCAAAGACGGGGGCCAGCGCCGCCAGCAGCCCGCCGACGGCCAGCAGATCGCGCCGCTTCTTCTGGCAGGCGGGGCAGGTCTTGATGTGGGCCTTGACCCGTCTGCGCGTGGAGCGATCCAGCTCGCCGTCCACATAGGCCGAGAGCAGATCGTCCAGTTCTTGGCAGGCCAACCGTCCTTCTTGTGCCATCACCTGTAGCTCGTAGAGGTCGCGGAACTTTAGCCGGGCGCGGTGCAACGTCACGCGCACGTTGTCGAGTGAGATCCCCAGCACGACCGCGATTTCGTTGTAGGCCAGCCCGTCGATCTCGCGCAGGACGAGGATCTGCCGGTAGTTATCCGGGAGCTGGTGGATCACGCGCCACACGGCGGCGCGCACGTCGCTCAGCCCGGCCTGATCCTCCGGCGCGCCTTCACGCCGCTGGTCGGCGATCTCGGGCCCGCTCACCTCGCCGCCGTCCCAATCGGGGAGCGGCACCTCGTGCCGGTACCGGCGCAGCCCGTCCAGTGCCATGTTCCCCGCGATGCGGTAGACCCACGACTTGAAGTCGTAGGGCGGGCCCAGGCGGTTCAGATATTGGTGCGCCTGGATGAAGGCCTCCTGGGCCAAGTCTTCGGCCCAGGCCCGGTCGCCCACCATGCGGTAGAGGTAGCCAAAGATGCGGCCTTCGTAGCGGGTAAAGAGTTCCGCGAAGGCGGCCTTGTCGCCCTTTTGGGCGCGGCGTACCAGCTTTTCGTCGGGCGCGTTTGCCATACGCTCGCTTACTCCTGTAACGGATTGACGGCGCGAAATGTTACGCGGCGTTCGCAGTGAAAGGGGATGGAGGCCAAGCGACCCCATTATACCTGAAAACCGGTTGAGTCGGTAGGGGGCAGCATTGCAGATGCGTTCCAGTATGATTCCCCATCCAAAGTGGAATGCGTATGCTTCGCCTCATCAGAAGTGTTTTGATCGGGCAAAAGATTGATCTGGTAACAGAACGTACACGCCAGCCTGATTGGGCTGGCGTGTTGCTGTCCCAGGATGGCAAGAGGCCGTCCTGGTTGCGGATCAGATGTACCCTCTACGCCATCTTGCGGATGCGCACCTCTATGCCCTTTTGCTCTTTCAGCAGCTCCACCAGTCGCGAGGTATCAGTATCGCCGTAGTGGTAGGGGTAGAGGATTTTCGGCTGCATCGCCTTGGCCACGTCGGCGACCATCTCGGGCGTCATCGTGTAAGGCAGGTTCATCGGCAGGAACGCGCAGTCGATGTCGCGCAGCGTTTTCATCTCCGGCGTGTTCTCTGTATCCCCCGCCACGTACACGCGCGTGTCGCCGAACGTCAGGATGTACCCGTTGCCGATCCCCTTGGGGTGGAAGGGCTGCCCGTTCCCGCGCTTGTGGAGCACGTTGTAGGCCGGGACGGCCTCGATGGTCAACCCCTTGACCGTGCGTGTGTCTCCGTTGCGCATCACGATCCCGCCGTCGACCTGCCCGGCGCAGGTCTCGGTCAGCACCACCTCCGTCTGCCCGGTCCGCACGTGCGCCAGCGCGCCCAGGTCCATGTGGTCGCCGTGCTCGTGCGTGATCAGGATCAGGTCCGCCTTGGGGAGCCTGGCATAGTCGGCCACCCGGCCGAACGGATCGACGTGGATGATCTTGCCGTCAAAGGCCAGCATCAGCGTCCCGTGGCCGAGGAACGTGATTTCCAGGTCGCCGGCAGACGTTTGTATGACATCCGATTCAAACATACCTCATCCTCCTCTATCGACTATCCTAGTAGAGCGGATTTGTTATCCGCCGCCCATAGGCCGGGTAGCAAACCCGATCTACTTTTCTTTCGCGCCCCGGTAGACGATGCCGCTCTTTTCCTCCAGCCGGTCGGTCGCCGGGGGCGGCTCGACCGATAGCGCCGAGATTTCGGCCCGCCACTCGTCCGTCATCATTACTTCGGCCGCCGCCAGCGAGCTCTCCAGTTGCTCCACGTTGCGCGCGCCGATGATGGGCGCAGTGATTGCTGGATGGCTCATCACCCAGGCTACCCCCAGCGTCGCCGGGTGCAGGCCGCGCTCCTGAGCGTGCGCGGTAAAGCGCTCCGCGGTCTCGTAGTATTGCTCCAGGCTGTAGCGCTTCATGTACATCTGGTTCTCTACCAGCCGCCCGTTTTCCGGCCTTTTTCCCACGCCGTACTTGCCCGTCAGCAGCCCCCCGCCCAGCGGGCTGTAGGGAGTCACGCCCATCTGCTCCGCTTGGGCCAGTGGCAGGATTTCGACCTCGGCCTGGCGCTTGGCCAGGCTGTACATCGGCTGGACGCACTCAAAGCGCGCCAGCCCTTCCCGCGCCGAGATGCCCAGCGCCTTGGCGATCTGCCACGCCGCCCAGTTGCTCACCGCCGGATAGAGGATCTTGCCCTGGCGCACCAGATCGTCCACCGCGCGCAGCGACTCTTCAATTGGCGTGTCGGCGTCGAACTTGTGGAAAAAGTACACGTCGATGCGGTCCGTCCCCAGTCGCCGCAGGCTGTCCTCCACGGCCATCGTGACGTGGCGGCGCGATAGCCCACTCTCGTTTGGGCCATCGCCCATGGTGGAGCCGACCTTGGTGGTGATGACCAGCTCGTCGCGGCAGTCGGCGATCAGCTTGCCCAGGATCTCCTCGGCGCGCCCGGCCGAATACACGTTGGCGCAGTCGAAAAAGTTGATCCCGGCCTCGCGGCAGCGGTGGAACATCGCCGCCGAGGTCTCTTCGTCGGCGGTGCTCCCAAACGACATCGTGCCAAAGCACAGTTGCGAGACCTTGACTCCCGTGCGTCCCAAAACTCGGTATTCCATATCAACCTCCTGTTGTTAGTCGTTTATTGACTCATTGTTCATTGTCACCGCCATCAGCAGCGCCGCGATCAGTGCCATCACCCCGCCAAAGACGAACGGCGCGGAGGGGCCAAAGCCCTCCCACGGACCCAGCCCACTCCAAAGTATACCGGCGATGACGGAAGCGGGAAAGTCCAGGATGCCTATCACCGCGTTGTAGGTGCCGTAGGCCGTGCCGCGCAGCGCCTCCGGCACGATGTCGGCCACCATCGCCTTGGTGGTGCCGTAGGCCAGGCCGTAGTAGACGCCGTAGACGGCGTACAGCGCCCACACGTGCCACCCCGTCTTGGCCAGCGCCAGTCCCAGGTAGATCGCCGCATAGACCAACCAGCCGCCGATGATCACCCGCCTCCGCCCGATGCGGTCGGAGAGCGATCCCGCCGGTGTGCTGACCAGCGTGTAGACCAGATTGAACGTGATTAGCATCCCGATCACGCCGATAGTGCTTACGCCAAGGTTGTCGGCGCGCAGCGCCAAAAAGGCGTCGGACGAGTTGCCGAGGTCAAAGATGCCGACGATGAGCATGAATGTGGCAAAGCGTCTGCCCAACCTGCGAAAGGTGATGCGCGGGTGCTCTCGCGTCTTGGTCACTGTCACGTCCCGGGCGATGATGGCCAGCGAGATCACGGCCAGCAGCGCGGGTAGTAGGCTGATCAGCACGATGGTCTGGAACGTCGAGAGGCCCAGTTTTTCCGCGCCTTGCTGTGTCAGCCAGACTGTACCAAGAGCGATGAGCAGCCCCAGTACGGCTCCGCCGGTATCGGCGGCGCGATGGAAACCAAAGGCCAACCCCCGACTTCGTTCGTCGATAGAGTCGGCGACCAGCGCGTCGCGGGGCGCGGTGCGCACCCCCTTGCCCACCCGGTCGGCCCATCGCGCCCCGGCGATCGCCCAGACGCTGCCCAGGTAGAAAAAGGGCTTGGCCAGTGCCGAAAGCCCGTAGCCCGCCACCGCCAGCCACTTGCGCCCCTGCAGCTTGTCGGAGAGCCATCCGGCAAATACCTTGAGCAGGCTGGCCGTCGATTCGGCCACCGCCTCGATCGTGCCGATGGCCGTCTTCGATACGCCCTGGCCGGCCAGGAACAGGGGCAGGATGGGGATCACCATCTCGCTGGAGATGTCCATAAAGAAGCTGGTCAGGCTGACCGCCCACACGTTGCGCGGCAGCGTGCGCAGGCTGGCTTTGGACGGGGTTTGGGGTTCTTTTTCTGACATCGTCACCTCGCTGGGTTCGGGATGCGACTATTATATCCGCAATGCGCGAAGAGGCAAAAGCAGACCCTGACCATCATCTCATTGACACGTGCGCCCATCTTGCTTATACTGGGGGATGAGGTGAGGATGAGACGAGCGATCATTGCTTTCGCGCCTTTGCTCTTTGGCGGCGCGCTGGGGGTTCTGCTGGCCTTGGGCTTGCCCGCGTTGGCTTTGCCCGCCCTGGCCGGTCCCACCGATGCCGCGCTGCCGCTGGTCACAGAGACCGATGGGCGGGCAGGGGCGTGCTACTCGTTCTATCACGAGGGCAGCGAGCGCCCCTATCTCCAGATGGCCTACAATGCCGGTTCGCGTTGGGATCGCTTCGACTTTGACTGGCGCAGGCTGGAGCCTGCCAACGACTACTTCAGTCCCACGCAGCTTGCTGCGTACGATACCCTGGTGGATGACCTGGACGCCGTGGGGATCAATATGGTCGGCATCCTCCTCTGGACGCCCGACTGGGCCGCCACGCAGGCGGATTTGGGCCTAGATGGGCAGTCCTTCGACCAGCGGCCCTTTGGTTGGTACGCCCCCGATCCGCGTGACACCCAGCTCGATACGGGCGTTACGAGCGCCAACGGCGGCGTAGCCGCCGCCTCCTCTCCGCCGCAGGGCCTTGATCTTCCCTGGGATGATCCCAACAACCACTGGGGCGATTACGTCTACACCATCGTCTCCCGCTACGGCGACCGGGTGAAGCATTGGGAGATGTGGAACGAGCCGGAGTGGACCTACTTTTGGACGGGCACCTCCACCGAGTACGCGCAGCTCCTCAAGGTGGGCTACCAGGCGACCAAGGCGGCCTGCCCTGACTGCACCGTGCTCTTCGGTGGGCTGCATTACTGGTGGAACACGAATTACTATTGGTGGGTGCTGGACCAACTCGACTCGGACCCGGATGCGTCAGCGAACAACCACTTTTTTGACGTGATGTCTGTTCACCTGTATAGTCGTTCCTCCAGCATCTACAATGAGATTAACAACATTCGCAGCGGCATGAGCGCCTACAACGTGGGCGACCACCCCATCTGGCTCACCGAGACCGGCGTGCCGGTGTGGGGCGATCCTCTTGCTTACCGTGATAAGTACGACTATGCTGCCACGCAGGACGAGGCCGCCGCCTACGTCATCCAATCCTACGCCAACGCCTGGGCCGCGGGCGTCGAGCGCTACTTTTTCTTCCGCACCCATGATGCCGATATGGGCGAGTACTTTGGCCTGATCCGCAACGACAAATCCCTGCGCCCGTCCTACACTGCCTACCAGGTCGCCGTGACCTACCTGGTCACGCCCACGTTCGTCACCCGCAAGGCGGAGGGCTCCTTCATGCGCGTTACACTGTGGGATACGCCGCGCGGGCGGGTCGACGTGCTGTGGAACGAGACCCCCACCACCACTGTCTACGTGCGGCCTGCTGCGGCCGTCACCGCCACGCTGGTGGACCGTTGGGGCAATACCAGCACCGTTACTCCAACCGGTGGCGTCCACACATTCACACTACCCGGCGCGACGGCCAACTTGGTCTCCGATCCCGGCGACACCATCATCGGCGGCGACCCGCTCATCGTGATCGAGGCGGAGACGCTGAACGAGCTGCCGACCTCCACTGTCAAGCTGCTGCCCGATTTGGTCTACTCGACCACGTTCACCGTCACCTGGGAGGGGTGGGACAGCGAGTCCGGGGTGTGGGCCTACGACGTGCAGGTGCGCGATGGGGAAAGCGGCGCGTGGGAGGATTGGCTGCAGATGATGCCTTCGGCCTCCGGCCAGTACACGGGGCAAGATCGCCACACCTACTACTTTCGCTGCCGGGCCGTGGATGGCGTCGGCCACCGCGAGCCCTGGCCCAATGAGGCTCAGGCCCACACCACAGTCGATCTGCCCAGGTCGCTCTACTTCAGCGCCACCACCTTCTTCGCGGATGATGATCAGAACGGCGTCTTTAGCCCGACCAGCGAGATCACGCTGACGCAGGTGACGCTACGATTGCTGGATGAGGCCGGTCGGGATGTCATCACGCCGACGACGGGCCACGCGTTCACCGCTACCGTCCGCGCCGAGCAGACTTACACACTGTTGATCGAGAGTGGGGATTACATGCGTATTATGACGTTCACATGGCCGCGGGGTGGGGAGGTGTACGTGGAGACGTATACGGAGCTGGGCCTGTGGCCGGTGAAGCGTGTTTACCTGCCACTGCTGATGGGCGGTGACGAGTGATGTCGGGCTTGACGCTGACGTTGGAGGCGGGTACAATCGGCTAGGGAGCTTTGGGATGAGCAGGCGCAAAGTCAAGTATCAATGGGACGCCGAGTCCATTCGTGTGCTGCGGGAGCATTTGGGGCTGACCCAGCAGCAGATGTCCGAGGAGTTGGGCACGCGCCAACAGACCATCAGCGAATGGGAAACTGGGATGTATCGCCCGCGCGGAGGGATGAACCGATTGCTCATCCTCGTCGCCGAGCGGGCGGGTTTTGATTACCAGGCTGTGAGAGAGGAGTCTGAGGGGGAAGAGGAGTAGGACGAAAGCATCGCTTTTACCCCTTGACATCCTACACGTTTGCGTGTAAAATAGTGTTATTCCCTGGGAGCTGAGGCTCCCTTGTTTATCGGCAGTGTCTACACGTTAACGTGTCGAAAGGAGTGGCGATATGGGCACGTACGAGTTGAGTGAAGTGATCCAGGCTTGGGAGCAGGAAAGGGTGACGACCGAGCAGATCATTGGTCAGATCCTGTTGCTTCTGCGGGAGATGCAGGAGCGAATCTGTAGCGTGGAGTACCGCATGGAGCGATATGCGGAGCGCGTGCGCCGCCTGGGGTGAGTTCTCCTGGGCAGAGCGCCGGGAGAAGCGAAGAACCCCGACCACAGGTGAGGGTTCTTCCAAGGAAAAAGCCCCGGTTTTGGCCGGGGCTGCATTTACGTGTTTATTGGACTTGGGCGTGTGATCGTGCGCGCAAGCGCGATATCAGGTATACGGCTGCTCCCACGACTGACGCGATGGACACCAGCGATCCGACGGTGGCGGCGCCGATCAACACGCCTCGCCGCATGCGTTTCGCCATGGCCACTTGGTGCTTGGCGCTGTGGGCCAGCTCCTTGCCCAGGCTGTGCACAAAGGCCGCCGATGGTTGCACGGGCGGCATGCACCGGCGTAGCTGCTCGGCCAGTGTGAACAGGGGTGTCAGTTCGTGCTGTTCTTCGTCTGTTACGCCAGCCTCCAGCATGGCCTCTGGGTGTCCAAGCAGTGCCTCGGCGTGGGCCAATAGTAAGTTGTCTGCGCGTTTTTCGTTCATCGCTCGTCCCTTTTATGCTGCGTCTAGTCCATTTGCTTTGCCGAGCAGATCTTGGCGCAGCGCCACCAGTGTTCTGTGGTAGAGTGACTTGATTGCTCCCTCTGTCCGTCCCATAGTCCGTGCGATCTCGGCGTTGCTCATTTGATCGACGAATTTGTGGACGAGCAACTGCTGGCGCTCCGGAGGCAAGCGGCGGACCGCCTCGAGCAACGTGTCTTGTTCGTCCTTCTCCTCGGCCACAGACGCTGGCTGCTCCCGCTTGAGCGATGAGAGCATCATCTCGTTTAGAGGAACGACCTGTCGTCGGCTGCGGTCACGGTGCCAGTTTGCCACCATGTTGTGAGCGATGCGATACAGGTAGGCCGAGAACGGCGCTCCCCGATCCTCGTAGCGCGAGAAGTGCTTCAGCGCCCGATAAAACGTGCG
>Ga0307430_1002037_pt1 | contig 13900 bp, 12 predicted proteins | sample SalMarWE160130MG_FD_202159 | JGI IMG/M metagenome (GOLD analysis project Ga0307430, IMG submission 202159) | Salt marsh sediment microbial communities from the Plum Island Ecosystem LTER, Massachusetts, United States - WE1603-130 | ecosystem: Environmental > Aquatic > Marine > Intertidal zone >... | reverse complement strand
TAAGATTTCCTAATTACTTGTCAAGTCAGATCTTATTGACTGTTGACCCTCCATTAATTAAACTAGTTTTCGGGGATGGTCGTTTTCGCAGGCTGAGGAGCAACAGCTGCCTCGTTTATCCTGGGAAGCGCCGTCCCTTGTGATTTGAGAAAACCGCGTTTTACCGGATTGCGGCGTCTTCTCTCACGCCTTATGTTTTCAGGAACGTGGAAATTAAGAAGGATTAGCTTCTTGGCCTCTGCCGGGCTGATGGCTTTGCCCTCATTATCCCTCAGTTCGTATGGTCTACCATCCTGCAGCACTTTGATCACTCGGGCCGCCAGGTGGCTCATCACCGCCCCCATGGCTTGCTTATGGTTCTTTCCGTGATGCACCATCTCGCGATAATAAAGTGAGGCAAGCTGGGGATCGAAGCGGCGACCTATGTCTCCTGCCTGAAAGAGCGCCCACTTCATAATGGCTGGACCTGCTTTGGTCATTCTCAGTCCCTTGGCTTCTACATCAGATGATTGCCTGGTTCTTGGAACAACTCCGGTCCAACTGACAAAGGCAGACTGGTTATGGAAGCGTGCTGGATCCCCCACCGTTGCCAAAAACATTGGAGCGGTGACCCGTCCAACACCCGGTATGCTGCGTAGATTATCGGAAGGATGGAGCTCCCGGTACAATTCCTCCATACGTTTAGCTATAGCCTCGGATTCAGCCTCTTCCAACTCCATCAACCTCAGTTCCCGCTCGATCTCCTCCTGAAATACACTGAAGAATTCATCATCAACCGCCTCTGCCCGGCTGGATAGCTCGTAGAGGTCCGCTGCACTCTGACAGGCAAGATAGATTCGGTGGCTCTCCTCTTTATCCGTCTTGTTACGATGCCTGGCCCTGACCAGGAATGAGTGAAGTGCTTTCTCTCCATCATGCGCCACAGCCAGGGGATTAAGCTGGCAGCGGAGGAAAGCCCTGGCCTGGGAAGACCAGGGGTCAGAGAATGCCTTCCTTACTCCCGGAACGTAGCTCTCCACTATCGCGCCAATTCGTGTCTTATGGGCTGAGATATCACTCTCCAATCGCTTTCGCTGACGGGAAAGACGCTGTAGGGCATGGATTTTAGCCGGAGGCAGATATACCTCGTCTAGCTGTTCCGGGTCGATAAAGGTCATCTTGGCCAGAGTGAGCGCATCAATCCGGTCACTTTTAGATGACCCGCGAAGATATCGTCGCAAAGCGGCTACCTTTTGTCCCTTTGCCCTGACCAGCCGGCAGTCGGGATGCCGTGCCCGTATACAGATAGCCAGGATAAACCATGTCAATCCTGCCGGCTCGAAAACAATGACTGGATTTGAACCATCCCGGAAGATATGCTCCTCCAGTGTTGCTAATCCCTCCGGCGTAGTCTGGAAGCTGAAGCCGTCACACAACTGTGCCTTCTCGTCCAAGCAGCGAGCTACGTGCTTGCCCTGGTGGAAATCGATGCCTACACTTTTAATCATCCAATCCTCCTGGTCGGATATTCGGGCTCGGTAAACATCGCCGGAACCCTCTGCCCATCCTTGCCACTTGATGCGGGGCTAGTCCTCAATGACACCCCAATTTCCTTAATCGGGCCACCTGAGGGCCGGCAGGCAATCTTTTTGGCGGGACAGTCATAGACTCCCCAATGAATTGTGCACCTCACCGGAACCCGTAGCCTTATCATACCCATTGGTAGACTCAAATACCATCTGCTAGCTTCAGAATAATATACAAGATGAATTGTGAAATATGAAGGTGATTCAGATGGTCACCACTTTGGCTCGAACCTTACACGCCAGTATGCCTTGGAAATGTTCCAAGCTTCTTTTTGGGATAAAGTCAATTCCGGCCCTGTAGTGACTCTTCACAATCTGTTTTTATTTATTTTTTGCTTGGTTTGTTCAGTGATTCCCGAATTCCCGGGCTAATTCTTCGAATATTCCTTTACGTCGTGCCAGAAACTGTTCCCTGGTGTCATCTGTGTATGCGGGAAGCACCCATTCCATCTTCTCCAGATTTCGGGTTATTATGGGTATCCAGTCATACGGTATGGAGAATAGAAGCCGTCCTTCAGGATATACTCTCCTTCCTTTCAAGCCAAGGGTCAGCCCGGTGGTTACGTAATTGACCTTGCCGCTCAGGTACGGATAAGCGAAAAGGTAGGCGCAGGCGCCACCCGAAGTTGCCTTGCTGGACCATAGTTCGCCGGTGGAATAGCTCATAGCTCTGAGTACGATTTCCGCCTGGCTTACAGTGGCCACAAGAAACAGGAGGTCGGGCTCGAAGGTTATCTGTTCCAATGGAGCAAAAACGACGTAATTTATATTGCCCGGGGGCATTTTCGGCGCATCCCCGACCAGCCTTTCGTTAACGCGTGCCTCTTGATAGATGCCCCATTTGACTCCCAGTTCCCCGCCTCCTGCGTGTGGCGAAGGGGTAATCATTCCCAGTATCATTGCCCCGGCGCAGTCCTCATTATCTTTGTCAATGTAAAACGAGGTCCCTCTTTGCTGGGCTTCATTCATCATCTCGCATAAAGCCATGCTCCTGTCCAGCTGTTCCATTCCCTCCGGTCTGCTGGGCAGGAACTTGACACCCACGGGTGGTTTCTCGAAGTTGAATTTCTTGTAAATAGACAGGTCAGTCTGGAGCGGTTTCATGGTAACCTCCTTAAGAATATAATTTACCCGGCATTTCCCGTTTCAAATCGGACCAGGGTAGCCCGATACCTCATGGCTCACCTCTAATGTAATATCATTGCATCTGGTTGTCAATTTTCCTCTCGGAGACGCTAGATAGTAAAGAAGGTTAGATTTTACCAGCCGTCAACGATAAGTGTATAATTGGACAAAAAATGACCAAGTATTCGAGGGTTAATACAGGAGATAGCAGTTATGAAGTATCGAATTACAGGGAGTAAGAGAAGTTATATGAAGATGTTGGGGTTGGAAGGAGACACTAATGGGGGTGGTACCGGCTCTTCACAATACCGCGACCTTGACGATGTTAAGGCGTCGCCGGCGGCAGAACGGAAACTGCCCTGGTGGATAAGGGAAGTCGATAAACCCACCGTGGAGATTGACTGGAGCCAGATGAAGCGCTTTGACTCCAGTAATATCATGTTTGTCAATGGTTTTGCCCAGGCTGTCGGCCCCGACAATGCCATGAAGCTGGGGGGGCAGGCTGTGGAGGCGGGTACAAAAGCTATACTTGAAAAAGAGAAGGGGTACTCCCTGAGGGAAAAGGCACTGGTCGCCGGAGGATGGCTGACATCACTCCTGACTTCAGAACATGCCTTCCTCGGTCCCGAGTCGCCGGTTCCCTTCGGTATGTCGGGCATACCCGACGACCTCGACTACCCCCGCTATGAGGGCACGCCCGAGGAAAATACGCGGATGGTCCGGGCGGCAGCCAGGCTTTATGGGGCCGATTCCGTTGGCGTGGTCGAGCTCGACGAAAACACGCGCAAACTGTTCTACGCAAATGATGGCTGGGACAGCAGGAAGTGGGAATTTGAGGATGTGGACAGGGCTTACGAGACAAAAGAGAAGAAGGTGATACCCTACCGGACAAGATGGGTGATTGTCTATACCGTCCGGATGTCACCGTCCTCACTGGCCACAGCACCGACGGCGCTGTCCACAGCCGCCTCTTCTCTGGCCTATTCCGAGGGTACTTCAGTCCAGCTACGCCTCCAGCAGTTCATAAACAGGCTTGGCTATCAGTGCCTAGCTGACGGTAACATGGGTACTTCGGGTAATAGCCCCGGCTTCGGGGTGCTGGCCGGGCTGGGCGAGTTAAGCCGTTTGAACAGGATGATTTCTCCATACTGGGGGCCCTTGGTGCGGGTGTACAAGGTGATTACCGATTTGCCGCTGGCTCCCACCAGGCCGATAGACGCCGGTATATTCCGCTTCTGCCGTACCTGTAAAAAGTGCGCCGAGGTCTGTCCAAGCAACGCCCTCAGTACGGAAACAGAACCCTCGTGGGAGGTACAGGGGCCCTGGAACAATCCCGGCGTCAAGACATACTATGAGAAAGCCCCCAACTGTTTCTCACACTGGCTGAGGATAGGCGGGCATGATTGTGGTATTTGCCTGGCTGCCTGCCCGTTCTCCAAGCAGGACAGGTCGTTTATTCATATACACAATTTAGTAAGGCAAATTGTAGCCACCACGCCGCTGTTTAATGGAATATTCAGAAAGCTGGACACCGACCCCGGCTACGGGAAAGACCCTGAAGCATGGTGGGACCTTGACCTGCCCCCGTACGGGTTATGATAACACGCAATCCTCGTCATCTACTTCGCCGATGCGAACGGCGACGGGAATACTTACGGAGGGAGAATAGGTATGGTTCGTCTGGAGAAGTTAAGCGAAGCCGAGAGAGACATCACTCAAAGGATGGCGCAAATTTGCCCCTCGTTTGAGACCCGGCCCTGGGTCGGCGGGCCGCCCTTGAGTCGGAGACGCGTGGCTATTATCACCACGGCCGGACTTCACACACGCCATGACCGCCCTTTCCAGCTGGTCCAGGACGATTACTACCGCGTTATCCCAGGCGATGTCCAGTCCAATGACCTTGTGATGTCCCACCTTTCGTCCGGTATGGACCGCACCGGTTACCAGCGGGACTGGAATTGCGTTTTTCCCCTTGACCGGCTCCGCGAGATGGCCCAAGAAGGTATTATCGGCAGCGTGGCCGATTTTCACTATTCCTATAACAGTAGCCGCGCCAAGGAGGATTCTACAGAGCCGATTCAAGAAGTCGCCGGTATGCTTAAGAAGGACAATGTAAATGCTGTCCTGCTCTTTCCATCCTGACCGGGCTGCACGCGCGCCGTAGGCGTGCTGGGACATTTTATAGAAGAAGAAGGCGTGCCGACAGCCAGCATCAGCCTTATCCGGCTGCACACGGAAATTATAAAGCCGCCCCGTGCCTTGTGGGTGCCTTTTGAGCTGGGGCGCCCCCTGGGGCCGCCCGATGATGCTGACTTCCAGAAGGGGGTGTTACTGGCCCTTATGGGGATGTTCGAGGCACCCGATGGCCCGCGACTGGAGGACTACCCCGAGGACGAGCCGGAGATGACCGGTGAAATAACGGTGCTGACCTGCCCGGTGGATTTTGCCCAGGCTGCGGTAGATCCCGGAGAAGCCGACCCGCTGCAGGTGGCGTTCCGCAGGGAGATGACGGCTATGCGTCCCTGGTACGATATGGCTGTAGCCGGGCGTCGGCGTACTACGGTAGGGGTTAGCGGCATTGACCTGGAGGCGCTGGGCGATTTTCTTTATGCCTTTCTCGGAGGCACGGAGCCGGAAAATCCCCGTGACGATATACCGCTGGCATACACGCTGAAATTTGCCGTTGAGGATTTGCAGTCCTACTATATTGAGGGGGTTACGGCGCAGCCGGGTCAGGGAGGTGCCTCGGGCCAGGTGCTTACGGACTGGTTCTGGGATGAAACGGTAGCCGGAAAAGTGCTCCTGGCGGCGAAGAAAGTCTGCCAGGCAAGCAAAGACGAAGGGATGAGTCAAATGGCTGCTCATTTCCTCGTCCCGATGGAGGTCGCTCACCGTAACGAAAATTGAACCCCCAAGTGGAGATAGGGGGACTCGAACCCCCGACCTCCGCGATGCGAACGCGGCGCTCTCCCAGCTGAGCTATATCCCCATGACGACAGGACTATTATAGCATATCCCGGCTAGCGCTCGATGCGCTTAATCTGGTAGCGCAGTTTGCCTGCCGGCGCATTTATCTCCACCACATCCCCGTCCTTCCGGCCGATAAGTGCCTTGCCCAGGGGCGAAGCGATGGAGATTTTGCCCTTCAAAGGGTCGACCTCCCTGGGGTCGACAATCATGTAGCGGAGTTCTTCGCCGGTAGCCGGGTCTTTGAGGACGATATTATCACCGACGCCCGACTTTACGGCGGATGCCTTCTTATCATCGATGATGGTGGCGTTTTTCAGCGCTTCCTCGAGCTCCTTAATCCGTCCTTCTACGTGTCCGCGTTCTTCTCTGGCGGCATCCAGAGGCGCGTTCTCGCGGAAATCTTTATCAGCGGCGGCACGCTGTATCTCGCCGATGAGTTCGCGACTCCTTTGCTTGAGGTTATCGAGTTCGGCCGTGAGTTCATCGTATCTCTGCCGGGATAAAGAGGCGGTTTCCCGCTGGCTCCTGGGTGTAATCTTCGGCCCGGCTTTCGTTTTTTTTGTTTTCAGGTGGGTACCCAGGTTGGTCTGGCTCCACCCTGCCTTCCTGGCGTAAGCGAGGAAGGCCCGCACCAGTTCCAGCTTCCTGGCGTAGTCGGTATCCGAGACCGATAGCTGCTCGGCGTAGCCGGCTACCGCGGGAGGAGCCAGTCTGGAAAAGGGACTCTCCCAGCCGTACCAGCGGGCGAATTTATATACCTCCGGCTGGCTGGCTCCCCTCTTTTCGGCGGGTAATTTCGCCAAGTACAGTGCGGCGGCTTCGCCTAGACTGGGAACACGGTTATCGCTATCTGCCATTTATCTCCCCCCGATGCTTGAACTCTTTTATTCTAAACATTAACCGCGCTATCGGTCAATCTGCCCCGTCTTGAAGGGCAGTTTCACCACGTCCAGAGTCCTGGCTACTATCTGGTATTTTAACAGCTTTATTATCGTCCGGCCGTGCCAGTCGAAAGCGATGTCTTCGGCTTTGAGCAGGGCTTCGTCGATGCCGCCGGCTTTGACTATCTCGAAAAGGCGGTCGATTTGCCGGTTGCTGAGTCGTTCGAATAGTCTTCTCGCCCAGTAGCCGAGCCTGAGCTCCCGTCCCAGCTTCTTGCGCCACCCCCGCTCGTAACGGGTCAGTCTCCGGGCGGAAAGGTCGTCGTCGGCAAGCGCCTGGTGCAGGGTAGCGGCGGCTGTCTCGGCGCTCAATAACCCGTAGTAGATACCGCCGCCGCTGGTCGGCTTCACCTGCCCGGCGGCATCCCCCACCACTATCAAACGCTCGCCGTAGGTGCGGGTCAGCGGCTTTAAAGGGATTCCCCCGTAGCTTATGCTGACGTCGGCGGAGGCTATTTTACCCTGTGCCGCCAGCTGTTCCAGCCACTTTTTCAGGTAGTGTCCGGGCTTCTGCCGCGACATCAACCCCACCCGTGCCATTGAGGGCGTGGTCGGCACCAGCCAGCCGAAGAAGCCGGGCGCCACATCCCCGAAGTAGACCTCTACCTCGTCGGTTCCCGGCGTTTTTACTTCCGCCTGCGCACCGACGGTGAAGTCCCGGAACGTGCCCGGAACCAGCCGCCCGATTAAGCCCGGCGTAAAACCGCAGGCGATGACCACGGCTCTTGCCGGTATTTCCTGCGCTTTTCCCCGGCGGGATATGATTACGTTTACGTGACTGCTGGTAAAGGTGACGTCTTTAACCCGGCTGTCGAAGTTATATTCGACTCCGGCATCCTGCGCCCGCTCGCTCATGGCGATATCGAAGGCCGCCCGGTCTAAAATGCAGGCCTGGGGTTCTTCCCGCCGCAGGTGGAGCCGGTTCCCGGAAGGCGAAAATAGACTGGCGCTGTTTACACGACGGAGAATCGCTTTTTCATCGATGGCAAAGGTGTTGACGCATTCCTGGCCGATGATGCCGGTGCAGCATACCCGCTCTCCCGCCCCCGACTTCCTTTCAATTACCAGTACGCGGTGTCCCTGTGCCGCCAGCCTGTAGGCTACATAGCTGCCAATAGGGCCGCCGCCAACGACTATGACGTCGTACATTCAATCTCCGTCAGTAGCCTCCGAGCGGCGGGCAAGGTGTCTCCTGAGGAAATATATCCCGACGGGAATAATCGTGATTACGATGATGATAACGATGGCGTTGGGCCCGCTAATCCTGATGCCGAACGCTACATTCAGGAGGATGATGACGATGGTTACCAAGGCGATGGATATGCCTATGGAAAGGGCAATCCTTTCGATGATTGATATCTTTTTGAAGAAAACGAGTGTCCAGGCAAAGCCCGGCAGAAAGAGGACGAGTATGCCCCCCACGATTGCCCTGATGACGGGTATCTCTTCGGCAAAGGACAGCAGACCGCTTAAATCCATGTCATAATACTACCCTGTCTGCGAGGTAACTTCAAGCCTGCCCGGCTGACTCAATCGAAGACGCCCTTCTGGCGTAACTTGTCTACCTCGTCCCGGGAAATGCCGAGGATATCGGTGCAGACGTAGTCGGTATGTTCCCCCAGCAGGACGGGGCGCTTTATATCGGGTTCGGCGGCGGACAGCTTGATGGGGTCCGGGTGGTAGTAGCGCAGCCTGCCCATGTACGGATGGTCGAGTTCGCGGTAGAAGTTATAGTGATTGAGCTGCGGGTCTTCATCTAGGTCTTTCGCGTTGGCGACCAGTCCCGCGCCGACCCCCGCCGATTGCAAAATTTCCTGCACCTGTTCCAGCGGGTAGTTTATCGTCCAGGCTTCCACTCTGCGGTCGAGTTCGTCACTGTTTTGCAACCTTCCCGCCGCGGTGGCGTACTTTTCCTCCCTCGCCCACCCCGGACTTCCGATAGCTTTTATAAAACTCTGCCATTCCTCGTCGGTCATTACGGCAATAGCCACCCATCTATCGTCGCCTTTGCATTTGTAGACGCCGTGAGGCGCGGCGTAATCGCACTTATTGCCGTTCAGGGCAAGCTCCCGCCCGTTTGCCTGGTAATCGAGGATGAGTGGGGTCATGTAGTTCAGTCCCGCTTCAATCTGGGCGTGGTCGATGTACTGCCCCTTGCCGGTGCGGCGGCGGTAGTCGAGGGCGGCCATAATGGACATGGTGGCGTACATCGGCGATAGCTGGTCGGTGTAATAGGTGGAAGGTGGCACGGGTGGCCGGTCCGGGTAGCCGACCATCGTATCCATCATGGTCACCGCCGTCAGTATGCTGCCGAACCCCGGCTGGTCGGCCATGGGGCCGGTATGCCCGTAGCCGCAGGTACGGAACATGATAATCTGCGGGTTGACCTTTTTCAGTCCCTCGTAGTCCAGTCCCAGCTTGTCCATGACGCCTGTGGGGAAACCCTCCCCGACCACGTCCGCCCAGGCCACCAGCTTCTTGAAAATTTCTATCGCCTCGGGCTGCTTGAAGTTCAGGCTGATGCCGTATTCCGGGGCGGTGTGGGTGATGGAGAAGAAAGCGCTGCGTTCCAGTCCCAACGGCTCGCTCTCTTTATTGGTGGGGGCAAAGGGGGCAAAGAGCCTGACCGGGTCGGGCCGGGTGGCTGTTTCCACGCGTATCGTCGTGGCTCCGTAGTGGCTGAGGTAGTTGAGCGTATAGACGCCCACCCCCGCCCAGCAGAGCTGTACTATCTTCACGCCTTCAAAGGGTTTCTTCGTCAAGCTTTATATCACCTTTTGCTCTTTCAGATTCTTGAGCTCGCCGGCGGACATCCCCAGTTCTTGATATATCTCGTCGTTGTGCTCACCGATGAGCGGCGCCCGGTGCTTTATACCGACATATCCCTGCGTCGTCATTACGGCGCCCCCCGGGTATTTCAGACTTGTACCGAGTTCCGGGTGCTCGATTTCTTTCCAGAAACCCCTCGCCACGAGCTGCGGGTACTTGAGTGCGTCCCCGGCGTTATTGCAGGGCCCCAGCTGGAATCGATTTTCCGTCGCCAGTTTGAGCAGTTCGTCCTTGGTGTGGTTTAAAAAGAACTTGCCGAGTATTTCCATGAGTTCTTCGGCCTGCTCCCGGCTCATGTTCTCCCAGCTTTTCTTGTCCCAGTCCCACTTCTCGAACGAGCCGATGTCTATGCCGTCCCGTTTAATAAATTCCATCATGCTGAGGTTGTTCCTGGCGGAGGCAGGATTGAGCAGGAGGTTGAGGGCGACATAGCCGTCTTTGCATTCCCAGAGCAGGGGATTGTAGAAGGTGGAGCTGTCTTTGAGGGTGACCTCCGCCCGCGCGCGACCGTGCCGCGTGGGAATCTCGCCGAAGAGGGCGTAGGGTCCTTCGATTTCCGCCGAGCAGATGATATCCAGCGCCTGCTGGGTGATGCCTTCGACGTGCTGGCCTTCGCCGGTGTGGACGCGGTGGCTGAGGGCTATCATCGTGCCGACCGCACCGTTCATGGCCCCTATCGTATGGGTGTGGTGGTAGCTTACGGTGAGCGGGGGTCTGTCGTCGTAGCCGGCGGTGTAGATAAGTCCGCCGAGCGCCCGCACCACGATGTCCGGGTCTTTGTAGTCCTGGTACGGCCCTTCCTGTCCGAAGCCGCTGATGGATGTCAGGATGATGCCGGGGTTGATTTTGCTGAGGTCTTTGTAGCCCAGCCCGATGCTGGCCATATAGCCGGGGGCGTACGACTCCACCACGACGTCCGCCGTCCTGACGAGCTTTTTAAATATGGTTTTCCCTTCGGCGGACTCGATGTCCAGGGTGATGCCCTTCTTGTTGGAGTTGAAGGCGAACCACCAGAGGTTTTTCTCGGGGTCGGGGTCGTCCTCATAAAATGGGCCCCGAAAGCGTGAGGGGTCGCCGCCGGGCTTCTCAATCTTGATGACCTCCGCCCCGAAGTCGCTGAGCGCCCGACCGGCTATAAACGCCCTCTCATCGGTAAGGTCGAGGATGCGGTAACAGCTCAGCATACGCCCCTCCTGAAGCTAATAAAAAAATGAATTAAAGAACGCTACGGGGATTATCCAACCAGATAATTATAGTATGAATTAGGAGAGAGGGGCAAATGTAGACCTATATATTATCTTGGTATTAGTCCTCTTGGAACGCCTCAAAATTATGGCGTTTACAGTAGTCGGTACATTGCTTCCGAAATTTTTGTGCTACTGATATTGGAAATTCTGAGAGGGCAATCCCTTGTTTTGCTGCTGAAGATGTTCTCTCGATAAAATCCTTGGCATTATAATAAGTTTTTTGGTCATGAGATAAATTAAACGATATCCATAATCTGAAATTATAAAGTAGATTTTCAACATCTACAAAAGCACTATGACGACTTGTCGCTAAAATACTCTCTCTTAATAAATTGATTTGACCGTTAAACAAAGCAATCTGCTCCTGAAATCCTGATAACTTTAATTTCTCAACTTCATCATTTGATTCCTCGATATTAAGTTCAAGGTCTTCGACTTTCTTTTCGAGTATATCCACTCTTTCATCAATTTTAAAAGCTGATTTTTCAAAGTCATTTTCCATTTGAATTTACTACTCCTCAACTAATAATAGCACAATATGTCAAGTGACATACCAAAGTCCCAATAAATTTGCTCTAAAAAAATGAAGGAGCCATTTCGGCTCCCCCCAATCGCCTTATTCAACCTTTCTTACCTCGGCCCCGGCCCTTGCCCCGGCGGCCAGAGCTCCTCCGCCACGTCGTCCAGCCCCAGTTCCAGCAGCTTCTTCTGACTCGGTTTGGTCGTGCTCCGACTCCAGTCCAACGCGCCCAGGTCCCAGTACACCTGAGCCTCGATATCCGCCGTCACGCCGGCCAGCGGGCCGTCCTTCTGGGGAGGCCGACCGACTATCCGGGGGTGGACTTTATGCTCCAGGGGATTGATGCCCTCGCGCAGGTTAAAGACGTGCCGCATGTTGGCAATCCTCTCGCCGCACGCGAGCAGCTCGTCCGTGGAACGGTCCCAGCCGGTCACGGCGCTCATGAATCCCGTGATGTATTTGATGGAGTCCGGCGCCGCGAGGTCGCTTAGCAGGCAAAAACCGCTGGCGTTCATAACGTGGATAGGGAAGCTGGAAGGCCCGAATCCCATCTGGGTATGGCGACCGGGAGTGGCATCCATCAGGAAGCGGGCCGCGGCGTGCGATTCCCCCTGGTTGTAGAACTTCGGGTCGTGCATGCCCAGTTCCTGGCCTCCGATATGAATCGCGTACTCCTCGGCTCCTTTGCCGATTTTCCCGGCGGCTGCCTTGACGCCGTCGGCAAGTACGTCGCCGAAGCCTTCCCTCTTTACCATCTTTTCCGTCATGGCGACGATTGCCCGGTGATTGCCCCAGGTAAGCTCGATACCGCCGGTATCCGCCCTGGTAATCAGCCCGTTCTCATAGCACTCAATGGCGAATGCCATGGTACAGCCGCCCGAGATGGTATCCAGTCCGTAGCTGTTGCACAAATGGTTTATCATGTTAATTGATTCCGTATTATTGTTGAGGCACATTGTACCGAAAGCCGCCTGGGTCTCGTATTCCACCCGTCGGGTGCCCCGCGGGTACTTATATTCGCCTGTCCCCTCTTTCAGTCTGCCTTCACAACCTACCGGACAATGCCAGCAGCCCGATTTCGACTCAAGGTTGGCTATCGCCGCATCACCGCTGAGGCCGGAGCTGTCGGGGAAGTCGATAACACCGATTCCGCCCCAATTTTTAACCGGCGTGTTGCCGGCATGCGCGAAGCCTTCAGCCACGTGGGAGGTGCCGTACTTGGAGAATAATGTATCGATGATTGGAAATTTTGCAGTATCCGGATTCTTAATCGCCGCGATGTGCTCTCTTCTCCATTTGTTCGCCGTCTCGATATCGACGATGGGAATTTCCTGCTGCCCTCTTGCCGCCACCGCTTTGAGCTTTTTGGAACCCATCACCGCCCCCAGCCCCGAACGCCCGGCGACAGCCCCCCTCCTGGTAACAATGCAGGATATGAGGCTGAGTTTCTCGCCGGTCGGGCCGATACAGACGCTTTCGACACCTTCACCCAGTTCAGCCCGTAGCGTGTCCTCGGTTACATAGCAGTCCTTTCCCCATAAATGGGCGGCGTCCTTCAACTCGGCTTTCCCATTGTCGAGAAACAGGTAGACCGGTTTGTCCGCTATCCCGTTGACGAAGACGGCGTCGTAGCCGGCAAACTTAATTTGAGGTGCGAAATGCCCTCCGGAATTGGAATCTCCCCACCCTCCGGTGAGCGGTGATTTCGCCACGACTACGTACCGACCGGCAAAAGTAGCCGGAGTACCGGTGAGTGGGCCGGTTACGAAACCAAGAATATTTTCAGGTCCCAGCGGGTCTATCCCGCCCCTCTGGCGACTGTAAAGAATCCTTGCCCCGATACCATACCCCCCGATAAAGTCGCGATAGAGACTTTCAGCGGGTTTTTCCTCTTTGATTTCACCGGTAGAAAGATTCACAAAAAGCAGCTTTCCCATGTACCCTCCAGCCATTTTCCGCTCCTTTCGACTTTTCTAAGATAACAGCGAGCTACCCCCGCACTTATCCCCGGAACATGCTATTTTTTAGTTATAGCCCACATTTTCTTCGTATTCATTCCGGACATCAGTAACCAGTCTGAGTTACGTTCGTAGCTGAGGATCTCATCGACATAGCAGAACCGTGGAGACGCGTTGGCGACTAAAACACACGCCGTAGCCTGACCGGCCAGACACAGTACCCTCTCGCCCTCGGGGATAAGGCCATGTTTTACAGCCAGCGCCAGACATCCCACGCAGACACGGAATCCTTGGCTTATCGTAAGAAAAAGGGATAAATCCACCCCGACATCCATGCTTAAGGGGTCGATGTGTGCCGGGAGCCAGGGAAGCAGCATATCTCTCTTGAGCTTCTGTTCGGGGGAGGGAGAAAAAGGTTCTCCGAGGTTTAAATCATCGTTGAGATAGCAGACTTTTATACCTTTTCCTTCAAGTTCTTTTTCAGTTGCATCGTCGATAGACACACTCCTCTTTCCGATTGTCCCTCCCTTGGGATTGGTCACTGTTGTAATATCGAGCTTGAGCTTGAGATTTTTAATTGCTTCCAGGAACTTACGCAGAGTGTACCCGCTGGACCAGGCTATCATCACATGGTGTAATTCTAGGGTCTTTATCTTACCGGTGACGAACTCTATCATCGTGTCGGTATTTGACCGGCGCGGTTTTTTAAAATATAGAATATCTTTTAGTTCTGCATTTTTATATT
>Ga0307430_1002033_pt1 | contig 13932 bp, 9 predicted proteins | sample SalMarWE160130MG_FD_202159 | JGI IMG/M metagenome (GOLD analysis project Ga0307430, IMG submission 202159) | Salt marsh sediment microbial communities from the Plum Island Ecosystem LTER, Massachusetts, United States - WE1603-130 | ecosystem: Environmental > Aquatic > Marine > Intertidal zone >... | reverse complement strand
TGGTAAGCAGAGACGCCATGGTGCTTTCTCCCCAGGATATTGGCATCATTCTCACCTATCAATGCAACAGTGCCTGCAAGCATTGTCTCTATAATTGCGGTCCGCGCTGGGAACGGGAACCGATGTCGAAAGAAAGTCTCTCGGCAGCACTGGATGCCGTCGCCAGCTGGCCGCAGCTACCCCAGGTTCATCTCACCGGGGGCGAGCCTTTCATTCATTTCGACCTGTTGCTGCACGGCGTTCGGGAGGCTGTTTCACGGGGAATAGCTTGCTACGTGGAAACCAGCGCCAGCTGGTGCGTGGACGATAAGGAGACGATTGAGCGTTTCCGCGTGTTGCGTCAGGCGGGGCTTCAAGCGGTGCTGATCAGTTGTTCGCCTTTTCATGCCGAGGCGATACCGCCGGTACGAACGCTGCGTGCGATTCGAGCGGTGATGGAGGTGTTCGAAGGGCGAGGTTTGATCGTCTATCAGGCGGAATACCTGAACCTGATCCAGCGCCACGATGTCGATCGTCCCATGCCTTTGTCTCATTACGAGCAGGAGTTCGGACGCGAAGAAGCAGGCCGCATCCTGTGGCAGGGGTATGGAATTATTTCGGGCGGCCGCTCGGGATATGCATTGGGGCACCTGGTGCCCAGTTATCCGGCAGACGCCTTCGCGCGCGCAACGTGTGCGAACGAGATTCTCCACGCGCATCATTCTCACTTCGATCTTTACGGCAACTACATCTCCGGTTTTTGCGGCGGCTTGTCTATTGGCAGCTGGCGCGATCTTCCGCAAGTCATTTCCGACTTTCGATCCGGCCGCTATCCACCTTTGATCGACACGCTCATCACCAAGGGTCCCTATGGACTTTGCAACTACGCCATGGAAGCGTTCGATTACGAACCACGCGCGGCGGGATATGCTGGTAAATGTCACCTGTGTGTGGACGTGCGCCAGCACCTGGTGAATCAGGGGGAGTTCCCTGAACTGGAGCCGAGAGGCTTCTACGAAAATGTATAGACCAAAGCGGACAACAACTTAACAAATCGCCAGCGTAGAGCAGGAATATTGACGTTTGGACATCAGGACTTCTCGAGCGCGTCCACCAGCCAGGTGGTCACCTCCGCTTTGGTTGGGATCCGTCCGGAGCAGACGACCTTCTCGTTGACGACCAATCCGGGTGTGGAGAGAATGTCGTAACGCATGATCTCGACGTAGTCGGTGACTTTAATGACTTCGGCTTCGAGCGTCATCTCGTTGACGGTTGTGCGGGTTATTTTCTCTATTTGCTTGCAGTTGGCACAACCTGCGCCCAGGATCTTAATGTTGAGCATAGGATGCTCCTGATTCAGTTTGATGTACGCTGGTCAATTGTGCAGCGTTTCTGCGTCTCACCAGCCACACAATCCCTACCAGGCCTGCCAGGATCAAGACCAGGTATAAGCTGATCCATCCGATTGCAGTCCCGTTTACCCAGGCACCATACATCAGTCCGGCGAGTGTGCTGAACAGCGCCACCCAACCTACATAGGTCCAGGCTTTCGTGCGTCCTATAATCGCGGCAGTGATCAGAATACTTTGCAGGCTGAGTTCGGGGTCAGAGATGAGATAGGCCAGCAGCGGACCGCGGTGCATACCCATATCCAGGAACATCTGGGCGATCGGGACTTCCACCAATGTTGGAAAGTACATGAAGACCCCGAAAATCACACCGACGAAATTCCCGAAGATCGAGTTGCTCCCGGCCACGAACTGGACCCACTCTGGTTGGATTACTTCGCGGACGATGCCGACGATGAATACACCGGCGATGAGCAGTGGAAATATCTGCTTGACGAATCTCCAGGATTCCCACAGGAAGTTGCGAGTTTCCTCCTCATTCAATCGAGTTCTGAGCATCCAGCCCAGGAGAGCGATGGACAGCAGCACGCCGAAGAACTTACCGGTCAATGATAACGTCACTCCACCTGCGTGAGGAGTCATGCTGATGGAAGCAATGATTAGCGTCAGACCGACAAATCCTATGGACGTCCAGGTCCAGCGGTTGAATCCGTCGTGGATGTTTTCGACGCCTTTCCAGGATGCCAAACCGATCAGGATCAGCATTACGATCAAGAGGGCGCCTTGCGCGGTGACTCCTTCTTCCCCACGAGCAGGATCGAAGGGTACCAACTGGTAAAGAAAATCCTGGGTGGCATCAACGCCGTTTAATGGCATTTCGACCTGAAGATACGTTTGCTTAAGAAAGTCGATTTGAAAAGTGCCGACGACCAATAAAGTAACCAACAGCAGCATGAAGATTACCGCCGTACGGCGCATGGCAGGCTGCCCCGAGAATATGGCATCCGTGGCTTTATCGTGTTCTGCGTCTTCTTTGCTGAAAATGAGCGCCATGATAATACCTACGCCGACTCCGAAGACCAATGAGAGCAGAAGCCTGGCAATGGCCAGATCCATGCCGATCACGCCGCCGGTATAGACCAGCGCCAGGATGTTGATGGCTGGGGCGACGAACAAAAACGTGATGGCGGGACCGATTCCCGCGCCCTTTTTATAGATCCCGGCGAAGAGCGGGATGACAGTGCATGAGCAAACGGCGAGTAAAAAGCCCGCAGCGGCCGCCGCCGGATAGGAGATGAACTTCGGGGTATTGCGTCCCAGGAACCGAGTGACCGTCTCCCTGGGGATCATAGCGGTCATCGCTCCGGCGATGTAGAAAGCAGGAAGCAAACACAGCAAGACATGTGCGGCAAGATAAGCCGCCAGATTGCCCAGGCCGCCATTGATGAGTTTAAAGATGAAGTCGAAGGTGTCCATATTTGCCTACGAAGCCTTTACTTGGCTGTCTTGCTTGTCGGTCTCGCAGATCCCGCATTTGGGGCACTCGCAGCGATCGTTCTCCTGAACCACGATGGATTCTCTCGGGACACCCACAACATCACCCGCAGCTCGAATGATTTCGAGGACTTCCGGTTTCGTAAGCCGGTAAAAGATATATTTCCCCTCACGTCGAGCTCGAATGATTTTCTGCCGGCGCAAGATCATTAATTGTTGGGATATGGATGCTTGCCGTAAACCGAGTGTGGCCTCAAGATGGCAAACACATGCCTCACCGGTATCAATGGCAAGCAGGATCTGTGCTCGCACCGGATGGCCCAGAGATTTGAGAAGATCGCAGGTTTTCTTCAGTGGTTTCATTTCATCACTCATATTCATAAAACTGAATGTATTATAGAACATATTCAAGAATATGAATATGATATTTGTCATGTTTCCAGGGGGAATTCTACAGTCGGAACCCAAATAGATTGGGAAGACAAAGGTGTAAGAGCTGGGGTTTGGTTGTTGGATCGGTGACTGGCGGAATACTAGCTATGGGTATCTTGATAGCACCGTCGCCGGCGTCGGCTCGGATTTCTTGTCGATGGCAGCTACATCAACCGGCAACTTGTCCGCTTTACTGGCTGCACCCTGGTAGACGGAAATGGGGGTTCCTTCCTGGAGGAAGTCCTTTTGCAGGTAGGCCTGTCCGAGCAGATAGCCTTCGCTGTCCATGGCGCAGGATGTGACGGTGCCGATTACCTGACCATTCCGATCCACGACCGGGTCGCCATAGTGGGCCACACGGACTCGTTTGTCATCGAATCGAAAGCGGGCGATTTCTCCCTGGCGTTCGGCTTCCTGTGCCAGATACGTGCTGCGGCCGATGAACCAGGGTTTGTATGTCTTCACCGATGAGGAAAATCCGGCTGTGCCGACCCCCAGCTTCAAATCACCGGCAAACTCATGCCCATGAAGCGGCAGCCCGGCCTCGGTACGCAATGAGTCACGCGCCGCAAGACCGATCGGGTGGATCCCGAAGGGCATACCGACTTCAAGTAATGCGTTCCACAGGTCAACGCTCTTTTCGGGATGGACGAACAGTTCGTAGGCAACCCGTTCACCGGTGTAGCCCGTGTGGCTGACAACCAGGTTGAACTTGCCGAATACGCCTTCCATCAAACCAGCCCAGGGCAGATGTTTCAGCTGTGCTGCGGTTGCCTCGTCACAACCCAAGGCCAGGAGAATCTGGCGGCTTTGTGGGCCTTGCAAGGCAATGTCCACGAGCATGTCCACGCCTTCTTTGGGGTCGCGAAAATTGCGCAGAATGCATTCGCGTCCGTAGGCTCGCGCCCAGGGACGAGTACGATCGATGGCCACACTTCCTTTTTGGATGGCGGTAAGCCAGGCCCAGTCCTTGTCGTCGTTGGCCGCATTAACCACGAGCAGATAGGCCGTCTCACTCCTGCGGTAGATCATCAAGTCATCGATCACGTTCGCATCGGGGTCAAGGAAGTGCGTGTAGAGTGAGCGCCCCACGGCCAGGGAAGCGACATCGTTTGCCACGACACTGTCCAGGAAGGCAACCGCCTGCGGGCCTTCGATCTGATAGACGCCCATGTGACTCACGTCAAACACGCCTGCGGATTGGCGCGTGGCTTGATGTTCTTCGTGGACCGAACCGTAACGAACCGGCATTTCCCAGCCGGCGAAGGTGACCATCTTGCCGCCGAGCGCTTTGTGCGCTGCGTTTAAAGCCGGGGTTTTCAATTCGTCGTCCGGAGATGGTTGGAATTTGAAATCCGGCAAGGCTTTGCCTCGGTCATCACTGAGAACCCGATCCCAGGGTTTATCCTCGCCTTTCGCTAGTGTGCTTGTCTTCGGCATCGACTTGGGACCATCCAGAAGACGTACGACAAACGGACCGGGTGATTTTTTATACAGATCATGCATGTCAATGGGGATAAATCCGTCGGAAAGATCGCGCAGCCAGGTTGCAATCCGATTAGCGCCTTTGCTGGGAACGACCAGACGCCATTGATGCGTGTCTTGGCAACGTTCAAGCGCTGCTTCGATATCCTCGTTAATGACGCTGAGAATTACCCCTGTGATCTCTCCCGGTTCCATTTCTGCTGGGCGTGCGTTGCTGATCCAGCGCAGCAGGGCCTCTGCAGCCAAACCCTCTAATTCCAGAACAGCAAAAGGCGTATTCGGGTCAGGGTCGTCCAGGTAATAAAAATGAGGGTAACCGTGCGCCGTCGGTTCGAAGTCAATACCGGCAGTTGTCGCCAGCTCACGGACCTTGATCCTAGTTTCATTCAGAACAGCGAAATCCACTTTGGCTCGAAGCAGTCGCCTGCGGCGTCCTTCGATGCTGTAGGGTTTGCAGGCCATGAGTAATTCGGCAATTACAGCACCGAGCTGCTCGCTCTCCTTTTCGGTGAAGCCACGCTGTGTGATCCAGGGAGTGCCCAAGCGAACGCCGGAGGCGCGCCCTGCGGAGACATCGCCGGGAATGGTGTTTCGATTTGCCACGATTCCCGCCAGATCCAGAATTCGGGCAGCCATGTCGCCGGAAAGCGTCGTGCCGTCTTCGCCGACGACCGATTTGCAATCAATGTTGGTCAGGTGGGTGTTCGTTCCCCCATAGGGAATACGCAGTCCACCTTCTTCTAGCCCTTTGGTGAAGGCCACACAATTCGCCACGATTTGCTTCTGCAGTATCTTGAAGCGTTCGGTTGTGGCGAGTTTGAAGGTCAGCGCCTGGGCCAGGATGGTGGCCATGTGTGGGCCGCCCTGTTCGCCCGGAAAGACGGCGCGATCAATAGTGCGGGACAACACAGGGGATGTGGTTAGAATGGCCGCTCCGCGGGGCCCGCAGAGTGACTTGTGGGTGGTGAAACTGATTACATCCGCAATACCGACGGGGGAGGGGTATATCCCGGCAACCACCAAGCCGGCTACGTGGGCGATATCCGCCAGGAGATAAGCATCCACCGAATCGGCGATTTCGCGGAACCGCATCCAATCGACACTCCAGGGATACGAGGTGTATCCGGCGATGATAAGTTTGGGTTTATGCTTTTTTGCCAGGGCTGCGACGTCATCGTAATCGATTCTTTCACTCTTTGGATCGACGGTGTAATGGACGGCATTGAAGTACTTGCCGGATCGATTGATGGGCGAACCGTGCGTAAGGTGCCCGCCGTGGAAGAGGTTCATGCCCATAAAGGTATCGCCCGGTTCAAGCAGGGCATGAAATACAGCGTTATTGGCCGGGGCTCCTGAGAGTGCTTGAACGTTGACGAAAATTCGATTCGCATCGACCTCATCGGTGGCGAATGCCTCAGCGCATCGTCGTCGCGCCAGGGCTTCGATGATGTCGGCATATTCGGTGCCTTTGTAGTAGCGAGGGTCCGAGTAACGGCGGTAGTGCGCCAGGCGCGCGGCGAGATTCAGGATTTCCTCTTCGTCGAGATCGCGTGTGTATTCGTCCGGATACCCTTCCGCATACAGGTTTTGGAAGGCAGAAGCCAGTGCCTGGCGAACGGCAAGCGGCGCGGAGCTTTCGGAGGGGATAAGAATCAGTCGCCGGTATTGCCTTTCGGCTTCGAGGTCTGCCAGTCGACCAAGTTCGGGATCCAGTTCGCTTAGATCACCGCGCATTAAAAAATCGGACATACCATTCTCCACCCGGGTCAATCTGAAAACGGTGAGCGAAACCTGCCACACTGATCCAATCGCATCTCTATTGTATGCAAGATTGCCCCGTGCTGTTAAGCCACTGTTGCAGCGAAACGAGCCAAATGGCTCGTGCGCAGTTCCAACAACAGTGTATTAATCATATCAGGCGACCAGTGGGCCCATCAGATCGGGTGTATTGCGTAAGCGTTCCGTCTCCCCGTTACATGATTAGGAACGGTCTGCCCGTTCGGTACCCGGCGTTCGTCGGGTTCCTCCCCAATCTGTGATACTAATCGGAATGATTCTAAGATTGGGGGTCAGGTGTGTCAAGCAAGAAGGCCTCGAACAGGACCATGCGCATCCATTGCGTAGATCGTAAAGAACAAAGCGAATTCTTTGCTTCTCATCGAACCTGATGTAAAATAGTGCTGAGAATAAAGCGAAAAGAACGGCGTGGGTGCCCTTCCCCCGGATGAGAGGGCGTAAAGGCGAAGCCGGTGCCATCGCTCATTGAGCGATGAAGTCCGGCGCTGTCCCGCAACTGTAATCCGCTGACGCGGAGAGCCAGGACGACCGCCCACACCGTTTCCGTCACATCCTTCGCGGAAGGGAGGTGAGGCCGTCGAGGCTATCGCACGACCCCTGTCCGCCAGGCAGGGGTTTTTATTTTGCCAGGTGGCATACTGAGCTGGCGGCTATGCAGTACGCAAAAAGGACGATCGGGTGTGCCACGAATATATTTGTCAAGGGAGTGAAACGATGAAATCCGTTCGAAGTGTCCGTTTCGTTATAATCATTGGCTCGTTATTAATGATCGTCGTTGCAGGCGGCTGCGGGTTGGTATCCGGAGGATCATCACAAGGCGTTGTATTCGTCGACGGGATGGGTCGAGAAGTGACAATTGATTCTGATGTGGAGCGCATCGTAAGCTTGGCGCCTTCCAGCACGGAGATATTGTTTGCTATTGAAGCCGGCGAGTTAGTCGTCGGCCGGGATGATATATCGGATTACCCGACTGATGCGGTCGACGTCACTAGCATCGGCAGCACGTATGGCGATCTGAATATGGAAGCCATCGTAGCATTGGAGCCCGATCTGGTCGTGGCGGCGATGATCAACAGCCCGGAACACGTCGAAGCAATCGAACAGTTGGGAATTCCTGTTTTCGTGCTGCCCAATCCAATGACTTTCCCGGATTTGTATGACATCATCGAATTGGCGGGCGAACTCGTCAGCCATGAATCCCAGGCGCAAGCGCTGGCGCAGGAATTGGAAGGCCGTGTGGATGCAATTCTCACCAACCTTGAGGGTGTCGAATCAGTGAGTGTGTATTACGAAGTCGACGGCATGGATCCCACAGCGCCCTGGACGATCGGAACGGGCACGTTCCAGGATGTGTTGATCACGCTGGCAGGCGGGGAGAACGTGGCCGCTGATCTGGAAGGATATGTAACGCTCAGCCTGGAAGAGCTGGTGGCACGCGATCCACAAGTGATGGTCTTCAGCCAGGGTCCCTGGGTGACAACAACGGTGGACTCGGTTGCCGAACGCGCCGGATGGGGAGAAATCTCGGCCGTTGCGAATGGCGAAATCTACGGCATTGACGCCAATTGGATCGACCGTCCCGGGCCGCGTTTGGTCGACGCCCTGGAAGCCATGGCAGAAATTTTGCACCCGGAGCGTTTTGAATAGATGCATAACACGGCAACGCCACCCGAAGCACGGGCAGAGAGCAAACGCAAGCAAGTCTCTCCCTGGATATGGACAGGCATGGCGCTTTTCTGTGCACTGCTGTTTAGTGTCGCTGTCGGTCCTATTCGCATTCCACCGCTGACGGTTGTGCGCATGCTGGCCGAGCGATTGGCATGGATGAAGATTGAGGCCGATTGGCCGGCCACATTTGCCACCATCCTTTTCGAAATCCGGCTGCCGCAAACGGTCCTTGTGGCGCTGACCGGTATGGCTTTGGGAGGCAGTGGTGCGGCCTATCAGGGATTGTTCCGCAATCCCCTGGCCGATCCGTACATTATCGGCGTCGCTTCCGGTGCCGGATTGGGCGCCGTCATGGCCATGACGCTGCATTGGCCAGCAACATACCTGGGCATGGCGCTCATTCCGGCAGCAGCCTTTATCGGCGCCTTGGTAACCGTGGCGGTGGTGTACTGGCTGGCGCGCGTTGGGCGCACGACTCCGATCACCACATTAATCCTGGCCGGCGTAGCAGTGAGTGCCTTTGCTTCCGCGCTCACCAGTCTCTTGATGCTGCTCAGTACGGAGCAGATGCATCGAGCTATTGCCTGGCTGTTGGGTGGGTTTGCCCTTGGCGGCTGGGAGCCGGTGTTGGCCGCGCTGCCGTATTTCGTCATCGGACTGGCAATGTTGGCTGTCCTGTCGAGGCCGCTCAATGTGCTTCAGTTTGGCGACGAGCAAGCCATGCAGCTAGGGTTGGATGTGGAACGTTACAAGTTAGTCATCGTCGCCGCGGCCTCGCTCGTCGCCGCCGCGGCGGTTTCTTTCTCGGGGATCATTGGTTTCGTGGGTTTGATCGTGCCGCACATGGCTCGGCTGATGTGGGGTCCCGATTACCGGCGCTTGATCCCTATGGCGACCTTGACCGGAGGGGTGGTCTTGTTGCTGGCCGATGTCGTAGCGCGCACGATCCTCGCACCGCGCGAATTACCCGTGGGAATCATCACCGCCGTAGCGGGGGCACCCTTCTTTCTCTACCTTTTACGACGCGCCAAGCAGCAGAGGTATTGGTGATGGAGCTGCGTTTTGACAACGTCAGTTTGGGATACGAACGTAGTGTCATACTGCGCGATCTCACGCTGAGTGTACACAGCGGTGAAATTATGGGCGTTGTGGGACCGAATGGCGTGGGCAAATCGACACTGATTCGGGGCGCAAGCGGTGTTTTATCGCCGCGCAGCGGTCGTGTGTTTGTCGATAGGCAAGATCTGAGGCGGTTATCACTCAGAAGACGGGCGCAAATCATAGCCGTGGTGCCGCAAGCTGTTCAACTTCCGGAAGCATTCCTCGCAGAAGATGTCGTTTTGATGGGGCGAACGGCGCACCTGGGATGGCTCGGCCAGGAAAGCGAGTCTGACCGGCACATCGCGCGAACGGTAATGGAGCAAACAGAGACGCTGGGGTTTGCTGGCCGCCAGGTGGGTGAACTCTCCGGCGGAGAACAGCAGCGGGTGTTGATCGCCCGCGCCCTGACGCAGGAGCCGGACGTTTTGTTGCTGGACGAACCCACGGCACATCTCGATCTCAAACATCAGGATGAGGTGTTGCGTTTGATTCGCTCCTTAGCCAAAGAAAATGAGCTGGCGGTGATCCTGACTCTGCACGATTTGAACCTGGTGGCGCGTTACACCGACCGCGTCGCGTTACTTTCCGATGGGATGATTCGAAAGATCGGCGACGCCCGAGAAGTGCTCACGCCCGAGGAGCTGGCTGCCGCTTACGGAATCACCATCCACGTCACCGATCACCCCATTCACGGCACACCGCTGGTTTTATCGTGAGCGGCAGGATCTGTCCCACCCCCTGAATATCGGTTGTTCTTACCTGCCGGTGTCATAGTAAAGTACCCCATTTTCTTCAACTATCGAGATCGTATTATCCGTGGTACATTGTGGAATAATGGCGTTGCACCGACACGCCGCAAGTCTTGACGATCTGTCTTATGGTGATTCGAGCGTAATGCACGTTAGATCAAAGTGGGACTGGTAGATTGAGAAGGTAGGGAACGGGTTTACATGAGGGCGGCTTGTATCTTCGTAAGGACGATCAGCATGAAGACGAAGAGCAGCGGCAGAATACCAATGTTCACGGCACGAGCGAGGCGACTTCCCAGTATGCTTTCCGTGGATTCAGCCATTTCTTTGGTCACCAAGAAACCGATCAACAGCACGATACCTGCCAAGGCCAACGCGGGACCGTAGGCTTGTGTAGCGATGGTGGTTACAGTTGTGGTAACAGTCGATACCATATGTACTTCCCCAATGTGTCTAGGGGTTAAAAAATTGCCAGCGACTGGCAAGTTAAGTAATGTTAACACGATCGGATTAAAGCCGCAAAGTGTCAATAGGCCTTTTTACCTTACAACGGCCTTTCAATGTCGGGTACGTGGCAGATGAAACGAACGGGATACACACAAGTGGATGCAGTTATTGTCGGCGCAGGACCGTCGGGCAGTATGGCGGCGCATACACTTGCCAGTGGTGGCGCCCGGGTGGTTGTGCTTGAGGAGCACGAGCAAATCGGGTCACCATGTCACTGTGCCGGACTGGTTTCGCCGCGTACGCTGGCCCTGGCAGGCAAATCCAATTCGGATAGGGTGCTGCGATCCTTCGATCGTGCCAGGGTTTGGGGTCCCAAGGGCAGTGTCGCCTGGCTAGAATCGAATAATGTGCAGGCTTTGGCCATCGACCGTGCGGACTTCGACAGGTCATTGGCGGCACGCGCTCAGGAGTCGGGGGCGCGGATATGGCTCGGTGTACGCGCCGAGTCCTTCGAGCGCGTCAACGGCGACGTTCATGTTGTGGCCGTCAACGGCAAGGGACGTGAGTATCTTAAAGCTCCCATTGTGATTGGTGCCGATGGTGTCCGTTCTCGGGTGGCGCATTGGTTAGACGCCACCGCGAACGGTGTGATACTGCCGGCAATGAAAGCGGATGTTCGCTTCGATCGTGCCAGCACCGAGGATATCGAGATTTTCGTCGGCAATAAGATCGCACCTGGTTGGTTTGGTTGGATCATACCGATAGGGAATGGATTGGCACGCCTGGGATTGGGCGGCCAGTATCGTGATTTACGCCAGCGATTTTCGAACTTTCTCGATTTGGTGCGCGAACGTTTCGGTTCGTTTACCTTGCTCGATCAACGCGGCTGGTTTATACCTGTGCACCCCGCTTCACAAATTGCCTTTGATCATGGATTGTTGGTTGGGGATGCGGCGCGGCAGGCCAAACCATCATCCGGCGGCGGAATTTACATGGGCATGCGCGCAGGCATGTTGGCGGCCGAGACAACGTTGGAAACTTTTGGGGCGGGAAATTTCGAATACGATTCTTTGCGTCACTATGAAGAGGCCTGGCGCGAGCAAGAGGGCGATGAATTGCGCTACAACTATTGGCTGCGCTCGATCTACAATCGTATGAGTGACGATGAGATCGACCAGCTTGTGGCGCTTTGCAATCGGCCGTGGGCACGTCTCTTGATCCGGCGTTTGGGGGACATCGATTTTGCCTCGAAGCTGTTCAAGCCGATTCATCTGGCCCTGGAGACGCTTGCTCCGCGTTTGTTGGGAAAGTTGAGTGACAAGCTGCAGGGCAGTGAAGTTGTTGCTATGGAGCAAGAACTGTCGTCTCTCGAGCTCGACCCCGATTCGATCTTCGGAGAGTATGACTCGTGAGTGAGGCGAGAACACTGCGTGAGCGGTTCTCCGATCATCTGAGTATGCGATTGAAATCTTTGCTGCTGCGGCTTAAAGACCAGCTGCTGCTCAACGCCGGCTATTTGTTTGGTGTGATGGTCATCGGGGCAGGCGCAGGTTTTATCTTCTGGTGGCTGGCAGCCAGGTTCTACGATACGGCCCACGTCGGCCTTGCCTCCTCGGTGATCTCCATCGTCCAATTATTAGCTAGCATCGCCGTGCTAGGACTCGGAACCGGATTGGTGCGGTTTCTCTCAGAGAGCGAACACCCTCGGCGGCTGTTGAACGCCGCATTTACGCTGACGACGATCGTGGCGTTCCTGTGCGGTGGGGTTTTCCTGATCGGGATCAAGCTGTGGACGCCCTCGTTGACCATCCTGGCGACCAAATCAAGTTATGCCCTTGGCTTTGTGTTTTTAATCAGCGTTACAAGCGCAAGCACACTGCTTCAGTTGAGTTACCTGGCCCGCAGGGATGCGAAGTACGCCTTCTGGCAGGTGCTTTTCCTGAGCGTCTTGCGTTTGATATTCATCGTCGCGCTGACAGGATTCGGTGCGGTAGGAATCGTAGCGGCGTTGGCGATCGCTACAGCCCTGGCCGACGGCTTGGGCTTGTTCTTGTTTTTACCTCGCCTTGAGCCTGGTTACCGCCCACGCCCGGACTGGTCGAAGCGCGTGTTGGGCCAGTTGATTCCGTATTCGATCGGTAATTACACGGCCGATTTACTCTACCGGGCACCTATACTGCTCGTTACTCCACTGACATTGGAGCTCCTCGGTTCGGAAGCGAGCGCGCATGTCTATGTGGCCTGGATGCTTTGCTCGTTCATCGCCAGCCCGGCAACGGCGTTGGCGCAGTCCGCCTTCGCGGAAGGCTCATTCACACCCACCGATTTGCGCCCCATCCTGATGCGAGCCGGACGGTATGCGTTGGTAATAACGCTCCCGCTGGCTTGCGCTGTGGGTTTCGGGGCACCCGCCCTGCTGGGCATTTTCGGAGTCAGTTATGCATCCAATGCGGCGACACTGCTGCGCTGGTTGGCCCTGGCCTCGCCTTTGATGGCTTTCAACAGTATGTATTTTTCAGCGCTGCGGGTGCGCAAGCATGTGGGCGAAATGAACTTGCTCTCGGGTTTGATCTTTGGAATTACGCTGGTTTATCCCTTCGTGGCGGTTGAGTCACTGCAGCTGCATTCGATGGCGGTTGGTTGGCTGATCGGCCAGGCGCTGGTGGCAGTCGTTGGGTTGCGTGCGGTGCTTTTCATGACGAAACGAGGCGGCGCGGATTGTGCGGTTGTGAATGTCGACGATGTCGTCTCACAGATCGCAGCGCATACGGAAATCCTGGTGGCGATTCCTTGCTACAACGAAGCCGATTTTATTGCCGGCGTGGTCGAAAAATCTAGCCGACATGCGGATCTGGTCGTGGTGGTGGATGACGGTTCGGCGGATGGGACTGCTGAGGAGGCTCGGGCCGCTGGCGCGCTGGTGGTGCGTCATCCGACGAATATGGGGCCGGGTGCAGCTGCACGGACTTGCCTGAATGTGGGCCGTGCGGCGGGTGTCAAAATTCTGATCACCCTGGATGGCGACGGACAGCATAGCCCGGATGAAATTCCGGAGGTGATTGCGTCGTTGCAGCGAGGCGAAGCCGATCTGGTAATCGGATCTCGTTTTCTGGGCAAAGACAACAATGTGGCCCGCTATCGAAAATTCGGCATCGACGTGATCACGTTTTTGTACAACTTCGGCGGTAAGGAGCGCATCACGGATGCCCAGAGCTGTTTCCGGGCTTACGGAGAGCAGAGTCTGGATGTACTGGAAATCCGCGAGGACGGATTTGGCTTCAGTGTAGAGACTCTGGTACAGGCGCGCAGGGCGGGTTTGCGCATTCGGGAAGCTTCGATCTCGTGTCTGTATCACGAGCAGAGTCACTCGGCGAACCCCGTGCTGCACGGCCTGGGAGTGGCTTTGATGGTCTTGAAGCATCGGATGAAAC
>Ga0307430_1002032_pt1 | contig 13933 bp, 8 predicted proteins | sample SalMarWE160130MG_FD_202159 | JGI IMG/M metagenome (GOLD analysis project Ga0307430, IMG submission 202159) | Salt marsh sediment microbial communities from the Plum Island Ecosystem LTER, Massachusetts, United States - WE1603-130 | ecosystem: Environmental > Aquatic > Marine > Intertidal zone >... | reverse complement strand
GGATGTTATCACCGCCCACCAGAATGGCTTCACCAATGTGGTTGCCTCCATGGGCACCGCAGTTACCGAGAGGCAGGTCAGCGCGGTAAAAAGGCTAACCAAAAATATGGCTCTAGCCCTGGATGCCGATGCTGCTGGTGAGGAAGCCATGCTCCGGGCTGTAGGCTATGAAAATACCCTGGAGGCTGAGGTGAAGGTTATCATCCTGCCTGGAGGCAAAGACCCCGATGATGTTATCAAAGAAGATGCTAAAATTTGGCAAAACCTGATGGAAGAGTCTTTACCTATAGTCGATTACACCTTCAATATGGTTACCGCTAACCTTGACCTGACTACCGCCAAGGATAAGACTTCAGCCGTAGATAAGCTACTACCCATTATCGCTGAGATAAAGGACACCGTGCGCCAAGCTCATTATTTACAGAAACTGGCTCGCCTGGTCAACGTTACTGAACGCAACTTAGAAGCTGCTTTACCAAGAATTAAACCGAGCCCAACTAGACGCCGAGCTGAAGAGCCCAAGCCAGAAGCCGTTGCCCAGGCTCTACGTCCGGTTTTTTCCAGTCCCCTTGAAGAATACTGCCTGGCTTTGCTCCTCCAGCACCCTGAGCTTAAAGCTTTAAGCCAGCAACCCTCGCCTGAATATTTCCAGAATAGCGAAAACCGCGAAATCTTTGTTGCCTGGCAGCAAGCCAGCGACCTATCATCGCTCAAGGCTGAGTTTGACCCGGCAATTGGGGAGCATCTGGATTACCTATTAACCAAGAGCTTACCCCCTAACCAAATAGAGGAGAAATATGCCGATGCTGTCCTTCGCCTCCGAGAAGGATTTCTCCGCAGTTTAGCGACTAAAAGAGAGGCAGCATTAGCTCTAGAAGCTGAGCTAGGCGGTACTGCCGCTGAGCTGGCTAAGCTTGAGGAGCAAGGAATAGAAGTTAGCCTTCAACTAGGCGAGGTTTTTACTCAAAAAAGTCGGAGGGTCAGGAGCAAAGGAGCTGAGAAATGACCTCAGAAAACAACGAGAAATCTACACAGTTTCCACTCCAAAATGAGAATGAGGAAGAAGCGCCTACACCTACACATGAAGGGCTAAACACTGAGTTTCGTCCCCCCGAAGTCCACGAGTTAGAAATACCGCTAGCCCAACTGGGGGAGCAAGAGATAGTAGATGACCCGGTTCGTATATACCTTCACGAAATTGGTAGAGTCCCCCTTCTCACCGCTAGTGATGAACAGCTGTTAGCCAAAAAGATAGAAGCCGGCAAACGCATCACTGAAATTAAACAAGACTACCTACAGGAATATGGCAGTGAGCCGTCAGCAACTGAGACAGTACTTACTATGCTCAAGGAGCTAGTGCAAGCGGCTCCCATCATCCATCTCATACAAAAACAACTTAATTTACCACCTACCGCCAGCTTTATAGAGACTATCTTCAATGCTAAATTGCGAGCTAGTATTGATGGTGAAGTAAATCAACGACTAATCCAGGCCGCTGCTCACCGGCTAGATAAGTCCCTACCTGAAACGGAGCAAATTATTATTAATATGGCGTTAAATAGCAACCTGCTACCCAAGGAAGTCCTTAATGTTATCGGAGATAATACCTCCCTAGCCGACATAGAGAAGCTGGTGACAAAGTCTAAGTTTGTTAATTCCATTCAGGCTTACGAGAAGCAACTCAAAGCTTACCTAGAGTATATTGAGAACGAGGCTAGAAAATCAGAAAGCCACCTTACCAGAGCCAACCTGCGTTTAGTAGTCAGCGTGGCCAAGAAACATATTGGACGAGGTATGTCGCTCCTTGACCTCATTCAGGAGGGTAACATCGGACTAATCAAAGCCGTGGAGAAATTTGATTATCGCCGAGGCTATAAATTCAGCACCTATGCCACGTGGTGGATTCGTCAAGCTATTACTCGAGCTATAGCTGACCAGGCTCGTACTATTCGCGTCCCGGTGCATATGATTGAGACCATTAACAAACTACTACGAGTAAGCCGCCGCCTGGCTCAGGAATATGGGCGCGAGCCCACCCCTAAAGAAATTGGTGAGGGGATGGAAATGCCCCCGGAAAAGGTCCGGGAGATAGCCAAGGTTGCCCAGTTACCAATATCGCTGGAGTCACCTATAGGTGAGGAGGAGGACAGCCATTTAGGTGACTTTATCGAAGACCGCAATGCTCTGCCACCCCCCGATGCCGCCTCCAGGCAACTGCTTAAGGAGCAAATCGATGATGTGCTGTCCACCCTTACCCCTCGTGAGCAGCGAGTGCTTCAACTTAGATTTGGGCTTGAAGACGGACGAAGCCGCACCTTAGAGGAAGTGGGACGGGAGTTTAATGTAACCAGAGAGCGAATTCGCCAAATTGAGGCCAAGGCACTTCGCAAGCTACGCCACCCCAGTCGAAGCCGAAGATTAAAGGACTACCTGGAGTGATAAGAACTACAGCCTGCGCCGACAGTTACCGACGAGCCTTACATAACCTGCTTTCTCCGGCGGAGGCGTAAACCCCCGCTAATGGCAGCAATTAAAACTATTATCCCTATGAGCATATAGAGCCGTGTGCGGTCGGTTCGCCAGTTGGCGGTAATTGCCTTCGGCGAATCAATGGTTACCGATGCCGCTGGTGCATCTGCGGAGAAGTCCCCACTCCACCCGGTAAAAATATGCCTGATTAGCATTCCTTCACTCGGAGCTACCGAGATGGCAACAGTTGAACCTGACTCATACCACCCTTCTCCCTCAGGCTCACCATAAGTTGATTCAATGGTCAGCAGGTAATCAGTCCGCCAGTTGGCGGTGATTGCCTTCGGCGAACCCATAGTTACCGAGGCTATTTCTGTATCGCCAGAGTAGTCTCCACTCCATCCGGTGAAAATATGCCTGGTTGTTGGTTGTTCAATAGATGCCACTGAGATGGTGGCGGTTGAGCCGGCATCATACCACCCTCCTCCCTCAGGCACACTATGGGCTGATTCAATGGTCAACTCATGTTGCGTCTTGTAGTTTGCCGTGTAAACTCCTCCATGTGAAATTGTTCTGGAAACTGATGAATCTCCGTCATTCCATGAAGTAAAGACATATCTGGTGCCACTCCCGCTATCCAGCAAGGAAAGGATGGTAAGGTCATGGGCCAAGTCCGGTGCCCAGGTGAATTCAGGCGGGGTTGATGAATATGTCTTATTGTCCAGGACCAGGATTTCGTTACCAGACGGCAAGCTAGGTTCAGTGTTGAAGATGAATTTGATGAGCAAGCTAAGCTCGTCAGAATATTGGTCGGACATTACTGGATGCTGTATGTCTTGAAGTTCATCATCGATATATAAATCGGTAGTATCCCATATGGTTTCAGGCTCAGCATATTGGAATAATTCTTCGGCAGAGAGTTCGTAATCACGGTTAGCATCAGCAATACTGAATTCACTAAGGGCTTCGAGAAGATAACCAGTGAAAACACCACCAGCGCTCCCAGAGTAGGATAATTCATCAGCGCCAGAGGCCATTAGGACTACTCGTCCACTACTGCTAAGATCCGTTTCGTATTGGCCGGCATAACAGGTATCCAGAATAATGACGACTCTGTTCGACTCCAGTGGGCTCAACCATCTACTTAGCTCACGAGAGGATATCCAAGTCCTTGCATAGTATGCATTGTAGGGAGCAATGTATCCGTCAGGGTCACCATGCCCCGAGAAATAGAAAAGGACGGTATCATTGGCATCCTCGTTGGATACCAGCCAATCTACAGCTACCTGAACTTCCGATTTAGACGCCTCGCTATCTAGCAGTAGTTTAATGTGCTCGTCACCCCAGGTGGGAGACAACAGTTGAAAAAGCTCCTCGGCATCCTCAGCACAACCCGGGGCATCCCCTATTTTCGGGCTCTTATAATGTGATACGCCCACCATGACAGCCCAGCATTCGGGTTCGGACTCTTCAGCATGGACTGGCGTACACGGTGGAATTAGCATTGATGATACCGCCAGAATTATGGCGATAAACACAATAATGGGAATCTTTTTGAGCACGGCTCGTCCTCCTCTCAAGGGAACTGGGGTTGTGTGCGTCGGCAATGTCACACATGTTTGCCATTTGGCAAAAGTATTACACAAAATCTATCACAATCATTTTCACCTGTCAATAACCTCTCCTTTTAGGTTCACATCCCCCTCCGTTGAAGGAGAGGGGCAGAGATAAGTAATCTCTTAATTATGGTAAAATAAGTAAAAAGGTGGCTATCTGAGGGACTTATTGAATGATTCCCATTAAGCTAACAGTGCGCAATTTTATGTGCTACCGCGAGAATGTGCCGCCACTCTCCTTTGATGGCATTCATACCGCCTGTATCTCAGGTGATAACGGCAACGGTAAGTCGGCTCTAATTGATGCCATGACCTGGGCGTTATGGGGAAGAACCAGAGCCAAGAGTGATGACGACCTCATTCACCTAGGTCAGACAGAAATGGAAGTGGAGTTTGACTTCGCCGTAGGTCAACAGCCATATCGCATCATACGCAAGCATTCCAAGCCCAAACGGCGAGGGCGCTCGGGACAAACTATCCTGGAATTTCAGATAGCTACCGGGAATGGCTTCAGGTCGATTACGGGCAATAGTATGACCCAGACCCAGCAGAAGATTACTGATGTTCTGCACATGGATTACCCCACATTTGTTAACAGTGCCCTCTTACTACAAGGTCGGGCTGACGAGTTCACCGTCAAACGTCCGGTCGAGCGTAAGCAGGTGCTGGCTGATATTCTGGGGCTTTTCTTCTACGATGAACTAGAAGAGCAGGCTAAAGACCTGGCGAAACAACAGGAAACAGAAAAGGCACAACTTGAGAGCGCTATTAAAGACATCAGTGATGAATTAACCCAAAAGCCAGCCTACGAGGCTGAGTTGGAACAGGAGCAGAGCCAACTCTCCGACATAGAAAAAGTAGCAAAAGAGCAGGAAGCCAGACTTAATAGCCTGCGACAGGAAAAGGAATCCCTGGGAAATAAGAAGTTGCAACTAACTCAGCTAGAGGAGCACGTAGCCGAGATGATGAGAGAGCTAGAGCGCTGGGATGACCAGGCTAAACAACACCTCTCCCGGCTCAAAGAGTATGAAGAGCTAATAGCTCAGCGTTCCACAATAGAAGAAGGCTACGCCCAATTTAGTTTAGCCAAGAAGTTAAGTGATGAACTCGACCAAAAGTTCAGGCTAGCCACCACTCTAAACGAGCGTAAACACCAGTTACAGATGAGCATTACGCAGATGGGACAAGCCCTAGTTAAAGACCACGCTGTAGCTCAAAGCCGAATCAATGAACTAGAAATTAGCTCACAAAAACTACCTTCACTCAAGAAAGAACTACAGCAAATACAGGTTCAACTAAACCAGTTAGCTGAGCCTGAAGAAACATTAAGCCGGCAAAGACAAAACAGCCAGGAACTACGAACTCAGGTCAACTACCTGGAATCTACTAAAGCTCAACTAGAACGAGACATAAAAGAAATAGAGGAAAAGCTTGACTTGCTAACGACTCAAAGTGACAATAAGTGCCCGCTATGTGAGACAGAGTTAGAGGCAGAAGGTCTAAAGCTCATTGAGACAAAGTATACCACCGACAGGCAAAGCAAACTTGATTGCCTGAAGTCAAATCAAGCCGAGCTAGCTCAAAGGAGAATGGAGCTGGAGCGGTGGGAAAGTGAAATAGTCCGGTTAGAAACAAAGCTAAATCAAGATAGAGCCTCGTTCCAGACCAAAGCCAGCCTCACCAGCCAAGAGATTACCGAGGCTAAAGAGGCTAGCCATAAGCTAGATGAGGAAAGAAAAAGGCTGGCTGAGATTGAAGAACATCTGGCTAGGAAGGACTTTGCCACTACGGAACAAGAAACACTGGGAGAGCTTGAGGGCGAATTAGCTAAACTTGGCTACGATGCCCAGCAGCACGAACAGGTCCGCCAGCGCCTGACTAACCTGGAACAGTACGAAGGTCGTAAGCGGAAGCTGGAAGAAGCTGACCGTCTCATCAGCCAAGAAAAGGAGGCGGCGTCAAGAGCTGAAGAGGCGGCTCAAGAGCTGCGCCACAGCCTGGGGGTTGATAATCAAAAACGGCAAGAGTTAAGTGAAGAACTTAATCTACTGCCACGACTGGTTAATGATTTAACCCAGGCTGAAACTGAACACCAAGCGCTGGTAGCACAACAGAAGCAAGCCCAGGAGACAATATGGAGCGTGAAGGCAAAGCTACAGCGCTGCTCTGAATTGGAGATAAAAAGTAAGGAAAAGGGAAAGCTGCTGGCTCAAGCTTCAAAACAGGAGAAAATCTACCGAGACCTGGCTCAAGCCTTCGGCAAAAAGGGAATACAAGCCTTACTCATTGAAAGGGCACTGCCCGAGATTGAAGCTGAAGCCAATAAATTACTGGGACGCATGACAGACAATAGAATGCATATAAAAATTGAAACGCAACGGGAAACAAAGAAAGGGAATGTTATTGAAACCCTGGATATTAATATCTCTGACGAGCTAGGGACACGAAATTATGAAATGTTCAGCGGTGGTGAAGCCTTCCGCATCAACTTCGCTATTCGTATTGCTTTATCCAAGCTACTGACCAGGCGAGCTGGAGCCCCACTGCCGACTCTGGTCATCGATGAAGGCTTTGGCACTCAAGATAGTGCTGGCATAGAAAAACTCAAAGAGGCGATAAACTCAATTCAAGATGACTTTGACAAGATACTGGTTATCACTCATATTGAGGAACTTAGAGACGCCTTTCCCACTCGCATTGATGTGGTCAAAACCGCCGCCGGCTCAACCCTTGAAGTGAGTTAACTAACCGCAGACTTCGCCGGGCACCTCACCGGCTACCTTCTGACGCCAAATGATGGGACTATGAGCACGGGGATGGCAGAGTGGCGTAGAACCCTCTCCGCCACACTACCGAAGAACCAACGGGAGACCCCTGACCTTCCGTGAGTGCTCATAACAATTAGGTCCACCTTATTCTTCTTAGCGTAGTCCAGTATTCCTTCGGCTGCCCCGCCATGGGCTATGTCAATCTCAACAGCTATACCATCTGCCTTCAGGCTATTGGCCACTCTAGCAAGGTAGTCCCTGGCGCCAGCCTCAGCCTTCCCGCCCTCGCTACGTATAAGCTCGTCAGATAGGGTATGGGCGGGGTGGGCAGGCCACGGTATTACCTGTAACAGAACTACTTTGGAAGCACGGGAGTCTTCAGTGACGATTTTAATGTGTTCCAGAGCGCGCTCGGCGAGCTCTGAGCCATCCAACGGAGCTAATATTTTTTGGTACATCTTATCTCCTTAAATCTAGAGTCCAAGGTCGCTACTGATTTCTTGCATTGCCTTCAGCCCGAGCTCGATAAATTCACCAAGCTCAAGCCCGATTTCACTACATAGAGAAATCTGTTCTCTACTCGCCCCAGCGGCAAAGCTCTTCTCTTTAAACCTTTTGAGCACTGATTTAGCTTCAAGACCAGCCAATTTTTTATCGGGACGAACCAAAGCCGCGGCGGTGATTAAGCCAGTCAGCGGGTCAACGCAAAATAGAGCCTTATCCAGCTTGGTCTCCCGGGGAACACCATGGGCTTCATTGTGGCACAGGATGGCATGAGCCATAGCCTCACTAGCTCCCATCTCCCTGGCTAGGTCAGCCCCCAACTTGCTATGACTGCTCATATCTCCCCCGGTGAGCTCAACATCTATATCATGTAACAGACCGGTAAGCCCCCACTCCTCCTCATCCTCATCCAGGTGCCTGGCTAGAGCCCGCATTATAGCCTCGGTGGCTAACATATGCTTTACCAGATTCTTATTCTCTACATTCTCGTTAACAGAATTAAGCACTTCTTCTCGAGTCAATTGTCCCCTCCTTCACTGCCAGGCAAAAAGTTAATTGGTTAAAGCATACTCAATACTCTTAGCCAGCACCTTGCCGAGATACTGCCCGGTAATTGAAGACTTCTCCCGAGCTATTTCCTCGGGTGTTCCTGTCGCCACAATATAGCCACCCCGGTCACCAGCTCCAGGTCCGAGGTCAATTATATAATCAGCATTCTTAATCACATCCAGATGATGCTCAATAACAATTACCGTATTACCAGCATCAACCAGACGCTGTAATACTCGCAGTAGTGCCGCCACATCCTCAAAGGAAAGACCGGTAGTCGGCTCGTCAAGGATATATAATGTCCTGCCCGTAGACCGCCGTGACAGCTCAGTGGCTAGCTTCACCCTCTGTGCCTCACCGCCAGAAAGGGTAGGTGCCGGCTGACCCAAGCGAATATAGCCCAGCCCTACATCGCGCAGGGTCTCCAGTTTGCCCTTAACCCTGGGGAAATGGTCAAAGAAAGACAGGGCTTGCTCCACGGTCATATCTAATACCTCGGCGATGTTCTTGCCCTTAAATCTAATCTCCAGAGCCTCACGATTATAGCGCTTCCCCTTGCACACCTCACAGGGAACAGTGACATCGGGCAAAAACTGCATCTCAATCTGAATAAACCCTTCACCACGACAGGCTTCACACCGTCCACCCCTGACATTAAACGAGAATCGACCCGGAGCATAGCCCCTCATTCGAGCCCCGGGAACAGTGGCGAAAAGCTCACGAATAGGGGTAAAGGTCCCGGTGTAGGTCGCTGGATTACTACGCGGGGTACGCCCAATAGGCGACTGGTCAATATTGACCACCTTGTCAATATGCTCGACGCCGATGATACCATCACAGCTACCCGCCCTCTCCCTTGACCGATACAACATCTGTGCCAGCTTCTTATACATAATCTCATCAATAAGGGTGCTCTTACCGCTACCCGAAACCCCGGTGACACAAACAAACTTGCCCAGGGGAACACGGACATCTATATTCTTCAGGTTATTCTGCCTGGCTCCGTTCACTACCAGCTCCTCACCTGAGCCAGGGCGACGCTCCCGGGGTAAAGGAATCTGCTTCGCCCGGCTGAGATACTGACCGGTTATTGACTCCGTGCAATTTATGATATCAGCTAAAGTCCCGGTGGTCACAATCCAGCCACCATGCTCCCCAGCCCCGGGTCCCATATCAATAATATGGTCAGCCGCCCGCATCATCGCCTCGTCATGCTCAACAACCAATATAGTATTACCCAAATCCCTCAGTCGTTTCAAGGTCTCAATTAAACGATAGTCATCGGCTGGGTGCAGACCCACTGTCGGTTCATCACAAATATAAAGCACACCCATTAGCCCGCTACCTATCTGAGTGGCGAGGCGAATTCGCTGTGCCTCACCACCACTTAAAGTAGCCGAGGGGCGGTCAAGGGTAAGATAATCCAGACCTACATCTTTAAGGAAGTTCAGGCGGGCTTGAATCTCCTTGAGAATCTCACGGGCTATTATTTGCTCACGCCCGGTAAGTATCGCCTTCTTACCATCACCGAGGGTAGCCACCCAGTCTAACGCCTGAGTAACCGACATTGAGCTAACCTCAACAATGTTTTTGCCATCAATGGTTACGGCTAAAGACTCCGGTTTAAGCCTCTTACCCTGACAAACTGGACACGGTGTGGATACCATATAGCGTTCAATCTCAGTCCGGGTACGTTCTGACTGGGTATCATGAGCCAGACGCTCCAGATAAGGAATAACCCCCTCATACCCGGTAAAATACTCCCTGACCCGACCATAGCGATTCCTGTACCTTACCAGCTCCCCTTCTTCACCATAAAGTATAAGCTTAAGGTGACGCTCATTAAGCTCCTTAACCGGGGTATGAAGAGAAAAGCCATAGCGTCGGGCTAAAATTTCTAACTCGTTAGCATGCCAAGAGAACCACCACCCGGGGTGAATCGCCCCTTGAGCTATGGAGAGCTCCTTATTGGGGATAACCAGCTCGGGGGCTATCTCCAGTTTGACCCCCAATCCGGTGCAGGCGGGACAAGCCCCATGAGGAGAATTAAAGCTAAATGTTCTGGGAGCAATCTCACCCAGGCTAATGCCACAATGCACACAAGCAAAGTGCTCCGAGAACAGTAATTCCTCACCGTCAATAATGGACACCAGAACTACCCCCGCCCCGAGCTTGAGGGCAGTTTCAACTGAATCAGCAATACGACTTTGACTTCCGCTTTGCCCCATTATCAATCTGTCTACCACCGCCTCAATGGAGTGCTTTTTATTCTTATCAAGTTGAAACTCTTCAGACAGGTCACGGATACGCCCATCAACTCGAACCCTGACATAGCCCTCCTTGCGCAAATCGTCAAACACCGCTTGATACTCACCCTTACGGTCTCTAATCAATGGTGCCAGAACCATAATCCGGCTATTTTGGGGGAGGGCGCTTATAGCATCAACAATCTGCTGTACCGTCTGCATAGCAATCTCTCGTCCACACTTGGGGCAATGGGGATGACCCGCCCGGGCAAAAAGTAGCCGCAGATAATCGTAAATCTCGGTTACCGTCCCGGTGGTAGACCGTGGATTCCGGCTCGGACCCTTCTGGTCAATAGAAATGGCTGGGCTCAACCCTTCAATGTAATCAACCTCAGGCTTTTCCATCCTGCCCAGAAACTGGCGGGCATAAGCCGATAGCGATTCCACATAGCGGCGCTGACCTTCAGCATAAATGGTATCAAATGCCAATGAGCTCTTACCCGAGCCCGAGACACCGGTAATAACTACCAGCTTATCCCGCGGGATAACTACATCTATATTCTTGAGATTATGCTCCCTAGCCCCTTTGACAATTATGGAGTCTAATGGCATGTCTGCCTCCGTGTTTGACAACTGTATTTTAGCACCAGACCCAAAACACAACAAGCGTCCACTCCGTTGACACCCATAAACTTCGCGGTAAAATAGGGGTTGGTTTCGAGCTGGTTAGAGGCCTTGACGACCAGCCACCAGAACCTTTAACATAGCAAGAGTAAATGATATGGTAAATGCACATAGACTATTAGCCCACCAATCAAATCAGGGCTCCAGATAATCTACCGCGAAGGAGGCTATATTGAAAAAACTGAGCGATTACAGTGGTGAATTCCGTCCCGAGCTAAAACTCAGCGATTTCTCCCCGGATACACTTGCCGAGTTATTAAAACTATACGCCAAACTATACATAGCCCTGGATGGGCTCTGGTATCTTGCCGTGAAAGAAAGGGTGGGCGACAAAGAGGCTTTAGCCTGCGATATACAAGCCTGGGAAAGCACTTGTAAATATGAAATGGCGAGGATTAAGAGGCAACTGAAAATCCGGGGAAATGATGTCATTGCTCTTATGAAGGCTTTCCAGATATGCCCCTGGTGCCTGGTGATGAAATTCAACATAGAAATTAAGAGTAAAAATAAAGCCCTGTTCACGGTTACCTATTGTCCCACTCTAGACGCTTTAGAGGCGGAGGGTAAGGGGAGAGAGGACGAGATTTGTAACATAGTTGACCCCAGAATCATGAAAGCTTATGCCACTTTCTTCAGCCCTGATATAGAAGTAAAGTGCCTTAAATCACCCCCGAGAAAGAGCAAGGATGATATTTGCTGTCAATGGGAATTTAGCCTGGGCAGTTAGACAACTTGACAGCTAGTTAGCCAAGGATTTTAATATAGCTATAGTAATTAAGATGGGAGGTTACGGTTAATGTCAGCCAGTGTTTTCCAGATACCATACGGAGATACTACCATTCGGGCAGAGCTACCTGAGAGGACCAGAGTCATAAAGCAAACGAACAAGCCACTCCCGGCTCTTCCTGACCCCACCCAGGCGGTGCGTGACGCCTTGAACTCGCCGATTGCTCATGAGCCTCTATCCAAGCTGGTGAACTCCAAATCCAAGGTTACCATTGCCTTTGATGACCCTATCGGTTATGTTCCCCAGGAAAAGATGCCTGGTTTTCGGGAGGTAGCCATTAAGGTGCTGCTGGAGGAGCTCAGTAAACTCGGCGTAGATTCGGGCAATATCCGTCTGGTTTGCGCTATAGCCCTGCACCGGATGTGGACTCAAAGCGAACTAGCCACCATATTAGGCGAGGAGCTAGTTTACAGGTCTAGTGTAAGCCGGTTGTTTAATTTTGATGCCGAGGACAAAGATAACCTGGTATTTCTAGGCGAGACCAAGCGAGGTCAGGAAGTAGAGGTAAGCCGATTAGTCACCGATTCCGATCAGCTCATATATGTCAGCCACCCCTGGAGTCATTTCAACGGCGGCTGGAAGACGGTCGCCGTCGGTTTGGGCAGCTACCGAACCCAGCGGCACCATCACCGCCCCTTCCCTAAGGCTTCAGGCAAATCCTCGCTGGACCCCAAACGCTCAGCCTTCCCCAAACTGCTCAATGAAATGGGCGCCGTTATCGACAATGAATTAGCCAAGAAGGGACGGCGTGTCCTCGTCATTGAAGGCACGATGAACAATAAAGTCCCGCAGGAGTTGGTCCGGGTTGTGGCCGGGCACCCGCCAGAGGCTCACGAGAAAGGTCTAGAAATAATGGACCAACAGTTGGTAGTGGACGTAAAGGGGCAATCTGACGTGGTGGTCTATGGTCTGGGTAATAACAGAGACCCTTATTCCAAAATGTCCATTATCAATCCCATTCAGGTAAGAAATGTGGCTATGTCTTATAGCCATGGCCTCTTCCAGAACGTTCCTTTGGTGAAGCCTGGAGGGATACTTATTATGTGTCACCCCTGCCGGAACCAATTCCATCCAGTTCACACTCCGTCCTATGTCGAGCTGTTCGAAAAGCTTCTCCCCCAGACTAAAGATGCTGTTGAAATCTGGGACCTTTATGCTGAGGAATACGCTCATCGTCCCGAGTTCGTCCACAAGTATAGATATGGTTATGCCTTCCATGGTTCTCATCCCCTAATCCTGTATGGGCAGGGTATCTATGGTCTCAAGTATGTCAGTAAAGTCTTTCTAGCCGGAGCCACCGACTTTGAAGCCGCCAGAAGGATAGGTTTTGAGCCGTTTGCCTCAGTGGAAGAGGCAATATCTGAGGCGGAGAGCCTAATGGGCAAAGATTGCAGCATCACCTACCTTGATATGCCGGAAAGCTTCATATGCAATGTCGAGCCATAGATGAAATCTTGCCCTAAAAGCCTAGCTAGGCAGTCGACTACTAATGTGAGGACTTCTTTTGCAGTCTTTCATTATTTGCCTAATGGCAAACATGTGTTATTATTGGTGCGAGCTGTAATTAGCCATTAAGTTAGGTATCATGTTAGCCACAGTAAAAACTGCCGCCGTGGTAGGCCTTGAGGGTCGGTTAGTTGATGTTGAGGTAGATATTTCCAGTGGCTTACCGGCAACGACTATCGTTGGCTTGCCTGACACCGCTGTCCAGGAAGCCAGAGAGCGAGTCCGCGCTGCTATCCGAAATTCCGGCTGCACCTTCCCCATGAAGCGCATCGTAGTTAATCTTGCCCCTGCCGACCTTAAAAAAGCCGGCCCAGCTTATGATTTACCTATTGCCGTTGGTATCCTTCTCAGCTCGGAACAAATATATGCCGATGTTTCCCAAACTATTATCCTCGGTGAGCTGTCCCTGGACGGCAGCCTACGCCACACCAACGGTGTGTTACCTATGGTTGCCCTGGCTCACCAGGAAGGATTCCCGGCCATTATTGTGCCTGAGGCTGATGCTAAAGAGGCATCCTTAATAGAAGGCACTAAAATCACCCCTATCGCCTCACTATCGCAGCTGGTTAGTTATCTGCGGCAGGAAATACCGATACCAGAATATCAGCCTGGGGAAATTCAGGAATACACCCCGCCTGCCGGTTCAATTACTGACCTGGCTTACATCAAAGGGCAAGAGCATGTTAAGCGAGCCCTGGAGGTAGCTGCTTCTGGAGGACATAATGTAATAATGATAGGACCTCCGGGAAGCGGTAAAACGCTACTGGCACGTTCGCTGCCTTCAATATTGCCACCAATGAGCAC